>Ga0209499_1000215_pt1 | contig 43044 bp, 67 predicted proteins | sample C_130208_EF_Meta_FD_187306 | JGI IMG/M metagenome (GOLD analysis project Ga0209499, IMG submission 187306) | Freshwater microbial communities from Lake Croche, Canada to study carbon cycling - C_130208_EF_MetaG (SPAdes) (version 2) | ecosystem: Environmental > Aquatic > Freshwater > Lake... | reverse complement strand
TCCCCCTGTGCGTCGACTCACTCCCGAAATGCCCCTAAAATAGGGACTTATGGCTCGCCCAAAGTCGGCTGATCCCGTCGCCAGCCGCGATCAGAAGCGTCTGGCCGACGTCGAGCGGTCCCGCGAACGCACTCGGAAGGGCAGCGACATCGGCGAAATCCCGCCGGTTCTCAACCGTACACGCCGCGATTCGTGTGGGAAAAACTTGCTACTTTTTCTTACCACGTACTTTCCCTACTCAACCGGCCTTTCTCCCTTCAGCCCCGATCACGAACGCGTCATCAGCCGCATCGAAGACTGCTCAACGCGCGGCGGCCGGTTCGTCAACGCGGTCTACCGTGGCTTTGCCAAGAGCACGATTTCCGAGCTCGCGCTGTTGTGGGCCGTGCTCTACGGCCACCGCTCATTCGGTGCGATCTTCGCGGCCGAGAGCGACCTCGCCGCGAAAGCCATCAACTCCATCCGCACCGAGCTCTCCGACAACGACCTGCTCTACGAAGACTTCCCCGAAGTGTGCCACGCCGTGCGTGCCCTGGAGGGCAAAGCCCAGCGGTGCAACTCGCAGACGCACGCCGGCAAGCGAACGCACATCCAGTGGAAGAAAGACACGCTGGTGCTCCCGCACATCGACGGCTCGCCGTCGAGCGGTGCGATCATCATGAGCCGCGGGCTCACCGGATCGATTCTTGGGCTCCGCTGGAAAACTCCTGACGGCCGGCAGCTGCGGCCCGACGTCTGCATCGTGGATGACCCGCAAACGCGTGAGAGCGCCCGCAGCCCGGTGCAGTGCCAGGCCCGCATGGAGATCCTGCTCAAGAGCGTGATGAAGCTTTCCGGCCACACGACCAGCATGGCCTGCGTGGTCAACGCCACGGTGATTGAACACGGCGACATGGTCGACCAGCTGCTCGACTCCGGCAAACATCCGGCGTGGCAGGGTGAGCGGATCCCGATGGTGCGGCATTGGGCAACGCGGCACGAAGACATGTGGCTTGAGCAGTACGCGACGCTCCGGCGGACGTTCGCGAAGGACGTCGTCGGCGACCAGGCCCGTGCCCACCGCGAGGCCAACGACTTCTATCTCGCGCACCGGGCCGCTATGGATGACGGCTGCCTCGTCTCGTGGGAAGCGTGCTTTGACCCTGAGCGAGAGCACAGCGCGATCCAGCATGCGTACAACGCGTACCTCGACGACGGTGCGAGCGTGTTCGCGAGCGAGTTTCAACAGGAACCAATCCGCGACGAGGGGGCGGCCGCAGGGATCTCGGCCGAAGAGGTCCGCGGTCGGGCGATTCACGTGCCGCGGTGGCTGGTGCCCCGCGGGCTCGACACGCTCACCTGCTTTGTCGACGTCCAGAAGGAGTTGCTCTACTGGGCGGTCGTGGCGTGGGGCCACCAGTTCCGCGGCCACGTCGTGAGCTACGGCACCTACCCCGACCAGGGCCGCGGCTACTTCTCGCTTCGCGACGCCAAGAAGACGCTATCCCGTGCCCACGGCAACAACGTCGAGGCCGCGATCCACGCCGGCCTCGAGGCCGTGGCCGCCGAGATCCTCGACCGAGAGTTTGCCCGCGAGAACGACGACGCCGTGCTTCGCGTCGGCCAGCTGTTCATCGACGCCAACTGGGCACAGACGCAGGGCGTGATCCGCGACTTCGCCCGCCGCTCGAGCTACGGCCCGCGGGTGCTGCCGACGCACGGTCGGTTTGTGGGGGCCAGCGGCCAGACGATCAGCGACAAGGCCCCCGACCGCGGCGAGAGGATCGGCGCCAACTGGCGGACCAGCACGATCGGCAAGCAGCGGCACGTGCTCTATGACACGAACGCGTGGAAGACGTTCCTCGTGGCCAGGCTGAAGCTACCGGTCGGCGATCCGCAGGCCCTGACCATCCACGACGGCAGCCACGACATGCTTGCGGACCATCTCGCGAGCGAGGTGCCGGTGCGTGTGGAGAGCAAGATGCGACAGTGCGACGAGTGGAAGCTCATCCCGGGCCGCGACAATCATCTGCTCGACTGCGTGGTCGGTGCCGCGGTGGCCGCTTCGTTCTCCGGCATTTCGGCCGTTGGTGCCGAATCAAAGGCAGCCGCACCGCGGAAGGTGATAACGCGCGAGGATCTCGCGGCCCGCCGGGCTGCCCTGCTTGCGAAGATGGGTAGGTAGTCCGCTATTTGGACAGTGCAGATGCCGTGGCAGTCTGATGGTGGTTCCGCTTACCCCACCAGAAAGGCACTCACCATGCGTTTTCTCGCCCTGCTCCTGCTCCTCACGCTTTCGTCCGCCGCCGTGGCCGACACGAACGTCTACGCTCGCAAGGTCTTGATCAACTCTGCCCAAGATCACGCCCAGGTGCTCGCCCGACGTGGCACGCTGGTCCACAGTCACTGCGGCCAGACAGAAGGGATCGGAATGGGACCGACCGCAGAGTCGGCCAGACGCAACTGCTGCTACTTCGGCAAGCGGCAGATCGTTGAGGAAGGCGTCGCCTACTCGCCAGCCACTCGCAAATGGTTCGCCGTAATTCGCTACCGGTGACCCTTGCCGCCCGGCGGCAAGGCATCGCACTGATAAAGCGACCAGCCAGCCCCGCCGGGCGGCATTCTGTTTTCGGTTGATTGCTTGTGACGCAATAAACGAGAAATACCATGCCGCACGCGTTCATTCGTTTCCGACTGCCAGAAGAGCAGTCGGAGTTTGAAACTGCCATCCAGGGCGGCCGCGCGAGGTCCGCGCTGTGGGACATCGATCAGGCGTGCCGGTCACTGCTCAAGCACGGCGAGCCGACGCCAGACGAGCGGGCTCTTGCAGAGCGCATCCGAGCCATGATTCCGGCTGAGTTGCTTGAAGGTTAGCACGTGAACAATGGTACACTCAGTGATAGCGGGTGGTTCCGCTTACCAGAGGTGCCAATGGCCGCAGCCGACGACATTCTCGCCGCTCTCGCCGCAAATATCGCGCAGCCGCAGCGTGCACGCACAGACGCTGGCGAGGTTGAACAGCATCAGCTTGACAAGCAAGTCATCGCAGCCAGGTTCGCGATGCAAATGGCTGCCGTGAGCCGTTCGCCGTTCAGGGCACTGCGGTTTGCCCAGGTCATGAGCCCAAACGCCAACGGCAACGCCGATCCGGCGACCGCAGCAGCGATCTATCCACCGCCAGGTGTGGATGGCCTCCCGGGGTATCCGTCGCCGTGAGCATTTTCGGCTGGTTCTCAGGCGCGAAGAAAACCTCACCTGAACCGGTGAAGGCCCGGTACGACGCCGCACAGACCACGCCGCTCAATCAGCGGCACTGGGCGCAGTCAGACTGGCTGTCGGCCGACGCGGCACTTCACCCCGGCATCCGCCGCACGCTCCGCGTCCGCAGCCGCTACGAGGCCGCCAACAACTCCTACCTGGCCGGAATGCTATCCACGCTGGCAAGCGACATGATCGGCACCGGCCCGCGTCTGCAGCTTGACATCAAAGATGCCGACGACGACAAGCTGAAGCAAGTTGAGCGTGCCGTCGAAGACTGGATGAACGCGATCGACCTCCCCGGCAAGCTGCGGATCATGCGGCGTGCTCGAGCGACCGACGGCGAAGCGTTTGCCGTCATGCAGACCAACCAGATGCTTGACGGCGTGCAGCTGGACATCAAGCTCATTGAGGCGGACCAGGTCGCCAACCCGACCTGGATCCTTGAGCTCGGTGCCATTGACGGTCTGCGTCTCGACGACGCCGGCAACGTGGTCGAGTGGCACGTCATGCGGCATCACCCAGGATCGCTTACGTGGGCCAGCAACCTTGGCGACTGGGTGCCGGCCGATCGCGTTCTTCACTGGGCTCACAAGGTTCGCCCCGGTCAGCACCGCGGCGTCGGCGAGGTCGTGCCGGCCCTTGAGCTCTTTGCCATGCTGCGGCGTTACACGCTGGCCACCGTGACGGCGGCAGAGACGGCCGCGGACTTTGCGGCGCTGATTCACACGAACACCCCAGGAGCTGACGGCGGCGGGGCTGAAATGCCAGCGTGGGAGACCATGCCGATCGTCCGCGGCACGATCATGTCGTTGCCCGACCAGTGGGATGCCACGCAGCTGAAACCTGAGCACCCAACGACGACTTACGGCGAGTTTGAGAAGCGACTGATCAATCAGATCGCAAGGGCTCTTGATATGCCGTACATCGTGGCCGCGATGGACAGTAGCGCCGCAAGTTACTCAAGCATGCGTGGCGACTATCTCGTCTACCGCAAGGCGATCGCGACCCTGCGGGCGGACCTTGAGCGGCACGTTCTTGACCGTCTGCTCGGTGCGTGGCTCGACGAGGCGGCGCTGGTGCCCAAGCTCATCCCAAATGGACTCCCGCCGGTTAGCCAGTGGACCTGGTCGTGGACGTGGGACGGGTTTGAGCACGTCGACCCGTCGAAGGAAGCGAATGCGATGGAGACCGCCCTGCGGACCCATACCACAACGCTTGCCGCGGAATACCAGAAGAAGGGCAAGGACTGGCGGCAAGAACTGAACCAACGGGCACAAGAAATTGCCGTCATGAAGGAACTCGGGTTGTTCGTCGACCTTGAACCCGAAGTGAATTACGGCGGTCAGATGGATCCAAACCAAGAGGCGTGACATTGACTAATCGGAGGACTGCCAAGTGTGGGACTTCGAGGATGTGTTTGACGACGAATCCGACGAAATGGCGCTGATGGAGTTCCTATGAGCAGCAAAAAGACCAAGCACGAGAAGTTCATCAAGGCGTCGCAGCCGCAGCACATGCAGCTTTCGCTGGCGGCCGACTTCACCGTGACTGCCGCGGCCGAGGAAGCCACGCAACCGTCGTTCCGGCTGGTGGCCTACACCGGCGCGCCAATTCGTCAGGCGTGGAGCCGCAACGCCCTGGTCCTCGACCTCGCCGGGATGGATCTCTCAAACCAGTCGATCCCGATCCTGTTTGGCCATGAGGCGTCGCTTGAAAACGTGATCGGCCAAGCCACCAGCGTGTCGAGCGACGGTTCAACGCTGATTGTCGAGGGAATGATCCTCGGCGTGAGCCAGACCACGCAGCAGGTGCTCGAGCTCGCCCGCCGCGGCATGAAGTTCCAGGCCAGCGTCGGAGCAGACGTGGGCCGTATCGAAAACATTCAGGCCGGCGAACGCGTCGCGGTGAACAACCGCGACTTCGCCGGGCCTGTCTCAATCGTTCGGGGTTCCGCACTTCGCGAGACTTCGATTGTTCTGATGGGTGCGGACGGCCGCACCAGTGCTGCAATCGCCGCTGAAGCGGCTTACGAGGAGGTTTCTATGGCGGATCACGCCAACCAGACGCCCGACGAGACGAAGGTCTCGGCGGAAGCCCCGGCGAGCGTCGCCGTGGAGCCCAAGATCGAAGCCGCGGCCAATCCCGCGCCCCAGGAGAACGTGAACATGATCGAGGAACTCAAGGCGGCCGTGAAGGCCGACCTGCTCGCCGAGCTCCGGAGCTTCCGTGCCCCGACCCCGGCGATCCACGTGGCCGAGCCCGTGGACTCCCAGAAGGTCGTGGAGGCGGCCCTGTGCAAGCAGGCTGGTCTGCCGCACATCGACAAGAGCTTCGATGCTCGCACGCTCGAGGCCGCCGACAAGGTGAGCCGCGACGTGTCGATCTCGCAGGTGCTGCTGAAGGCCGCCAAGGCCAACGGCTACACCGGCGGAGAAAGGATCACGCAGTCGAGCGTGATGCCGATGCTGCAGGCGAGTTTCGCCACGCATGACATCAGCAACCTGCTGGCCGCCCTGGTCAACAAGTTCCTGCTCTCCGGTTTCATGGCGGTCGAACGGTCTTGGGATAACATCGCGGCGATTCGCAGCGTGAGCGATTTCAAGGCCATCAACTTGATGAGGTTGAACGGGTCGCTGAAATTCCAGCCCGTGGGCAACGCCGGCGAGCTCAAAGTCGCTGCCGTCAACGACTACAAGCGTTCCGTGAACGCTTCGACGTGGGGCATTTCTACGCAGCTGACTCGGGCCGATGTCATCAACGATGATTTAAATGCCCTGTCGATGGTTCCGCAGCGAATGGGCCGCGGTGCCGCTTTGGCGATGAATGACTCGATCTGGTCGAACTTCCAGACCGACAACGCGACCTATTTCCAGGCGGCTTCCGCCGCGGCTGGTAACGCGCTGTCCTACTCGTCGCTGGAATCGGCCGTCACGGCCTATCGTCGGCTCAACGATCCGGACGGCAACCCGCTGGCCATCGCGCCGCGGATCCTGCTCGTGCCGCCGGAGCTCGAGCCGAAGGCCGTGCAGCTGATGACGCAGTCGGCTCTCATCGTCGGCTCGCTGGGCAGCACGTCCAGCAAGTCGGTCGAGCCGTCGGCAAACGCGTTTGCGGGTCGGTATCGGATCGTCACCAGCAACTACCTGACGTCGTCTTCGACGTGGTGGTTGATGGCCGATGCTGCCGACCTCGCGGCGCTCGACATCGTGTTCTTGAACGGTCAGCAAGTTCCGACGATCGAGCAGGTGCAGGTCGATTACCAGCTGCTTGGTGTGGGTCTCCGCGGGTTCATGGATTTTGGAGTTGTGAAGGCCGAGCCGCTTTCCTGCCTCCGCATGGCCACGGCCTGACCGTTGACGTGACAACTGTGCCCGCCGGCCGGTGCGCCCAAGCCCGGCCGGCGGGATGATCTTCAACAAACATTCCTCGTTTTTAGAAAGTGGGTGATCAAGATGGGTGCTTACTATCAGGACGGTGATCTGATCGACCACACGCCGACCGGCGCTGTGGCGGCTGGCGACGTGGTGCAGATTGGCAAGCTGGTGAGTGTTGCCCCGCGTCCGATCGCGGCGAACACTCTCGGCGCGGTTGCGATTGAGGGCGTGTTTTATTTGCCCAAGCCGACCGGCGCGGGCACGGATTACGCGGCTGGCAGCAAGGTTTACTGGTACAGCGGTGCCGCCGTGACCGGCGTGACCGGTGTTCAGGCCGGCTACACGATTGCCGCTGCCGCGACGACCGACACGTCGGTCCGCGTGACCCTGTTCCCAGGCTCGTGATCTGCCCGGTTCGCTTTAGGGGCCGTGCGGCTTGGCAATCATGCCAGCCGCACGGCCTCGGTGGCTCTATTTGGAGTTCTTTCCTCTGTTGGTAACACGCAGTCATGCAGGATCTCATCTCGCAGGGCGCAGCGTATTTCCGGCAGCAAGCCGACAAGCACCTTTCGGTGCAAGTCGAATATCGCAGCACCGGTTCGCTAGTCCCTGTGTCAGTGCCAGCAATGGTTGGCATGACGCGGCACGACTCGATGGACCAGGCCGGGTCGATCACGCGCATTGAGAGTAGGGACTTTTTCATTTCTACCGACTACCTGTCGGCCGTGCCAAAGAAGGGCGACAAGGTCATCGATCCAGACGGCAACGCGTATGAGGTGTTCGCGCCGTTTAGTACGAACGCTTGGGTGTGGGCGGATCGTCAGCAGAAAATCAGAAAAATTCACACGCAGCTGGTGCCGTGATGCCGTACTTTTCCATTCAATCACCGACGAGCGGCAACGCCACGCAGCTGCAGGGCAGATCGGTGTCGTCCACCGGACCCACCGGCGGCCAGGTGCTGACTTGGGACGGCTCGTCGTGGGCTCCGCTGGCGGGCACCACTGGGCCGACTGGTTCTGCCGGTGCTGACGGCCGCATGATCTACAGCGGCGCTACGGGGCCTTTCTCAGGTCTTGGCCGCAGCGGCGACTACTACATCGATTCCGCCGCCGGGGTGCTTTACGGTCCTAAAGCAAATGGCGCATGGGGCTCTGGCTTACAGCTTCAGACAGGGCAGCAGGGGTCGACAGGGCCGACAGGTGCTGTTGGCAGCACAGGCCCAAGCGGCGTCGGACCAACCGGGCCAACTGGGTCTGTGGGTTTGACTGGCCCCGCTGGCGGTCCGACAGGTCCGACCGGCGCGTCGTCGACTGCACCTGGTCCAACAGGGCCGTCTGGAGCCGCCGCTACAGGTTCCACTGGACCAACCGGCGCTACCGGCGGCATGGATTACTACGCGACTTCCGCCGCCCCGTCGTCCGCCGTTGCTGGTGCCGTTTGGCTGGACACGGACAACGGAAAATATTTTGTGCGTTACGGGACAGCGTGGATCGAGATCGGCGTGCAGGGCCAGGCGGGATCAACCGGCCCGACAGGTGTAAGTGTTGTCGGCCCGACGGGTAGCACCGGAGCATCATCAAGCGTAACTGGCCCGACTGGCGCTACCGGCAGCGTGGGTGCAACTGGTGCTAGTGTTACCGGCCCCACTGGGCCAGTTGGCAGCATTGGCGTCACTGGACCTTCCGGAGGGCCGACAGGGTCGACAGGCCCGACCGGGATCAACGGGGGATTTGATGCCGCTCAATCGCTGAACGCTCAGACTGCCAACTATACGGTCGCTTTATCTGACTCGGGCAAAATGGTGACGCTCAACGCGGCAACTGGCACGCTGACGTTAAGCATCCCGAATAGCAGCGCGGCGAATTTCCCGGTCGGCACGCACATCGATTTCGCGCGGATGGGTGTTGCTGCAGTGCGTGTAACAGGCGCAACTGGAGTGACAGTAAATTCCACCCCCGGGCTAACTCTGCGATCCAGATACTCCGTTGCTACATGCGTGTGCTACTCACTTAACTCCTGGCTTGTGGCAGGAGACCTGTCATAATGAGAGGCAAAGCGGGGTATCTCGGAGCAAACCACAGCAAGGGCTACAACATTTCGGCGCTGGTATATGCTGGCCGCGGATTCTCGCCATATACGATAAATGGTAGGGACGAAGTAGCAGGTCCTCAAGATGTGTTTTTGACGTTAGATGGTTCAAATGTGTTTGTTGCGGACTGGGGCAACTATGTAAATAGATTTTCGTTGCCCGTGCCGTGGCAACTCAGCGGAGTAACCTTTGTTCAGAGTTTCTCAGTTGCGGCACAAGAAGCATTGTTAACAAGCGCATTTTTTAAGCCCGACGGATTAAAGATGTACGTGGCGGGCTTTTCCGGAAACGACATAACTGAATACGCTCTCACATCTGCATGGGATATGAGCACCGCAACGCACATCGGGCAAACAAGCTTGCAGACCAGTTCTCCTCGCGTTGTACGGTTCTCTCCAGATGGCTTGAGAATGTACATACTTCATCGGCTTGCTGGCAGCGGCAGTGGATACGAAGAAGCACGAGTTGCTCAGTACGATCTTGCAACCGCGTGGGATGTGTCCTCAGCGTCACACGTTAGAAATTTTAATTTCCCTAGCGGGTCGACGGGCACTGGTCATCTTCAGCCGTCTAGTTTTACTATGAAGGCAGACGGGGCTTCAATGTTTTACGCTGCCAGTTTTTCACAGAATTTATTTGAATACGAACTAAGCGACCCATGGAACGTCAGCACTGCCACTTATCGCCGGGCAGGATACGTTGGCTATTTGGGTGGGATTTGTTTTGGCAACGACGGGGCGTCGTGCTATCTCGGCAGCTCAATTGGCTTAGACGTTAACGAATACAACTGCGTCTAAGGCGCCAACATGCCGCTTACATTTCCTTCCACTCCATCGCTCAACGATCAAACGACTACGGGCGGCCGCACGTTCCGGTGGAACGGCGAGGCGTGGGAGCTCGTTGGCAGCGGCATCCCGGGCGCCACAGGGCCGGTTGGTGCTGCTGGTCCGACCGGCCCAAGTGGCGGCCCGACAGGTCCCACTGGGGTGGCTGGCGCCGTCGGTCCTACGGGGCCGTCAGGAGGACCGACAGGGCCAACCGGGGCCGGCTCAACCGGCCCCACGGGCGCGGTATCGACTGCCCCTGGGCCGACCGGAGCTACTGGTCCTTCTGTCACAGGTCCGACAGGACCGGCGTCGACAGTGACTGGGCCGACTGGTGCCGGCGGCGGCTCCGGCAACATCGTCGAAGCGACCACGTCGGCGGGATTCCCGGCCACGGGGGCCAGCAGCACGTTGTACCTCGCGACTGATGCAAGTCGCGTCTATCGGTGGTCTGGCAGCGTTTATGTCGAAATCGGGCCGCAGTAATCAGAGGTAATCATGGCACTGAGTTTTCCAGCATCGCCCAGCGTGGGGCAGACATCGACGCAGAACGGCAGAACGTACTCGTGGACGGGGTATGCGTGGGAACTCGTCGCCGCGAGCTCTGGCCTCTCCTGGTCATCGGTGCCAGCGTCCGCGACGGCGACAGGGACGGCTGGGCAGATCGCCTACGATACAAACTACCTTTACGCATGTGTGTCGGCGTCAACGTGGAAGCGGGCTGCGTTGTCAACGTGGGTTCCGTTCACGCCGACTAGCATCGTTGGGCTTCAGTTGTGGTTGGATGCAAGCGATGCGACATCGCTTTTCGACGCAACAAGTGGCGGCTCGGCAGTCGCGGAAAATGGCACTGTCCGTCGATGGCAGGACAAAAGCGGAAATGCGAGGCATGCGATTGAGGCCACAAACGGGCCAACTCGCAAGGCTGGCGTGCAGAACGGTCTTGGAACCCTTGATTTCGACGGAACAAACGACACGCTTCAAATACCCAGCAGCCAGTCTACGTTTGCGTTCCTGCACCAAGCGGCACAGGCGACTGTTTTTGCTGTCTACCGACCGACGTACGCATCGCCTACCGGCAGCGAGTTTCATTCCGTCATTGACACAGGTTCACGCTCCGGGCTTGTCCCCGGCGTGCAGCTTTCCTTGAGTAACGGCGCAGCTAGTGGGCAAGTCGATTGGAGAGTAAACGGCACCGATTTAGGTAACGGGACATTCCGAGTTATTAAGCAGATTGCTGGTGGTTCGCCCAATAACTCATTTTCGTTGCAGTCCGTTGTCACAGACAACAGCAATGCAACGGCGGCTAATCGCGCATTGCTCCGCAGCAATGGTGGCTCTAGCAGCGGCGTTACGGCGGGCTCTCCATACGACCAAGGCGGTGTCTCCACAGGAAATGCGGGACGCAATTTTACGATTTCTGGCGCAGGCACGGCAACAGGTGCAAGCGCCAGCGAGTTCTTCAACGGCGACGTTTGCGAAATCATCATTTACAACTCCGCACTTTCGGACGCGACGAGAGCAACCGTAGAGGCTTATCTGATGACCAAGTGGGGCATTTAGTGACCGACCACGAAACCATCACCGTCGCCCTGCTCTACGCGGCCCTCGCGCTGGTCGGCCCGTTCGTCCTCACGCGACTCTTGCGGTGGGCCGAGAGCGACGACGCGCAGCGTCTGGCGTGTGAGATCGGGGCGGCGATTGAGGAGGTGGCGCGATGAGCAGTACCTACAGTCAGCTACCGGGCGAGCTTAACGTCGTGGTGGCCCACACTGACGGCCTGACGATCACCGGATCGCTCGGGTTCTCCACCGCCGGCGACACGCTCACGGCAGTGATCTATGAAGACACTGCCGCCGGGTATGCAGCTGCGATCGCGGCCACGCCCGCCCCGGCCGCGACCTGGTCTATTGCTCGCGTAGATAACTCAATTGGGGCGATCACGCTCTCGCTCGCGTCGTCGACCGTCAAAGGTCTGTCGCTTACCAAGAGCTATCGGTGGTTCCTGCGGTCGTCTGCCCTGGACCGCGCTGCGGTGTCTGGGACGTTCGCGCTGAGGGCTCCATGAGCGATATCCGCGTAAGCGTCACCGGCCCTGCTCCTTTCACCGTGAGAGTCACGGGGGCGACCGGCGTGCCGCCAGTGATCACTAACGGGCAGACGTTCGCCGTGCAGCTGGCCGGCGTTGGGCCTACTGGCCCGTCCGGACCGCGTGGTGTCACTGGTGCTCGAGGCGATGCTGGAGCCACTGGGGCGACCGGCGCCGCATCGACTGTCACCGGGCCGACAGGCGCTGCGTCGACCGTCACCGGCCCAACAGGTGCCGCATCGATGGTGACCGGACCAACCGGGGCAGCGTCAACGGTGCAGGGGCCAATTGGCCCGACGGGGGTAGCCGGTTTGGCTGGAGCAACTGGCCCGACGGGATCCACCGGCGCTAGAGGGAGCGACGGTGCAGTAGGTGCGACCGGGGCCGCGGGCACGGCCGGTGCCGTAGGTGCTACCGGCGTGACCGGGCCGACTGGCTCGCGAGGAAACGACGGTGCGGCGGGAGTCCAGGGCGCGACAGGTGCCACCGGCAGCACTGGACCTCGAGGTGCGGATGGTGCCGCCGGTGCGACCGGCAGCCAGGGCAATGCAGGCGCTGCATCTACAATCACTGGGCCGACTGGGGCTACGGGCAGCCCGGGGGCTGCTTCGACGGTAGCGGGGCCGACCGGCGCAACCGGAAGCCAAGGTGCGGCATCGACGGTCACCGGGCCGACCGGGCCAGCCGGTTCCGCTGGTGCAGCATCAACTGTAACTGGTCCGACCGGAGTTACCGGCGCTGCCGGATCAGCATCGACGGTGACTGGGCCAACGGGCGCGACGGGTAGCTCGGGGACCGCGTCAACCGTAACAGGACCGACAGGGGCAACTGGTGCGGCTGGTGCAGCGTCTGCAGTGACAGGGCCGACGGGCAGCACTGGCGCTGCGGGTGCGGCGTCGACGGTGACTGGGCCAACTGGAGCAACTGGCAGCCAAGGTTCGGCATCGAATGTGACCGGCCCCACGGGACCGGGCGGGGCTGGAGGTTCCACCGGGCCGACCGGATCCAATGCTGTTGCGCTTTCGTCTTATGCCACGACGGCAAACTTCCCTGCAACTGGGGCAAGCGGCACGCTGTATTTGAGTTCGGATACCTCAAAAATCTACCGGTGGGAATCAACGGTATACGTACAAGTCGAATGAGGAGTTGGTGTTCGCTATTTGTCGAAATAGCAGCGCGTGGCACAACAAACCGACGGAGTTAACATGCCATATTTCTCGTTGCCCGCCACGCTCAGTGGCAATGCCACGCAGCTGCAAGGCCGCGCTGTTTCAGCGACTGCCCCAGCCACCAACCAGGTCCTCGCGTGGAGCGGTTCGGCGTGGCTGCCCGCGACCGGCGTCACGGGGCCGGCTGGCTCCGACGGCTCGCAGTTTTACGGTGGATCCGGTGCGCCATCTAACGCGTTTGGTAAGAGTCGTGACTTCTGGCTGGACACGACCAATGGACGGCTGTACGGGCCGAAGGCCGATGGCTTGTGGGGATCTCCGCTGCAGCTGCAAAGCGGTGCCCAGGGACCTTCCGGCGTCACGGGTGCCACGGGGCCTGCGGGGCAGAGTTTCACCGGACCGACTGGAAGCGACGGCGTCACGGGGCCAAGCGGTGTGAATGGGGCGACTATCCTCGCTGTTGGTGGAACTCCAAATACCAACGTCGGCAAAAACGGTGACCTCGCATTCGACATCAGCGGCAAACAGTTCTTTGGGCCGAAATCAAACGATCTATGGCCGGCAGCGGTGTCGATCGCTGGCCCTACAGGCCCGACGGGCTCGCTGACTATCAACGACGTGATCACGGCCGTTGGCAGCAATGCCACGCTGCGGGCCGCGATCAAGGCCGCAGCAACTTCGTGAGGATCGGATGGTTGAGCATCTTCACCAGTTGGCCGTTCACGCGTACTACGCGGGCGAGCTCGATGCCGGCCGCCGGGCATGCGAGCGACTGCTGGGCATGGACCTGACTCCGGAGAAGGAGCGTGTCGTGCGACGCAACCGCAGCTGGTACACGCAGCGACTCGCCGATCTGGTCGGCTGCAGGTTTGTGCAGTTCTGCGTTCAGCCATCCCGGGAGGGCTGGTCGACCTTCAACCCGACGATCATCGCCAACGACGCTGGCTATCTGGCGATCGTGCGGTCGAGCAATTACTCAATCGTTGAGAGCCGATACGTGATCGCGGACGGCGATAGGATCCGCACTATCAACGTGCTTGCCACGGTCGACGCAGACCTGGCGGTTGTATCGCAATCTGCGATTCCTCAGCCCAGCTACCCTACATCCGATTATCCGGTGGATGGGTTTGAGGATTGCCGGCTGAACGCTGTCGACGGGGAGCTCGTTGTCAGTGCCACGGTCCGCAACTGGGCCGGTCGCGACGGTACATGCCGGATCGCCACTGCCACGCTGCTGCCACACGCTGCACACCTTATCGACTCAGCCATGATCGATGAGCCGCACAAGGGTCGGCACGAAAAGAATTGGATGCCGATCGTCGGCACGTCCGCATTTATTTACTCGTGCTGGGAAGCTGGCCGCGTGGCCACAGTCCGCCGCGACGGCTGGCAGTGGGTGATTGAGCACCACGCAGAATCGCCGGCGATCGCCCGCGGCTGGCGGGGCGGATCGCAACTAGTCGACATCGGCGACGGCCGCTGGCTCGCCCTGGTGCACGAGGTGGCCGACGACACTGGCGGCCGCATCTACGAACACCGGTTTGTGCTATTCAACGACGACGAGTGGCGGATCGTTGGCTGGTCTCCTGCTTTCGCGTTTCGCGAATCGCGGGCGATTGAGTTTGCGGCGGGGCTTGCCCGACGCGGCGACCAGTTGGTGGCAACCTTTGGCGTGCGTGACGCGGAGGCGTGGATGGCTGAAATGAGTGTGGCAGAAGTTCTTTCCATGATCGGGGGCAGCAATGGGTGACGAGCTCGAGGACCAGGTCGGCGACCGTCTGCGGATGCACTGGCTACCCGGAGACTGGTTTCCATGTTCGCCGGAGGCCGTCGGCCACTACGCAGCAAAGGCCCGCGTCTGCCGGAAGTACAATCCGACCCGCGTGATCGAGATTGGCACGCGGTGCGGCTACTCGCTCGCGTCGTTTCATCTGGTTGCACCGGATGCCAAATTTTTCTGCGTTGATGGTGCCCTCGACGCCGACAGCCCGGCGTGCTTGCAGCACTGGCAGAGCGTTGTTGACTCGCTTGGCATCGACGCCAATTTGGTTGTCGCCAACAGCCACGACCTGCGGCAGCTGCCGCAGGCAGACTTCGCCCACGTCGACGGCGACCATTCCTATGCGGGAGCGCTTGCTGATCTGCGGCTGGTGGCTCATGTGCCGGTGATCCTCGCCGACGACTGCGACAACCCGGAGGTCGAGCGGGCCGTCGAGGAGTTCTGCGAGGAGACTGGACGCGAGCCCGTCTATTACCACGACGGGCTGCGGAAGGCCGCCGTGCTTGTGGAGGTTTGATGGTCATCGGCGTCTACGCTCTTGCGAAGAACGAAGCCGCGAACGTGCCGGCCTGGGAGGCGTCGTGCCGCGACGCCGATGTGCGGGTGGTCACCGACACGGGATCGACTGACGACACGGTGCAGCTGCTTGAGGACCAGGGCGTGGACGTGGCCCGCGGAAACGTCGTGCCGTGGCGGTGGGACGACTCGCACAACCTGTCCATGCAGCATTTGCCGAGCCACGTTGACGTGGCGATCCGATTGGACCTCGACGAGGTTCTGGAGCCCGGCTGGCGTGACGCCCTGGAGGCCGCGTGGAAGCCTGAAACAACGAAGCTCAGGTATTGGTATCAGTGGTCGGATGCCCTGAGATTTAAAAGCGACAGGATGCACCTCCGCTCGGGCTACCGATGGACTGGGGCCACACACGAGGGGCTGGTGCGGTGGAGCGGCGGCGAGGTGCAGACGCACTGCGAGCAGACGCTGATCCGCCATCACCGGCAGCCCGGCAAGCAGCACAAGACCGACCTGACGCTGCTCCAGCAGGCAGTCAGGGAGGCTCCGCACGACGCCCGCATGCACTGGTATCTCGCCCGGGAACTTGACTACCACGATCAGCCCGGAATCGTGGAGGCGTTTGAGCACTATCTGACGCTCCCCGGCGGGGCCGCATGCGAGCGTGCCTATGCGTATCGCGTGCTCGCCCGACGGCAGCCGGAGCGAGCCGGCAACTGGCTCCTGCGAACGATTGAGGAGTCGCCCCACGAGCCGGAGGGCTATTTGGCCCTCGGCGAGGCGTGCTGGGATGCCGGAGACGCGGTAGGTGCCCTGCACTGGGCCAGGCGGGCATCAATGGCCCCCCCCGACAGACAGACGCACACAAGCGATCCGGCGGCCTACGGGCACCGAGCCCCGGAGATGGCCGCAGCCGCGGCCTACAGCCTCGGGCTGAAGCAGGAGGCCCTGGAGCACGCCCGCGAGGCTTTCCGCCGGCACTCGTCGCAGGAGACGGCCGCGGCCGTCGCGAAGCTGGAGCTCGAGCTCACGACAAGCATCCCCGGCCCGCAGGAAAGGTGATCTATGCCCACACTGGTTCCACACATCTCGCGAAACCTAGCAACGCAGCTGGCGGCGTCCCTGTCGGCATTCACGTGGGGCAGCGTGCCCGGCGGCACGATCGCCGCCAACATGCAACGAAAGCCTGACTACGGGCTTGAGGATCTCGGATCGCTTCGTGTGTCTGTGGTGCCCGGCCCGTACACGATGAAAACCGAGACGCGTGGCATGGAGTTGGCCGACACGACCGTCGGCATCGTCGTTGCCAAACACGTCGGCAGCGAGGCGGACATCGTCGCCCTGGAGGATCTCTGCCAGGAGATCGTGGATGCGATCCGGTCGAACTTTATCAAGCCCAGCGGCCTGCCGGAGAACAACGACTGGACAGAAGTCAGCAACCCCCTGCCCTACGATCCTGAGCTCCTTGAGGCCCGCAACGTCTTCATGTCGCAAATCGCCGTGCAGTGGGACATTCCGGTCGATAAGTGGGTGCCGGCGGCACCGACAGGCGCCACGGGAGCAACCGGCGCATGAGCATGCTCTCCCCGGGTCGGAATCCGCTTGGTGCTGGTCTATCGGGATCGGCCGGGATCCCGATGCGGATCAACTTTGATTTCTTTTTTGACCGTGCCAGCGTGCAGGCGGCGCTCGACAAAGCAATCTACCGGGGGCTCTATCGCACCGGTTCGGTGGTGATGCAGATCTCTCGCCGGTCGATCAAAAAGATGGGCATGGCAAAGCCGAAGCTGACGGTTATGCGTGCCAATCCTGACGCAACGCTTCGGCAGCTTATGTCAAGGAACGACGTCAACGCCCGCACGAAGCGAAAGATACAGGAAAGGCTATTTGAAATCCGGTTCAAGCCGCCATCGCAGGCCGGAACACCTCCGCACACCCACGCCGGCACGCTGCGCCGATCGATCACATACCAATACGATCCATCAACTCAATCAGTGGTGGTTGGTGGGTTTATGGACGGCGCGCCGTACATAGCAAGCTTGCACGAGCACGGCGGCACGCAGCGGATGGCAGCCTGGGCGTGGATCCCGAAATATGACCGCGGGTACAAGGGGATCATCGCTTGGTATCGCGTCGGCAAGGCGCCGCGAAATGCTGCCAACTGGGAACTCACGTCCAGTTTCCGAAAGACGTTCGCGTACCCGCAGCGTGCGTTTATGTTCCCAGCCCTCCTTGAAGGCATCCGCCGCGGACGAATCGCGAGCGAGTTCGCCGGCCGGTTCCGCAGTGGGTGATCAGGTATACTTACGATAGGTGCCCACCCCACGTGAGGAAGCTATGGCAACCACGATTCTGCTCGGAAAAGACACGACGATTTCTGGCCTGACTGGCGTTCAAGACGTCTCTATGACGATCGAGGCCGAAAAGGTCGACGCCACGACCAAGGGCAGCACGGGGATCTACAAACGAACCGTCGCCGGCCTGCAGGCGCGGACGCTCGAGGCCACCGTGCTCGGCGACTCAACGCAGTCATACGGCAAGGCCGTGAACGTCATCGTCACGCCCAGCGGCGGCACCGCGTTTGCGATCACTGGTGTTATCACTAGTGCCAAGCGGACGCAGCCTATCGCCGGTGCGGAGGCCGTCAGTATCACGATCAAGCCGGGCATCGCGCTCGACTCTGGCGACCAGGTCACCGTCTAACAACAACGCGAGGGATCTATGGCCAAGTACAAGCTCGGAAAGAACTCTCTCATTACCGCACCAGGCGTCATCCTCGACAACGTTGTCGACGTTGATTTGAACGCCAGCGGCGACGAGGTCGATATCACTGTTTTTGGCGACACTGAAAAGCAGGTCGGCTGCGGCCTGCTTGATGTGACTGTCGACGTGACGGCCACGCAGCACTCGACCACCGTTGGGGCCACCGGCGCGATTACTGTCGGCGGCATGACGTCGGTCGGGTGCGTCGTGCTCGACGTCAAGAACAAGGTCAGCCCAAAAGGCCGGAACGAGTACACCATCACCTACGCACCGACTGTGTCCTGACGCAGAGGTGACCTGTGGCCAAGGTCCGCCTCGCTCGAAGTCAATCCATCACTGCCGACGGCATTGTGCTATTGGGCACACGCGACTTTGATGTTGATCTAGAGCTCGACACGGTGGACGTCACGCCGTGGGATTCTGCAGCCCGCGGTGAGCTCACGCTCACCGAAATGATTACGATCACGCTGCAGATTTACCACGTCGAAGACGTGCGACGGTTTATGGCAAAGTGGAACCAGTTTCCGCCGAAGCCAGTGGCGATCGCGGTGGATGGTGCATCCGCTAACTTTTTGGTGCACAAGTGCAAGCTCTCTGGCCAATTCAGCGGCGTGTTGAGTTATGAGGTGGTTTTAAAACTCTGGCCCTTCAACTAATGGCAAAGTTCAAAACACTCGACGGCAAAGAATGGGTGATCGACGTTACCTATCTCACGGTCAAGCGCGTCCGCGATCTGTGCGGCGTGAACGTGCTCGACATCTGCAACCTTGACAAGGAGTCGCTATCTGGCTGGGTAGCAGACGACCTGAAGGTGCTCGAGGTCGTCTGCGCCGTCGTGCGGCCGCAGCTGGCCGCCATCGACATGGCTGACGACGAGTTTTTTGCCGCTTGCGACGGCCAGGTGCTCAAGGATGCGGTTGAGCGGCTGATGGATGAGGTATCGGATTTTTTCCAAGAGCCCAGGAAGGGGCTGGTCAAGAAGGTGATCAAGAAGCTGAGGGAGACGAGTCGGTCGATGGAGGTTCAAGCGGAGAAGGCAATCGATCTGGCGCTGTCCCAGTGCGACTTCGAGGAAGCCCTCAAGACGCATGGGAGCTCGGATTCCACTTCGCCGGAATCGTCGGCGTCGAGCCCTGGGGATTCACCCTCCGAGAGCTCTGCTGGATGGCCGAAGGACGGCAGCACGAAACCTGGACGCACACGGCGTCGCTCATGAGCCTGTGGGCTCAGATCCACCATTCTGACGAAAGCGGCGAGCCTGCACCAACCATGTACACGTTCCATCCGTTCTACAAGGTGCCGAAGCCCAAGCCGATGGAGGCCACGCCAGACATCCTTATGGCATTCGGATTTCGTCCTCTGACGCCGGAGGTGCCAGATGGCGGCTAGCGCAGGGGCAATCCGGGCCGGTTCTGCCTACGTGGAAATCTTTGCCCGCGATGGGCAGTTTCAACAGGCTATGACTCGGATGCGTACCCGCATGATGGCCCTTGGGACGCAGATGCGGCAGGCCGGCACCAGCATGGTGATCGGCGGGGCCGCCATCGGTGCGCCGATGGTGATGGCCGTCAGGCAGTTTGTCGCACTGGATGATGCACTCAGAGCGACTGCGGCGGCGGCCGGCGTCGGTGAGTCCGGGCTCGCGGCCATGCGGCAGTCGGCGCAAAACCTTGGACTATCTTTCGGGATGGCTTCCGATGAGGTAGCTACCCTGCAGGTCGAAATCGCTCGGGCATTTGGCGACAAGCTGAAGCCGGGCACAGACGCATTCAATGCCGTTACGCAGTCTGTGCTGGCACTGGCAAAAGCATCTGGCACTGATGGCCCGACCGCGGCCGCGATCATGACGGCAACGCTTTCGCAGTTTGGCATGGGTGCAGCCGAGGCCGCGCGAGTCGCAGACGTGCTCACGCTGGCCGCCAATGCCACGCTTAATAGCGTGTCAGGTCTGGGCGAGGCGCTTTCGTATGTCGGACCTGTGGCTGCCGACGTCGGCATGTCGCTCGAGGACACGGTAGCCGTGCTCGGAACGCTCGGAAATATGGGAATACAGGGATCAGAAGGCGGCACGGCAATGCGCCGTCTTCTGACGATCACTGGAGGCGAGGCCGAGAAGCTGCAGAAGATTTTCGGAGTGTCATTCCTCGACGCAGCAGGAAACGTGCGGCCTCTGGTTGATTCGCTGGCAGACGTCGCAAATGCAACAAACGGCATGGCATCCGGCGAGCGAGTCAAAAAGTTCTCGGACGCATTCGGATTGCTCGGCATCACGTCTGCCAGGGCGATCGGAAACACTGCCGCCGACACTCGCAAGCTGGCCGATGCTCTCAACGGAGCGACTGGCACTGCCACGCAGCAAGCGCAGTTTATGGAGGCTGGAGTCGGCGGTGCGATGCGGCGGCTATTCTCATCGATCAAGAATGTCGGTGAATCGTTTGGCGCCGCGCTCGCGCCGGCGCTCATGTCTGCGGCATCTCTGCTGCAAGGATTCTCAGGTGTCGTTAACACCTTCATTCAGAACTATCCGATCCTGTCAAACATCATTGCCGGTGCGACGGCTGGTTTGTTTGTGTTTGGCGTTGCGGCGATCGCGGGCGGCATCGCTCTCCAGGGCCTTGCCACTGGCCTCCGCGTCATTCAAGCAGTGCTGCCGTTACTGCCCGCCCTGTTCTCCCCGATCGGCCTCTCTATCGCCGCAATTGGCGCAGCGATTGCCGGCGGTGTGATCATTGCCCGCACTCTCTCTCCAGCATTCAAGCAGGAGACCGACGCAATCGGCGCCGCTCTGATGCGGCTCGACTTTGGCGCCGCATGGGAGGTGATGAACATCAACCTCGCAATCGCCCTGGTGCAGATGCACCAAGCGTTCGCTCAGGCATTCGACCTGGTCAAGAACACGGTGATTGCCGCCAGTAGCTTTATTGGCGACATGTTGATTCAAGGGCTTGATCGGTTCATGGGGCTGTTCGGTGCGGACATCCTCACGCTGCAGGCTGGGTTTGAGAAGCTGGGCGTGTATTTCCGCGCGGCGTTTGATTGGGACTTTGCCGTGAACGGCATGAGCGACGCGCTCAAGAAGGTCGAGGCTCGCGTTGACGAGGCACGCCAGCGTGCACCGACCGCAGACGCTCGAGCAGAGCAGCGGAAGCAGGAACGCGAGAAGGCTGCCGAGGGGCGAAACGAAGAGATCAAAAAGCGTGACAGCGGGTTTGAGGACACGATCAAGGAGCTCAGGAAAGATGGCGCTAGGGCTCGCGATCGTGCCCTCGGCAAGACAGAGAAGCCACCAGAAGCGACGGTTGACGAGAAGGGCAAGCCGATGAAGCCAAAGGCTTCATCTGGCGCCCCCGGGGCACCCCCGCCGCCCCCCGAAACAAAGGCAGAGAAGGACAAGGGTATTGTGGCCGCCGGCAACTGGAGCGGCGTCGGGCTCTCGATCGGGCCTGAACTTATGAAACTTGAGGATCCCGCCCAGCGGACCGCAGATGCCACGGAGCGGACGGCGGAAGCCGTTGGCGCAATCGCCGTCGGCCAGCAAGGCGCAGCCGCTGGAGTGGCGCCAATGGCTGCGGCAGCCGGCGTGGCCCCTGGCGAGTTCCAGGCGGGCCTCGACGCGGTCGCGTTGGCCGGCGCCGACCCAAACGTGACGGCCGAGCAGCTGCTGGCCATGCAAGGGGGCGGCGGTGCTGCAATGCCGCAGCCGTTCGGCGGCGGCCCAGCTATCGCGATGAACGTCGTGGCCCCCAGGGCAGCAGCAGGCCAGATGGCAATTGCTCAGGGCATGCAGACCGCTACGGAAACGTCGCAGGTCGGAATCGCGTTCCAGCAGTTCAGCAGCGAGATGGTAGCCGCGGTTAACGCCAACACTGAAGTGTCAAAGTCGATTTTTGGCGTGCTCAACAAAATCTTTGACAAAAAGCCAACGGAGGCAGCGTTCACGTGAGCTACACCGTATACGAACTCCGTGACAGCGAAAGCGGCAGCATCGACAACGAAGACCTTGAGTCGGGAGAGGTTTGGAACGTCACGAAGAAATACGTGATCGGCCAATGCCCCGGCGGCCTTGGTGAAGTAAAGGATGCGATTTCTCCTTATCTGCCGCGATACTGGTCATCCGCTGTTGGCTACTGGCGTCGCAAGGGAATCGCCATCAAGGGAATAGGAAAAGCCTGCTTTGAGTGCACCGGCGAGTACACCACGCTGGTCCCTGCTGGTAATGCAGATGGCGGTGGAGACAGCCAGCAGCCGGATGGATCTGGTCAGTTTGTTCCTGGGGCGATCGCGTGGGATACGACAGGATCCACAGAGCACATTACCAGCGCTCTAGGAGAGCGAGTGATCGGCGGCAGCAACGATGAGAGCTTCGAGGGCGCTATCAACGTCCAGGGCACGAGCGTGACGGGCATAGACAAAGTCGTGCCAGCGATGAAGTACAGCGAGACGTGGATCATGCCTGCCCAAATCGGCCTGTCGAGCACATTCGTAAAGGCCGTCTACTCTCTGACTGGCACGGTGAACGCGTCGCAGTTCCGAGCGTTCTCGCCAGGCGAAGCGCTGTTCATGGGCGGCCGAGCCCAGTGGAGCGGCGATCAACCCTACACGACAGTCACGTTTGATTGGCAGGCCCGTGCAAACGACGACGCGTTCTACGTGAAGGGGTTGCCCACAACCCTGCGAGAGGGGTGGGAATATCCGTGGGTGGTGTATCAGCCGTATTCGTCTGCGAGCGGACTGCTGGTGCAAAAACCAAAGTGCCTCGTCATCGACCAGATCTACAAAAAGAAAGATTGGTCTGCGCTCGGAATTGCCACTGCACCAGGAGCAAAGAAAACAGGAAAGAAAGCTACGGATGCTGCAACTGCTGCGGCCGTTGCAGCATTCCTAAACTAGCCACAATGGACCCACGCCAGAACGTCAACCCGGGCGATCCGATCCGTCTGGCGGCTAGCCAGATCAACGGACTCAATCGGCTGTTGACCCCGAATGCCGGGTTCAACGCGCAGACCGCCGGAGAGCCGCAGACTCCGTACACGTGGGTCATGGCAAAGAACAACACGGGCTCTACGGTTCCGCGGTGGGGCGTGCTCGCAATCACTGGGATGGATATTTCGCCCTCAAGTGGCGCCAACGCAGCGAGCCAGTTTGAGCAGCTGCCCGTCGTCGCCGGCGGAACGCCAAGCGACACGACGACGTCCTGGTGCGTTGCTGTGGAGCCGATAGCCGCCGGCCAGGTCGGACGAGTGGCGGTAGGTGGATGCGTTCAGGTCAAAGTTGAGGTTGCCGATTCCGCCCACACGTTCGTGAGGTGCAAGAGCTCGAGCTCCGAGCTTAAGAGCACCGACAACGGCGAGGGAGTGATTCTGTGGAAGCAGGGCACTGGATCTGCACAGTGGGCTCTTGTGCGGCTTGGCAACGGCCGCGGAACTCAGATCGACGTGGTGACCAACGTGACGCTCGCGACCGGCGGTATTAGCGTCGAGAAAAAACGTGCGTGGGTATACGGCCCGACGGGAATTTCCGGCTCTGTCATCGGCACGACGGGGTGCTAATGCCACTCGCCACCAAAAACAACGCGATCATCGTCACGGGCGGCAAGCTCGCAGAGAACTGCGGGTGCTGCGGTGGGTGGTATTGCGACACAATCTATGGCGCGTGCGTCGTTAATGGAGTATGCACAAGCAAGTGTGAAAGCGAGTGCGCGGCGGCAGGCGGCACGTTCCACGGCTCTGGCAGCGGCTGCTGCTCAAGCGTTACGTCGCAATTTCTTAACTCGGCAATGCCCAAAACTATCTTGCTGTCATTCTCTGGCGTAAAACCGCGAGCGTATGGGCATGGGTGCGGCGCGTATCCGTCTGGCACGACCGTTGACATGACCTACGACAATTCTTCCGGGTGGACACCGCTTGACGTTTTTGGAACGAACATCTGGCCCAGCACCATCACGCTGACCCGAGATGGCAGCGGTGCGACATACACGAGCTATGGCTGGAACGGCGCAGCAACAATGTATGACGCTCCGTCCTCTGCCGGGGCAACGATTGCCTGCTCGCACATAGCCAGCACAGGTTTGGTCGCATGGAGCGTTGCCTCGGTCGGAGTCGAGTCGTGGTCTCGACGCAAGTGTCTGGGTCGCGGCTCACCTTCCGAGTTTAACCCCGACGGGTTCGATGGCATCTCGTCTGCGCTCGTCTGGAACCTGTCGGCTACATGCAGCGGCAACTCGATTGACGGAATATCTTTGCCATCGCAATCAGTCGCTAGCTCAAACAGCTTCTCTCTCGGTGTCGCCGATCAGTTTCGTCCCCAGCCGTTATTCTGCAATTTAGACATTTCACAATGGGTTATCAGCGGCATCTCATTTACATACTAGTCACATGGCCTGTTATCAATCTACTAATCTGCCTAGCGGCTTTGTGACCACAGGTCGCACGTCCTACACCACCCAGGCCGATTGCAACCAAGCGTGCAAAGAGGGCGCGTGCTGCGAGGGCACGGCGTGCACGGTCAAGCCAGCCTGTCAGTGCGTGAGCGCAACGCAGAAGTTCGTCGGAATTGGCACAACGTGTGCAAGCGACACCTGCCAGTTTTGCACCGCAAACGGATATCCTAAAACAGGCTCCGGAGTTAGTCGGTGCTATTGCTACTGCACCGTGAATGGCGGCACTATTCCACAGTTTGTAAACGTCACGGTTAACTGGTCGTTTTCCAGTACACGCACTCCCTACGGAAGTACCACGCCGGAGTCTGTGTCGAGTTGTACTCGCTCGGGAACGATTACGGCCACACTGACGCAACAAAACTCTAGCCCATACACTGGGTGCCCGTGGTATGAATTAAAAACCGCAGATTATTGGCTGCAAGCGTTTTTTAGTTTGTCTGTGGAGGGCACGGCTGAAGTTGGCAGTGTCTTGGGATTCATAAATGTGTGCAACACCGGATTTGGGGCGCCGTTGGACAAGATCGTCATGGGCGCGGGACTAAATGAGACCTTCTTGAATGTGCTTACCCGTGACACAGGACTTGGTACGGGGATGTGTTTCTCTCGATTCATTGGCTCAAGCCAATCAAACTCATCGGGCGGGCAGAATATTTGCGATAACCTGCCGGGTTGGTCGTGCAGCAGTACAAGTCAGGTGACAATAAATGGATTCCAATGACACATCGTTCTGCGAGTGTGACTCTGCATTGGGCAAATGCCGTAAATGCGGGGTGTTGGATTTGTTTTGCGGATCGCCGCGAGCGTGCCCCGCTGCTGCGGCCGCAACCACGCAGTCTGTCGCCCCGCCCGCCAGCGGCCCCGGCACCGAGCTAAAAAAACTGCTCGCGCGCGTCGGCATCATCGCCACGCCGGACTGTTCCTGCAACGCTCGCGCCGCCGAGATGGACCGCCAGGGCGTCAAGTGGTGCGAGGCCAACCTCGACACGATCGTGGGGTGGCTCCGCGAACAGGCCGAGGCTCGCGGCCTGCCGTTCATTGACCTCGCCGGGCGGCTGCTGGTGCGGCGGGCGATACGCAACGCACGGCGGAACGCTTGACGCGCCTGCTCGCTGCTATTGCACGCGGTTACCGATCTGGCACTCTTGAAAAAGCCCCTCTCACGGAGGATTAATGCCGCAACAGCACGACGACATTACGCGGATCGCTCGCGAAATAATCGCACAGTATCCAAACCATCCGGCGCGATCGCTCGCGCGTCGGCTGGTGGAGCGTGCCAATGGTGCTATCACGCTCGATGCAGCCAGAAGCAGGATTAGACAACAGCTTGGTCAGTCCGGAAATAAAAACAGGAAACGTCCGACCACAGGTTTTGAGCGGCCAGCACGCCAACCCGGCGAGGGTGTGGCGATGCCGAGCAGCAAGGCCCCCGCATGGGAGCCGTTCGACCCGCAACTCCCGGGACTGTGGGGTGTGCTCTCCGACGTCCATGTGCCTTACCACTCCGAAGTCGCCCTGAAGGCCGCGGTCGACCACCTAAAAAAGCAGCAGATCGTTGGCTTGCTTCTCAACGGCGACATCGCAGACTTCTACTCAATCAGCAGGTACGTGAAGAATCCAGCCAACCGAGACTTTGGCGACGAGCTCGCCCAGGTGCGACAGCTGCTCAAGTGGATCCGGCAGGAGTTTCCCGACGCCAAGATCGTCTACAAGCTCGGCAACCACGAGGAGCGTTATCAGCACTGGCTATGGCAGCATGCCGCCGAGCTATCTCTGCAGCCGGAGATGAGCCTCGACGTGTGGCTGCATTGCAACCTCTATGACATTCGCATGGTGGGCGACCAGCTGCCGGTGATGCTTGGGAAGTTGCCGGTCTTGCACGGTCACGAAAAGGGCAAGGGAATGTCGGCCCCTGTGAACCAGGCCCGCGGTGCGTTCCTCCGGCTGCACCACACCGTGCTCGAGGGCCACGGCCACCGCACTTCGGGCCACTGCGAGCCAGACATGTGGGGAAACGAAGTGTTTTGCTGGTCGACTGGGTGCCTTGCGGATCTGCGGCCGGAGTACGCGAGGATCAACAAATACAACCACGGCTTCGCCACGGTCGACGTGCACGCCGACGGGTCGTTTGACGTGGCAAATATGCGGATCACGAAAGACGGCGTGGTACGCACCTCGTGAGACTCACAGACGAATACATCGCAGAGGCCCGTCAGCGGGCCTATCGGTATCAAGGTCAATGGACGGGCTCCGAGGGATCGCTGGCCGCCGACTCAGCACGAATGATCATTGAGAGGAAGGAACTTATGGGAACGATCGCGGAACTAGAGCAGGACAACGCGGCCATGCGGGCAGCCATCGAATCACGCGGCGGATGCTGCGACGGCGGAAAATGCCACGCCCCCCCCGCCCTCAATCTTCCGGAGGGATACGCCGACTACACGCTGACGCCGGCCGTGCCGGTGCCGGAGGCCACATTTGAGGATCCGATACCAGTGGCATCGATGGCTCCTGAGCAGCTAGATGCCGCGTGGGCGGGAATCAAAGAACGGCAGCGAGAGCTCCACGAGCGGCTGCGCGACCCCTACGCAGCCGATCCGCTGGAACGGCGAGTTGTTGGCGGCGAGCCGGGAGACGTTTCGGCCGTTCCTGTCGTGATGCCGCAGGCCGGGACGACTGCGAAGTTCGGCACGGGTGCCGTGCGGTCCGGCACGTTCGAAGAGTTTCGGTACGACCTTGTGTCACCGATCGGCCTCCGCGAGGTAGCTCGAGCGTGTGCGGAGGGGGCTGAGAAGTACAGTGATTTCAACTGGGAGAAAGGGATGCCAGTGCACGATCTGCTCAACCACGCGATCGCCCACATCTACCAATTTCTCGCCGGCGACCGCAGCGAGCCGCACCTGGGGCATGCCGGCTGGAATCTGCTTGCGGCGATCCACTCGCACGAGCTATGGCCCCATCTGAATGACGGCAATCTACGCGCCCCCGGCTGCAAGCCGCCCACCTGAACAAAGGTACAATGACGGTAGGAGCAGCATGTGAAGGCCCAACACACTCGACTAGCCGACACGCTGTTTCGCCACGGACCAAACGGCCGCGAACCGCTGGCGCCGCCAAGCGGTGAACACGTCCACTACCAGCCGCTCCGCAGGGCCGGGATCGGCGTGATCACCTCTCGGCCAGCGACCGCCGAAACCACTTGCCGGTGTTGGGCGTGCCGGATCGGGTTCAACGTGGACCACTCCAAGCCTCCGAGGTAGCCGATGCCCACGCTCACACTTGGTTCGTACAACCGGCTCACGTTCTCGCTTGCCGATACGCAGCTGGTCGGCAGCGTGACAGGTGAGGTGGAGGTGCGATCCTCCCAGACGGTGTCCAACGGAACGGCGGCGGGCCAGGCGAATGTGGCTTGGGCCACCGAGGTCACGCTGGCCGCCGGCCAGGCTTACTCATTCGACCTGACGAATCTAGCCGCGTCTGCGTTTGGCTACGTTGGAAAGATTAGCGTGGCCACTCTCAAAGACGTGATCGTTGTCAACAACGAGACAACCGCCGGGCGGTACGTGCTCTACGGCGTCATCTCCGCAAACGACACGACCGGCTACGCGGCGCGCATTAACCGTGGCGGCAGCTACCGCTGGACCGACTACCAAGACGGCATCGCCGTTACCGCCGGCAACAAGACGATCTACATCGCAAATCCATCATCCGGCAGCGTCACGTTTGATATCGCCCTGGCTGGCGTTGGCACCTTCTCGGACAACTCCTAATGGTTGCAGTCGGCGAAAACCTGCACGCGATCGTGACGCAGATCGGCGCGTTTTTGGCGGCCGCACGGACGCAGGCTGCGGTCGGAATGACGTGGCAGAAATTCGGAGAGCTGCTTGTGCAGCTGCTGCACCAGGCCGTGACGGCACTCGACGCTATCTCAGGGCTGACTGGTCCAGAGAAAAAGGCTCTGGTGCTAACCGCGGTGGCGTCGCTGTTTGACTCGGTTGCCGACCGGTGCGTGCCGATCACGCTGTACCCATTTTGGTCCATGATCCGTCCGGCCACTCGCACGCTTGTGCTCGCGATCGCATCTGGCGGTATTGAGTCGATGCTCCCAATCACGAGGTCTGCATGATCACTCTGTTGCTCGTTGCCGCGGCTGTGGCGTTCCTGTTCTGGCCGCGCGGCGGCGTTACCAATGCTCTGCCCAAATTTCCTCCGGCCGAGGATCTGTTTCGCGTGCCGCCGCCGGCAACTCCGAAGCCTCCGCAGGCCCCGGATGCCCGCGACGCGATTGACTCCCTGCTCGAGGTCCGCGACCGGCTGGCGGCTACCGAGGCCCTCGACGAGGACTCTGCCAAAGCCGTCGACATTCTTTGGTTGGACCTGCTCCACGGAAGCAAGAAATGACGCGTGAAAAACTGATCGTGGCTGCCGCTCTGCTGGCTGGTGCGCTACTCGCGGCCTACGTTGAGTACGGCCCGCGAAACTCAACACCACCCCCCGGGGGCGAGTTCTCGCTCCGCGGCAAGTGGATTGGGCCAGCGGCCGCCGAGGACGCTGCCGCGTTTGCCGGGCTCTGTCACGGCATTGCCGACGCCCTAGAGGCCGACGGCAGCCGGCCGCAGCCGCGGATCACCACGGGGGTGCAGATCGAGGACGTGAAGGTGGCCGCGGCCGAGGGCCGGTTCCTGCCGCGACGGCTGACGCAAGAGCAACCGCACGCTGTGGCGGCCGCCGGAAGATACCTCGACGAGGTGGCCGGCACGTCTGGCGGGCCGCTCGACGCCGCTGCTCGAGGTCGTTGGGTGGAGGCTTACCGGGCACTGGCAACCGCAGCGGAGGAAAGCGTCCGATGAGAATTACCGACGTCGTCTGGGAAATCATCGATAACGGTCTCTACGTGTTGCACCTGATCGCGGTGCTGTTCATCGGCGTGTCGGCCGTGGCGTGCCCGATCTGGCTCGGCATGATTCACGCCGAGCTTGTGGCGATCCGCGATGAGATTAGGGCTATTGAGATCAAGCCAGAAGACGGCCCCGGGCCGGTGCTGCCACGCGTGCTGCCGCGTCTTCGCCGCATCGGCGAGGAGGCTGAATGACTCGCATCATCCGAGCCTGGACCTGGTCTGCGATCGCGTTCGTAATCGTTGCCGCTCTCATCGGCGCTGTTGTCGACCACTACGCTCATCGGCTGCTGCGGCGCGTCGATGCGTCGTTTGGTTACACTCCCAACCCGGAAGGAGTTCGCCAGTTTCTTCGCGAGCTACACGAGCCGACGTTCGCACAGGCCGGTGCGGACGCGATGCGGAACGCCACAGGCCGAGACACGTTCCTCTACCGTGCCGTGAACGTATCGCACCAGAGACGCTACGGAAAACCGTGGCAGTGCTGGAACCAGGGCAATCATGGAAGCTGCGTCAGCTTCGCGTTTGCCCTGGGCGAATATGCCGCGGAGTGTGTCGACCACGTGGCCGGTAAGACGAAGCAGGCGCCGCTGGAATGTGCCACTGAACCAGTTTACGGCGGAAGCCGCACCAGCGCGAGACTCCCGCCCCTAGAGCGAAATCTCGGAGGAGATGGCAGCTACGGTGGCGCCGCGGCCCGCTGGCTCACCGGCAACTGCCAAGACAAGACTGTTGGCGGTGTGCTGTATCGCAAACAGTACGGCGCGGTCGATCTGAGCACGTACTCAATTCCGCTATCGCAGAAGTGGGGTCGCGACGGCGTGCCGCTCGAGCTCGGCCGCGAGGCTGCCCAGCGTCGAGCAAAGTGCGTGCAGGTCCAGACTTGGCAGGAGCTCTGTGCGGCGATTGAGCGCGGCACGCCCGTGGCCATCTGCTCGCAGGTCGGCTACGGCCCCACGCCTCGCGTGCGTGACACTGACGGCGCTCTTTCAAGGGGCTCGTCTTGGTCTCACGCGATGCTGGTATGGGGCGTGAGGCACAAAAGCAACGGCTCGCCGGATGACATGGGGCTCATTCAGAATTCGTGGTACGTGAAATGGGTGTCAGGTCCGCGGTGGCCAGACGACCAGCCGGATGGCAGCTTTTGGGCTCGCCGGCGAGACATCGAAGCCGCCCTGCAGCAGGGCGACTCGTGGGCCATTGGCACGAGCTACGAATGGCGCGATCTGCAAAACGCTGACTGGGGGCTGGCACTATGACGCTAATCGTGTGGGCCATTTTCGGTGCGATCGTTGGCGGCATCGCCCGTTCGCTTTTGCCGTCAAAGATCCCGGCCGGCTGGCTGCCGACGATTGCGATTGGCTGCATCGGCAGCATCGCCGGCGGCCTCCCGTTCGGCCACGGCCCGGCCGGGTTCGTGGGCTCAATTCTTGGGGCTGTTGCCGTGTTGTATCTGCACCGTATCTGGAGCGAAGCGAATGTCTGACCAGCAAAAGAAACTCATCGTCGCCGGTGTGATTGCCGTGGCCCTGACATGGTGGCTTGCTACTGCTCCGGAGTCGCCGCTGCGGCCGGCTCCACTGCGGCCCGACAGGCCCGTCCTCCGGTTCCTCGCCCGCGTGGCCGGCGTGGCCGCTCGGTTTGGCCTGACGGCCCTGCTGTTCGCCGAGCCGGCCCCGCAGGATGCCGACGAGGTACACCTGGCTCACGACGTGCTCGGCCCCGACGGGCACCAGCAGCTGCGAAACGAGGTGTGGTGATGTGGCACTGGATCCTCTACGTGCTGGCATCGACATCTGCCGACCCGCAGCTGCTTGAACAGGAGCGCGCCCGCACGGCCGGTGCCGTCAACGTGGCATACGCGTCGCTTGCCACAGAACCGGCCCCTGCCCCAAAGCGGGATCCGGCGGCCCCGGCCGTCTGCCCCTGCGGCGGCAAGGGCTATGTCGTGCGATCTGACGGCTCTCGATGGGCCTGCCAGTGCAAGACGTGCCCAAGTGGGAAATGCCCACCGAGGTGATTGTGGAGCCCGTAGAGCGACTCACTGATCAGATCGCCAAGCATCTTGGCAGCATCGCCGAGGACTGCGGTGCCGCGCGGCTGGGCGCGATCATGCGGCTGGTCATCCGGCATTGGCCACATGAGCACCTCCGCATCATCGCTCGCTCCGGCGGCAAGAACCACGCGGACCTGGTGCACGTCGGCCGGCTGCTCGCCGCCCAGGTCCGCGAGCAGTGGGAGGCCCGGAACGGAATCTCCCCCGACTGGGATCTCGTGCTCGCGAGGGCCGCCAACGCGTGCTGGCTGGTGCTGCTCGAGCTCTGGTTCCGCGACACGGATTTCCGCGTGACGCTTAAGGTGCTCACTCGGAAGATCGCGGAGCCGTCTTAAGGTCCTGCGTGGCCCTGCGAATTTCTTTCGCGGCATCCTTCATGGCCTGCTTGGCCTCCCACGTGACAATGGTCTTGAACGCAAACGCGGCAAGCAGTCCGCCAACGAAAACGCCGATGGTCACCTGGGCAACGCCGCTGATGAAACCTGCGATCGGATCTGGCTTTTGCTGGTAGTACATGCGATCCCTCCTTGTGGGTGAAAAGATCGTATGTGTGGGGCAGCGGGTGAGTGAAGTGAACGGCCGTGCACACGTGACAAACGGTTGGTCGTCCGCCCTGAATTGTCCGACATTTCATCACGCCGCCGGCGGCTAGTCCCACGACCGCCCGCACTTGTGTGGGTGCTCTTCAAAGTCGCCGCACCAATCGCCCACGCCAACTGTTGGCCACTCAGCAGAGTTGCCGTCGATCTCGCCACGCCGCGGAGGCGGCCGCATCCTCAACGGCTGCGGCGCGTACTTCCGGCACTCGCCATCTTGATCGATCATGATCTCTCTGAAAAACCTGCAACGCTGGCAGGTTTTCGATTCGTCGCTATCAAGGCCGTCATCTTCATCGCGTTCCATGCCGCACTCCTTTCGGTGTGGGCGTATCATACGAACCACAAACAACTCGGCGAAAAGTGGCAGCGAGCGGCACTGAGTGGCGTTGGCAGTCACGCCGCCGGCCGCTCCGGCGGCTCCTCGCCAAGGTCGAGCGGCGGCAGCAGGTCCGGTGCCGTCGGCCCATCGCGAACGATGTTCGGATCGAAATAGCTTTTACGGGTCGTGCTCGGCCTGTCGTGGTCAGCGAGCCTTGTGGCGTCCCCACCGGCAGCGTGGTAGTAGCTCAAGGATGCTTTCCTAAACCCGTGGAAGCCCCGATAGGTGACGTCTGCACGCTTGCAGAGGTGCCGCAGACTGGACCAGATCGACGTCGGCCTGCGATCCCACGGCCAGACGATATCCTCCGGCTTGCGCTGGCCGGCTCGCAGCATGTCGGTGGCTTGCTGGTTAAGCGGTCGCACAATGTCACGCGTCTTGCCCTTCCTCGTCTGGCCAAGGAACGTGATCTCGCGGGCCTCAAGGTCGATCTGCTCCCAGCGGAGGGAGAGCATCGCACCGAGCCTCTCGGCCGTGAGCCACGACACGTAGATTTGCGTCGACCACCACCAAGCGTTCGTCACGCCGGCGATCGAGCCCTTGTACTTGTCGCTCCGCGTCCTGGCGAAGCGTATAAGCTGCGCAACGTCGGCAGACGTGTACGCTCGCGGAACTCGCTCGACGGCACGGTAGGGCGGCAGTGATGGCCACTCGACATGCTGACCATTGCTGGTCAGCAGTTTTTTCTTACTTGCGTAGGTCCAGACTGCAACCAGCTGAGTGCGATCTTTCAAAACTGAGTTTCGCGCTGCGATTTTCCCACGGTGCGGCGTCACCTCACGCCACCGCAGAAACTTGGACACGACCAGGTCGTCGAGGTCGTCGAGCGTGGGCTCGGGATCCACGCGGCCGGGCACCGTCGCGAGGTAATCGCGAAACCGGTCGAGTGTCTGCATGTAGAGCGAAACTGTTTTGTCGCACAACATGTGGAGCGGGGCGTATCGATCAAGAAGCAAAGACCTGACAAGCATGGCGACGTCCTTCGCGGCAGTGGTTTGCGAATGCCGCTGACCGCGAGTGCAGTCATGGCGGCATCCGTGCCGAGGTCGTCGAGTCTACTGTACAGGTGTACAAGTTGGCAATACAGCCGTTCATTTTCCGACCTGCATGCCCTCCGCTCGACAATTCCCGGCTGCTCCCACCCTACGGGTGTGGCGGCCGGGGTGTCAAACATCAGTCTTTTTGCCCAAATTGACGCGGGTAAGCGTATCGGTAGTATGGGAGCATGATCCGCATGGCCATCGAACCGACAAAAAGACGTTTGGTCCTTACTCGTGAGGCCGCGGAGATCTACGGCTGCACGATGGGACGCATTCGCCAGATGGCTAGGGCCAAGACGATCTGGAGCGAGAAGGTAGGCCCTCGGGCCGTGGCATACGATGCCGCCGAGCTCGAGCGGCTGGCCAAGGCCCGCGACAAGGCCCGCGGCAAGGGAAAACTTCGCGGCACCCCCCCGGGCGGATTTTCGCCCGACACGTGATTTTCCCGTGTCAAAACAATTGTCAGAAAAACTTCTGAACTCGGCTTGATTAAGCTACCGATATCGGTAATGATCTTTCGCACACAAACGGAGAAACCTATGAACGAAATTGAACACCTCGCCGCCGCCGGATGCCGCTTTGTGCGGCTGGCCCGTCGCGAGAAGAGGCCGCTCGGTGCGGCTTGGCAGACGAAGTCTGCCGGTGACCTGAGCGTGGTTGCTGGCTGGCTCGAAGCCGGCAGCAACGTCGGCCTGCTGCTCGGCCCAGCTTCCGGCGTTGTCGACGTCGAGTTCGACGACCCCGCCGGCGTCGAGCAGCTTGCAGCGTTTGGAATCACCGACATTCACACGCCAACGTGGCGATCGGCCCGCGGCGAGCACCGGCTCTTCAAGTGGGAGCCGTGGATGCCTTTGACAGCCGTGGTCAAAGCCGACGCGTTGGAGATCCGGCTCGGCGGCCGTGCGGCCCAGTCAGTGCTTCCGCCGTCTGTGCACCCCTGCGGTGGCAAGTATGAGTGGATCGTCCCGCCATCGCTTGTCACGATCGCCCCATTCCCTGCCCAACTGCTGCGAGGTGTGCCATGCAACGCATGACCTGGTCCCGCGTGATTGACAGCCTCGTGATGGTGCGTCTCGGCCAGGAACTCGGCACCTCAAGCGAGCTCGCTCAGTCGATTGCTGGCGTGATTGATGCAGCTATCGCCGTCCTCGGAAGATTCTGCGGTTGACAAAGCTACCGACATCTTTACCATTTGGCAAAACCTACCGACATGTGTAGCAAAATAGTCGAAAACAGCCTCATTGAACGGCACAAATCACCCAAACGGAAAACTTCATTGACAGCAGCGCCAGCATGAATATGCTGGCCAGAGGTCCACTAATGAACAGCTGTACACCAGCCGTTAGGGGTGGCGAAAGGACCGCCAGACGTCGGAGACGATTGGCGGAAGGAGGCCGGTGGAACCGGCATGGCACGGAAGCGACGATCCCGCAACGCACGACGCCGAGCGGGGTTTTTAACTAGGAGGCAACGGATGCCGACAGCACGACGCAAACCGAAACCCTCCACAACTCAAGGAGGCCAGCGTGATCACGGACGACAACGGGCTGCCACAAAATCGCGGACGACGGGGCGGCGGGACGCTGCGGCCAGCAGACCCCTCCCCGGCCGAGATCGAGCGACTGTGCGAGATCATTCGCCAGAGTTGGCCGGCGTGGCGGCTGGACACGGGACGCGAGGACTGGGTGGTGCAGGAGCACTACGGCAGGCTCGCGGAGGAGATTCTAGGGGTCCGGTGATTATCGCCGCGGCCGCATCCGCCCTGCTCATGATCGAGCGTCTGAAGCTTTGCAGAGCCCTCGCAGGCGACGGCGCGTGCGAGGACGGCGAGGACTGGGACCTCGACAAGCGTATCGCCCGTGGCGATCGGCTGGTGGCCTATGACGTCATCACGTCGTGCATCGACGACCTAGAAGCGTTTCGCGATCAACTGGGGGAGACGTTGCTCGGCGCCGAAGCGATGGCACGGCTGGCGGCCCTCGCCGCCAAGAAGGAGGCGCAGCGTTCATGCTGATTCTCAGTCGGAAGATGGATGAATCGATCGTTTTTGAGGGCCTCGGCATCGAGGTCATGGTGTGTGCAATTGATCGAGGTCGCGTGCGTCTTGGCGTCAAAGCCCCAGCTGGGGTGACGGTGCTGCGGCATGAGCTCCTCGAGCGGATGGATCCGTGGACTATTCAACAGAAACCAGAAGGAGTTGCAAATGAGTTTGAACCAGACCCCAACCCGTGATTCTCGCACCCGGTCGCAGCAGCAATGCGAACGAAGTGCTGCACTCGGGCGAGCGTATCGCGCCGCCCGCGTGATGGTCTCTGGCATGGAGCAGTTGGAACGTGGCCTCTATCGGGTCGAGCCTGCGGATTTACTGGCGCTCAGGACGGCGCTGGCCCAGGCTGCGACGGTCATTCGGAAAGACGAAGGGAGCTCGACATGAGTGGAGTATTGAACATCACACGCGGGCGCCGCCAGGCGGCGGTCCGCGGCACGCTGTACGGCATCGAGGGCATCGGGAAGACGACGCTCGCGACGCAGTTTCCTTCCCCCCTGGTGCTCGACACGGAGGACGGCACGAACCACCTCGACGTGGCCCGTTCGTCCGTTCACGACTGGAAGACGTTAACGCTTGCGCTCACCGAGCTCGCGGTCAACTCGCAGGGATTCAAGACGATCGTCATCGACTCGGCAGACTGGGCCGAGAAGCTGCTGGTCGAGTGGTTGCTGAAAACAAGCGGGAAGAAGTCGATCGAAGACTTCGGTTTCGGCAAAGGCTATGTGATGTTGCAGGAGCACTTTCAGCGGTTCCTGGCATCGTGCGACGTGCTCGTCGGCCAGGGCATCAACGTCGTGTTCGTGGCTCACTCAATGGTCAAGCGAGTGAGCCCGCCGGATCAGACCGACGGGTTCGACAGATATGAGTTGAAACTGACCAAGCAGGTGTCGCCACTGCTCCGCGAGTGGTGCGATCTGCTGCTGTTTTGCACTTATCGCACCAAGCTGGTCGAGGGCAGCGACGGCAGGCTTAAGGCCACCGGGGGTAAGGAGCGGATCATGCACGCCGAGCATTCGGCGGCGTGGGACGCGAAGAACCGGTTCGACCTGCCGGCCGAGATGCCGATGGAAATCCGCCAGTTGGATTCAATCTTCGCCGGGCCGGCCCCGGCTCCTGTCGGTGCGGCGCCGCACCGTGCAAAAACCGCAGACGCCAAGCCGGTGAACTCGGCAACGCGGGCCGCGGTACAGGAGCCGGCTGCCGGTCTGGAGGAGCCTCTGCAGGATCTCATCCAGCGGCATATCGGCGAAGCCAAGAGCGTTCGCACGCTGGGGAAGATTGGCGACAGGATCGATGCCCTGCTCTCGGAGGGTCAGCTGAGCGATGACCAGGCTGACGTGCTGACGAAGGCCCTCGCTGGCCGGCACGACGAGCTCGAGCCAAAGGAGGTCGTGGCGTGAGGTACGCAAGCGTTTGCGACGGCATCGGAGCGGCCCATGTTGCTTGGAGGCATCTGGGCTGGGAGTGCGCATGGACGAGCGAGATTGAACCGTTTCCATCAACGGTCGTTGATCACCACTTTGCATTCAAGAACGTTGGTGACATGACCAAGATCACAGAGGAGATGCTTGATGAGCTCGGCCCAGTTGAACTTCTGGTCGGAGGAACCCCGTGCCAATCCTTTTCGGTCGCCGGACTGCGAGGCGGCTTGGATGACCCGCGTGGCAACTTGGCCCTCCGATTCGTCCAGCTTGCTGCTGTCCTCAAGCCCGAATGGATCGTTTGGGAAAACGTCCCGGGCGTCCTCAGTAGTGGCAAAGGACGGGATTTTGGCACCTTCCTCGGGGCGTTGGGCGAACTCGGGTATGGGTTCGCATACCCAATTCTTGACGCTCAGTGGTTTGGAGTCGCCCAGCGCCGTCGCCGTGTGTTCGTTGTCGCACACGCTGGAGACTGGCGTCGTGCCGCAGCGGTACTTTTTGAGCGCGAAAGCGTGTTCGGGAATCCTCCGACGCGCGGAAAAGCGGGGCAAGGAATTACCTCAAGCCCTCAAGGCATCGCTGGAAATGTCAGCAGCAAATGGGCCAAGGGAACCGGAGGGCCAGCAGGAGACGAGTGCTACAACCTCGTCGCCTCATACGGATTCAAGCAAGGTGCCAACCATTCCGGTGCCTGCGGCGGTCTAACTGAAGATTGCGAGCCTCCGCTGACCTTCGGGCAAGACCACAACCTCATCGCTTTCCACCCGACGCAAGACCCGATCAGCAGCGATGACGGCTTGACCCACAGCCTCGGCTGTGGGTCAAGCCGTGGATGCGCGACTGCGGCTGTGGCGTATGACATCACTGGCATTCGTGCAACTGTCGGAGGCCGCGAGACTGATTGCCATACCGCACTGCGTTCGCGTGCTCCCGGTCAGAGTGAGGCGAGCACCACGACTGTGGTCGCCCAAGGTTTCACCTACAGCGGCTACAGCAACCAGCCCGCGTGGATGACTGGCGACCGCACAGACTGCCTGCCAGCGAGCGGGCACAGCGATGGGAGCCACCAAGGCGTCGGCGTAATTGCATTTGACACATACAACCAGACTCTCAACCAGACTCTCAGAGCAGGCGCATCCGAGCGGGCGCATGAGCAAGTCGGCGCTGTCTTTAATGGCATGTCAGTCCGCCGCCTCACGCCGCGAGAGTGCGAGCGTCTGCAAGGCTTCCCAGACGACTACACGCTCGTCACCTACCGCAACAAACCAGCAGCAGACGGGCCGCGATACAAGGCACTGGGTAACTCTATGGCGGTGCCGGTCATGCGGTGGATCGGGGAGCGGATTGCGATTGTCTCACAACTCAAGGAGGTCGCCAATGTCGTGGTCTGACAGCCCCCCCTGGAAGGTCCGCCAGGACCAACGGGCCGAGCTCATGCGACAGATTGCCGCGGTGACGCGGGCTTATGAGTCGCAGGATCTCGCGTTTGACAAGGCGCGTGACCAGATCGAAGAGCTTTTGAACGGAGATGCCAGCCGCATTGTGCGGGTGGGCAACAAGAAACACGAACCGGAGGTTCAATCATGAACTGGGACGAATTCGGCGAGGACGATTTTGAGGCTGGTGATTCCGGCGAGCCGCAGGGCTTTGTGCCCGATGGCACGCACGTCGCCGAGATCAAGTGGGTTGGCATTCAGAACAAAGAGTGGGCGAAGGGCGACAAAAACCCGGAGGGCAAGGTGCTGACGGTCAAGCTCGAGGTGGCCGCCAAGTACAAGCCCGTGTGGGAGAGCATCCCGTGCCACCAGCGTGGCCGCGTCGAGCAGCTGTGCCGCGCAGCGAGACTGGACCCCCCCCGGGGCGAATGGGACGAGAAAGAGCTCAAGGGGCAGATGGCGACGGTTGAGACGGTGCTCGCCCTGAGCAAGGCCGGCAACGAGTTTGTGAAGGTCGTGGCGTGGAAGCCCGGCCCGGAGCCGCTGCCGAAGGCAGTTCGCGAGGCGCCGGTGAGGACGCCGGCGGCCAGGGTGCGCGCGACGTCGACCGCCATCGGTTCAGACGACGTGCCGTTCCTGTGGCTGGTGCCGCTGCTGGTGGCGCTGATCGGAGGTGCGGCATGATTAAGCTCTACAAGTCATCTGTCAGTGATCACAGTTTCTCGCGCGAGGGTGTCGGCTACTTCGTGCAGCACGGCGAACCGCAGACGGTGGGCGGCGACCCGATGGTGCGGTTGACCGGCGGCGTGCTCGTTCCTGCCACGGGCTGGCATTCAGGGTACGGCGATGCGTTGCTTGAGGCGGCACAGCGGATCGAGGCACTCGGGCATCGGCTCCTCGCTCAGGCCGACAGGCTGCGAGAAGAGGCTGCCACGAAGCAGGAGGTGCCAGCATGAGCGGGATGCGAAAGGTGAGCGAGAGCGAGAGCAACACGCACGTTGTGCGGCGGTGGGAAAGCGGCGACGGGTTTGCCATCACGCTCTTCACGCCGCGCGTCGACCTGGTGCTGCCCATCAGACAGACGCACGAAAGCCCGCGGATCCTGCCGGGTAGCACTTTTGTGAATGCGGCGGCGCGGGCCGGGTTGGATGACGAGTACGAAGACGGGATGCAAGTGCGGTACGGCGACGGTTGGTGATCGATCAACACCCAAGGACGGGATCATGAGCGACTACTACAGCAGCGTGATCGACTTCGGGCCGCTGTTTGCAATGGCAAGGAAAACAGACCCCCCCACGTCGCATGCGGCCGCGGCGCTGGTCAAAGAATTCACCAGCGAGCAACACATGGCGATCCTTAAGGCACTGGCGGCCGGCCCGGCCGGGGCCAGCCGCATCGCGGATCGATGCGGTCTGAACCCGCACCAGGTCGGCAAGCGGCTGAAGGAGCTTGAGGTGGCAGGCAGGATCGTGCTTACCGGCAGGACGGTGGCGAGTGCGAGCCGGCGGGGTGAGCGGGAATGGAAAATCACGGCGGCGTTGCGTTGACGTTTGCCAAGGATGGTGAAAGGAAAAGAAAGAAAAGGAATTACCATGACGAGCGCAGTTGCAGATTATGTGAGCGGAGAGAAGACGCACGTTGGCACTTCTAAGGTGGATCACTACAGGTGGACGCTCAAGGACTTGCGAGGCACTTATATGGCGATCGACAAAAACGAGCTTTTTGTCGATCACGCGTACCAGCGAGACCAAAACGAAGCCAAGGTTATGGAGATGTGCCGCGGCTGGTCTTGGATGGCCTGCGGGGCGATCTTAGTGGCACTTCGCCAGGATGGCACGCATTTCGTTTTTGACGGGCAGCATAGGGTGATGGCTGCCAGGAAGCGAGCTGACATCACGACCCTTGACTGCCTCGTTTTTGAGGTCGACGAGTTGCATGACGAGGCGGAAGGTTTTCTGAAGTCAAATACTCTTCGCAAGCCTGTCCCGATGATGGCTAAGTTTAAGGCCATGATCGTATGCAACGACGTGCATGCGGTTGCTGTGTCTGAACTTCTTGAGTCGCTTGGCTTGGCCGCCGACAAGCAGTCGCGGCCGAGTTCATTCAACGCCTTGGCGTGGGCAGTGAAGGCCCACTCACGCGACAAAAAGGAGTTTGAGTCAACGCTGCGTATCGCGGCCCAGCTTGCTGGAAAAAAACACTATGTCACAGAAAGCATGTGCCGCGGCCTTTTTCACTTGGGCATGAAGCACCAGGCGCTCGCGAACCAAAAGTTTGTGCGTCGGCTTCTTCAGGTTGGCTACCAAGAGGTTGTCGAAGGAATAAATCGTGCCGTCGCCTACTACAAAAAGGGCGGCGACAAGGTGTGGGCGCAAGGAATACTTGACACCGTAAACCACGGGCTGCGCAACAGGTTTTACGTTGGGCCAAACCAAGACGCCACTGTTGATTGATCGACGCCCCCCCCGTGATAGGCACGGCTGCCGCTTCGACGCGGCTGGGGGGAATTGAAAGGAGGGCCAACGGATGGCCGGTAACTGGATTCGCATGCGTCACGACCTCATCGATGCCCCGGAGATCCGGCGGCTCGCTCGGGCCGTTGGCGTGACCAAGGACGACGTCTACGGCAAGCTGTTCCGGCTTTGGTCGTGGTTTGACCGCCACAGTGTCAACGGCGTGGTGGCCGAGGAAGAGCTCGAGGCCGTTGACGAGCTCATTGGCGTGACCGGGTTCGCTGCGGCGCTTGTCAGCGTCGGGTGGCTCGCCTCCCAGGAGGGCGGGATTGTCATCCCGCACTGGGAGCGACACAACTCGGAAACGGCAAAAGAGCGTGGTTTAGCGGCCGTTCGGCAGGAACGGCACCGCGGGAAAGGCCCCCCGGGTGACCTGTCACGCTCCGAGCGTGACAACCCCGCGGGCACTTGTCACGGTGGGACCGTTACCAGATTAGAGAAGAATAGACTAGATAGTCCTCCTCCTCCTCACGCAGGCGCTTCGCTTCCGGAGGCAAGGGCAACGCTGTTGGCAGCGTGGAAGGCCGCGGCCAAAAAGGGGCACGTACAGCCCTGGAATGCGTCAGGAATGCCAGACGGGTTCCCGGCCCGGGTCGAGGAGGCCGGCTGGCTGGACGACGCCCTGCGGGCGATTGAGTGGCTTCCCAGGTGCCGCTATTTCGACCAGGGCAAGGCGACGCTGATCCAGCTGTGCGGTCCCGGGTTCGTCGTGAAGGTGCTGGGGCACCAGTTCGACAGTCCGAAGCCGGCCGGGCGGCGCCGACGTGCCGAGCCCAATGACGAAAAAGCACCCCCCAGGCCGTTCGTGGGGCGGGACGCTGATCGATTTGCAGCCACGATCGCCAAGACACTCACAGTTACGGAGGGCACATGAACACGCTCCAACAGATCACCGCTTCCAAGTCGGCCGGCACCACGGGCAAGCAGCTTGAGCTCGTCGCCGTGATCCGCCAGCTGACGGCCGAGGCCGACGGGCTGCCGCCCACGGTTCGCGAGTTGTCGGCTACCACGGGCACGGCCCTGGCCGACATCCAGCAGAAGCTGAACCGGCTCCGGCGCGACGGTGTTGTTATTTGGAAGCAGGGCAAGGCCCGTACATTAAGAATCACAGGAGGCTGAAATGCCCGCCCCCCGTAAAGACATCGTTGCCGACGCACGGCAGTGGCTCGCCGACATCGGCGGCGGCCAGCGGCTGCAAACGCACTCTGATTATTGCCATCAGTGGCACTTGACGTGCCTCGTCGGAAAGCTGATCAGAGAGATTGAGCGACTGCGTACACCCACCACGCACGCTACACAGGCCGAGGGTAGTGTGCAGGGCGAGGGTACGGTAGGCGAGCGTCTGGTAACTCGTGTTTCGCTTTCGCAGTCGCTGCTAAACGACAATGAAAAGCTGCGAGCCGAGATCGGCCGAACCAATCGTTTTTCACGGCTCATCGAATCTGAGCGGGAGGCGATTCAGCAGGCAATCGATGCCGCGAATGGCATGGCTCAGACTGAGTCGTGGGCGGTCGACACGCTCCGCAACCTACTGGAGCGACTGACATGAGGATTGACCCCGACGAGTGCCGAGACCCAGACCTCCTTGCCGCAGAGGTGCGGCGATTGAATGCTGCAATTGACGCAGGCTCGCCAACGCTCACCGACGAGGAACGGGAGGCGATTGAGTGGGCGATTCTTCAGCCGTGCAGTCACGTCGAAGACCGTGACGACACGCTCCTCAAGCTGCTGGCTCGACTGCACACGTAACCGCACAAAGCGTCATCGATTGTGGCGTCGCCACAAAACACACGCCCCCCAGGCCATATTTCAAAACCGACGAAAAAGCGACACATTGTCATAAGGGTTGGGCTATGGGACGCATGTCACGACAGAAGGGTAAACGCGGGGAGCGCGAGGCTGCGCACGAGCTCGGTCTGCTGCTCGGCCTGGCTGAAGGCGCCGCTAGACGTGGCGTGCAATTCGCTGGCGGCCCGGATTCGCCAGACGTGGTGCTCGACGGCGTCGCGATCCACGTAGAAGCCAAACGCGTTGAAGCGTTGCAACTTTACTCAGCGATTGAGCAATCTACGAGCGACGCAGTCGACAAGGTGCCGATCGTGTGGCATCGACGCAACGGAAAGCCGAGCGTCGTGGTCGTTGAGACGTCGCGATTGCTCGAGCTCGCGCGCGAGATTGTGCGTGTCACTTCGGCAGTCAACGACGGCAAATGAACCAACAACGCCAAACCACTGGAAAACAAGTGCAAAACGCATGTGACGCGCAAAAAACGCTAAAAAACAAGGGGTTCCGGAGTACTGCCAGATTGGCTGTAGCGTTTTGCAGCACCAACTTTTGGGGGGGTCCTTCCGGGGGTTGGCATGCCCCCTGCCCCCG
>Ga0209499_1000214_pt1 | contig 43075 bp, 38 predicted proteins | sample C_130208_EF_Meta_FD_187306 | JGI IMG/M metagenome (GOLD analysis project Ga0209499, IMG submission 187306) | Freshwater microbial communities from Lake Croche, Canada to study carbon cycling - C_130208_EF_MetaG (SPAdes) (version 2) | ecosystem: Environmental > Aquatic > Freshwater > Lake... | reverse complement strand
GCAGGCGCTACTGATGGAGTAGTTAACGCCCTTGATCTTGAAGGGGGTCGCAAGACAGGCTGAATTCGTATTGGACATAGTGCGCGGCACCATGTAGGGCCCCACTTTTTTGATGCCCTTCTCTCTGAAAGAGTCCCAAGCCTGGAGGAGATTAGAGGTCGAGGGGCCACCGGAGCCCATGATGAGACCGGCGCGGGGGTGGGACACCTGATCCTCAGCCAGTCCGGCGTCAGCGATGGCTTCCTCCATCGCGAGGTAGTTATAGGCGGCACCATCCCCCATGAAACGGCGGACCTTCCGGTCAATCCGTTCATCGAGATCGATGTCGAGTGGGGCGAACACATGGCTTCTGAATCCGAGTTCAGCATATTCAGGGCTATAGCGGACACCTGACGATCCCGATCTAAGCGCGTCGGTCACGGCGGCCTTATGGTTGCCGAGGCTCGATACGATCCCGATGCCGGTTACAACAACACGTCTCATAGCTACGTTGCTCCTCAGAAGTCGTCTGTGGAGGTGAAAAGGCCGACTCTCAGGTCGTTTGCCTCGTATATGATGCGACCATCGCACGCCATCTCGGCATCAGCGATGCCCATGACCAGTTTGCGCATCATCACCCGTTTCAAATTGATGCGGTAGGTTACCAGTTTGTTGCTGGGCAAAACCTGTCCACGGAATTTTACCTCGCCGACCCCGAGGGCTCTGCCGCGGCCTGGGCCGCCAAGCCAGCCCAGATGAAAGCCTACGAGCTGCCACATGGCATCGAGGCCGAGACATCCGGGCATGACCGAGTCATGTTCAAAATGACAGCCAAAAAACCAGAGATCCTGCTCAATATCAAGCTCAGCCATAATGAAGCCTTTATCGTAGAGGCCCCCATTCTCGGTGATGGAGGTAATGCGATCGAACATGAGCATGGGCGGTAGCGGGAGCTGCGCGTTACCGGCCCCGAAAAGCGCACCATGCCCACACAGCAGGAGGTCGTCTCGCGTATAACTGCTCTGTCGGACGTGAGCTTTTGGTGATTCAGTCAATGTCATTGCGTTGCAGGATTCCTTGCTCGCCGGGGTGGTTGAAGCGTCATCGTTGACGATGACCCCTTGACCCGAAGACGTCTCGAGGCCGAGGCCACGAAGCTTCGCGGTGGGTAGGGGTGTCTTCAAATAAAAAAGCGTACCATTGTAGCAGAGTCAAGCGTCACTCATTAGAATCTTCACCGTGTTCCCCTCATAGAGATCCGCCTTGTTATCCCGCTCGACCCTAAAGGACCCATTGTGACGACGGATCTTATCGATTGGCGCTCCATCTGGCGCGTGGTCGCTGAACATCGGCGAGAGCTCCTGGTGGCCCAGGGCCTGGCGATCCTGGCGGCGCTGATGGCGGTCCCGGTTCCTTTGCTGTTGCCGTTACTGGTCGATGAGGTGTTGCTTCAGCATCCCGGTTTAGCGGTCTACTGGATGGATGTCCTTTTACCCGCCGAGTGGCGCAGCCCGCTGTCCTACATTCTGGCCCTCATGGGATTGACGCTGCTGCTGCGGATTTTGGCGGCTCTGTTCAATGTGCTTCAGACGCGAGCCTTTAGTTTAATCTCAAAAGACATTATTTACAGAATTCGGTGCCGGCTGATTCGTAGGCTCGAGCGGATTGCCATGTCGGAATACGAAAGCCTCGGCAGCGGCTCGGTGATTACTCACATGGTGACCGATCTTGATACCGTCGATCAATTTATTGGGGCGACCGTCTCCAAGACGCTGGTGGCCCTTCTGACCTTGACGGGTACGGCGATCGTCCTCTTATGGATGAACTGGCGACTGGCGCTCTTTATTCTGCTGCTGAATCCTCTGGTGATTATTTTGACCCGGCGTCTCGGGCGGCGAGTGAAAGAGCTCAAGCGACAGGAAAACACCGCGCTGGGATCCTTTCAGTTGCTGTTGTCTGAAGTCCTTGAGGGGATTCATCAGATTCGGGCCAGCCACCGCGAGCATCACTACATGGGGCGCCTGAGCGATAAGGCCCTATCGGTCAGAGAACATTCCGCGGCGTATGCCTGGAAGAGCGATGCGGCTGGCCGCATGAGTTTTTTAGTGTTTCTGACGGGATTCGATTTGTTTAGGGGCCTCGCGTTGCTGATGGTGGTCTATTCGGATTTGACCCTGGGTGAAATGATGGCGGTGTCAGGCTACCTTTGGTTCATGATGGCGCCGGTCCAGGATATCCTTGGCATGCAGGTAGCCTACTATGGCGCGAAAGGCGCCTTGGAACGGTTGAACCAGTTTTGCCGGCGGCAGCAAGAGCCGAATTACCCGCATCATCAAAACCCCTTCCTAGGAAAGACCACCGTGGGGCTCTCGGTGAAGGACCTCTCGTTTTCCTATGGCAGCGGTCTTGAGGTCCTGCATTCGATCAATTTGGAGGTGGCGCCGGGTGAGCGGGTGGCGCTGGTGGGCGCCAGTGGAGGGGGGAAATCGACCCTGATCCAGCTGTTGATTGGCCTCTACCCGTTGTCTAAGGGAATGATCGCGTTTGATGGCGTTGCGATCGATCAGATAGGCCTCGATGTGGTGCGTGAAAATGTGGTGACAGTCTTGCAGCATCCGGTCCTCTTTAACGATTCGGTCAGAGCTAACGTGACGCTTGGGCGAACCGCAGATGATGCCGCGATCTGGCACGCTCTTGAAGTTGCGCAGCTGCGGGAGGTCATTGAGGCTTCACCCCGGGGGCTTGATGCCATGGTTGGTCGGTTGGGTGTTCGCCTCTCAGGCGGCCAACGCCAGCGCCTCGCGCTGGCGCGGATGGTCCTTCAAGATCCCAAGGTGGTCATCCTCGATGAAGCGACCTCGGCCCTCGATAACCTCACGGAAGCTAGACTCTATCAATCGCTGGAACGTTTTCTTGCCGATCGCACCACGCTCATTGTGGCGCATCGATTGAGTGCCATTCGCCACGCCGACCGCATCTTAGTGTTTGAGGATGGGCACCTTCACGAGGAGGGCACGCATGAGGCTCTGATGGAGCGCCGTGGTCTCTATGCAACCTTCTTTGGAGCGGGTATTTCAAGCCCAAGGACTCCACCCGTTCCGGAGGAACGACCGTCATGAATGCCCCTATGGCCCGGGTCTTTGATCTTCACGCGCACTCGACCCACTCGGATGGGGCTTATCGCCCCAGGGAGCTCATTGAGCGGGCCGTAGCGGCTGGCATTGATGTTCTTGCCCTCACCGATCATGACACCCTGTCGGGCCACTTGGAGGCTGCGGAAGCGGCCCGCGATCTTGGGATAGGCTTCCTCCCTGGGGTGGAGATTTCAGTGACGTGGCAAGGCAAGACGCTCCATCTGGTCGGGCTCCGGGTCGATGCCGCTCATGAACCGTTGATCGCGGGTCTTGAGGGACTCGCCCGTCATCGCGTGCAACGTGCCTTTGAAATGGCGCAGCGGCTGGAAAAGGTGGGGATCATCGGCATTTACGATGAGGTTCTCGCGCGGGCAGGTGAGGGGATGGTGACCCGAACGCATTTTGCCCACTGTCTCGCGAGGCGGGGTCTGGCCGCCGATGTGAGAGATGTCTTCAACCGCTACCTAACGCCAGGAAAACCGGGCTATGTTCACAGCACCTGGGCTGACCTTGAAACGGCCATTGCGTGGATTCGGGGTGCCGGCGGGGTGGCCGTCCTTGCCCATCCCATTCGTTATAAACTCACCGGCAGTTGGCTTCGGCGGTTAGCGGTGGAATTCAAGGAATTCGGCGGACAGGCGATAGAAGTCCTTTCAGGTCAGGCCAGTCCGGGCGATGTTCAGGCCAGTGCGCAACTTGCCAAACGATTTGATCTATTGGGGTCCTGTGGTTCTGACTTTCATGGGCCCGATCAAGGCTGGCCCAAACTGGGTCGTCTTCCGCCGATGCCGAAGGACGTGACGCCGGTTTGGAGTCTTTGGCCGGATCAGGGGTCTTTGGTCCCTGGGTGCCCCACTGCAGTGCCCTGAGCCATCCCGGTGTTAAGGCGTTGCTCGTGGGCGGAGCGGTCGGCTGTTGAAGCCCGCTATCATGATGAGGAATGGGGCTGGCCGGTGCATGAGGATCGGACACTTTATGAGTTTCTGGTTCTTGAAGGGGCTCAGGCAGGACTCTCATGGAGAACCATCCTAGAAAAGAGGGCCGCTTATCGTGAGGCCTTTTGTGACTTTGATCCTCAAGCGGTCGCGAACTTTGATGCCTCGGCCCTTGAGGCGTTGATGGCGCACCCGGGTCTGATTCGAAACCGCCTCAAGCTTCACTCTGCGGTCAATAACGCGCGCGCCTTGTTGAGGGTCCAAGATGATGTCGGCAGTTTTGATGCCTTTGTTTGGGGGTTCATGGAGGGAGGCCCCCTCACCCAAGTGTTTCCCACGATGAAGGCGTTGCCTGCGCAGAATGTTGTTTCTGAGTCCTTGAGTCGGGCGCTTAAAGTCCGCGGTTTTAGCTTCGTCGGGCCGGTGATCTGCTATTCCTTCATGCAGGCGGTCGGGATGGTCAATGATCACCTCGACGGCTGCTTCAGAGTTGACGTTCCGCCGCGTCACTAGGCCACAAATTTGATTCCAATGATCATCAGCAGCGTCGCCAAGATGGGACGGAGGATCCGCTCGGGGATTTTCGCGCTGAGATGGCTTCCTGCATAGATGCCGGGTAGAGAGCCTAACAAAAGGCTCATGAGAAGATGCAAGTCGACGTTACCCATGTGAAGGTGCCCAAGACCTGCAACGGTGGTTAAGGGGATGGCGTGGGCCAGATCGGTACCGACAATGCGAACCGTGGCCAGACGAGGGTAAAGGAAAAGGAGCGCGATGGTTCCAAGGGCGCCGGCGCCGACGGAGGAGAGAGTCACCAAGACCCCGAGTATCATTCCCACCAACACGGTCAGGGGGGTTTGCCAGCGTCCGAAACGCTCGCTGTGCTTTAGTCGCTGCCGTGCGACCTCATCGTCAAGCCGCTGTGAAATCAGCCGGTTGCGAACAAAAAGCGCGAGCGAAGTGAAGATGAGGGCGACCCCTAGGCTGAAGGTGATGGCCGATGTCACCGCGGCATCTTGAGTGAACACGGTCTCCAGAAGGTAAATGATCAAAAGAGCTGCCGGAATGCTGCCGAGACACAAGTGGAAGACGATTTTCCAATCGACGGATCGATGTTTGCCATGATGAACAAAGACCCCAGCGGTCTTGGTGATGGCGGCAAACAAGAGGTCGGTGCCAACGGCCGCTTTGGGGGCGAAGCCGAAGAGGAACACGAGGATAGGGGTCATCAGGGAGCCACCCCCGACACCGGTTAGGCCCACGAGAAATCCGACCAAGAGGCCTGAAAAAATCTGGGCGATATTAAGGTCAAGTCCAAACATAAATCCCTCATATGGCGGTTCTATCGGCCCTGATGGCCACCATCATGAGGCCATGCGCCCTATGCCGATAAAATGAAGCGACAATCAACCAATCAGTCTATCCGATTTCTGGTGGTTGGGTCTTTTGCCGCTTTTTTAGGCGGTTCATGACGGGATGAAGAGGGTCTTCCCATCGGCCATCGGTTTGTTCCTCCTTGCTAAAATAGCGGTCATGCATTAGCTTAACCAGGCCTAGAGCTAGGGGTGCCCCGGTCGATGAAACCAACTGGGGCTGAGACACACCCTTTGAACCTGACCCGGTTAGAACCGGCGTAGGAAAGCCTCACCAACATGGGCAGTGACATCGCTGCACGCCCCTCTTGGATGATTCCTCCGCTGGCCTCATATTGCCATCCGTCGAGGACATTCCGATGAACGCCTTACCCGAAACCGACCTCCATGATGCCGTAACCGCCAAGCGCGCATCGATAAAGCCCTTTGCCGCCTCTGAAAAGGTCTATATCGAAGGCGCTCGACCGGATATCAAGGTGCCCATGAGGAAGGTCAGTCAGTCGGATACCCCGACCGGCCATGGCGCCGAACAAAATCCGCCCATGTACCTCTATGATACCTCGGGACCTTATACGGATCCCTCGGTCACCATCGATTTAAGGTGGGGTTTGCCGGCTTTGAGGGCCGGCTGGATTGATGAGCGCCAGGATACGGAGTGGTTGGAGGGGCCGAGCTCCCTCTATGGCCAGCGTCGCCAGAGTGACCCAGAACTTTTGAAGCTTCGCTTCGAGCACATTCAGCGACCCCGTCGGGCCAAACCGGGATCCAATGTCACCCAGATGCACTATGCGCGTCGTGGCGTCGTGACGGCGGAGATGGAATTCATTGCTATTCGGGAGAATCAGCGAATGGAGGCCATGGCGGAAATCTACCGGGAACAGCATCCTGGGGAATCCTTCGGTGCAGCCATACCGAAGCTGATCACGCCCGAGTTCGTTCGCGACGAGGTCGCTAGGGGCCGAGCGATTATCCCTAATAACATCAACCACCCGGAGTCTGAGCCGATGATCATTGGCCGAAACTTCTTGGTCAAGATCAACTGCAATCTCGGGAACTCGGCGGTGTCCTCCTCCATTGAGGAGGAGGTCGAAAAGATGCTGTGGTCGATTCGCTGGGGTGGCGATACGGTCATGGATCTTTCGACGGGCAAGAATATTCATGAGACCCGGGAGTGGATCATTCGCAACTCCCCGGTTCCGATAGGAACCGTTCCGATCTATCAGGCGCTCGAGAAGGTGGATGGCCGTGCAGAAGCATTAACCTGGGAGATCTTTCGAGACACCTTGATCGAGCAGGCGGAACAAGGTGTTGACTATTTCACCATCCATGCGGGCATTCGCCTGGCGCACATTCCTTTAACGGCAAAGCGGGTCACCGGCATCGTCTCCCGAGGCGGCTCCATCATGGCCAAGTGGTGTCTTGCCCATCATCGTGAAAGTTTCCTCTATACCCATTTTGAGGAGATTTGCGAGATCATGAAGGCCTACGATGTGGCGTTCTCGTTGGGGGATGGCCTTCGGCCAGGATCCATTGCAGATGCCAATGATGAGGCCCAGTTTGCTGAGCTCCACACGCTGGGTGAGTTGACCCAGGTGGCGTGGAAGCATGATGTCCAGGTGATGGTCGAGGGGCCCGGGCATGTGCCGATGCACATGATTAAGGCCAATATGGAACAACAGCTCAAACATTGTCATGAGGCCCCTTTCTACACGCTAGGCCCACTCACCACCGATATCGCCCCCGGGTATGACCACATCACCAGTGCGATTGGTGCGGCCATGATTGGATGGTTTGGAACCGCGATGCTCTGTTATGTGACCCCCAAAGAACATCTCGGTCTCCCCAACAAGCAGGATGTTCGCGATGGCATCATCGCCTACAAGATCGCTGCCCATGCGGCAGATCTTGCCAAGGGCCATCCCGGAGCCCAGGCCCGAGATAATGCGCTGTCAAAGGCCCGCTTTGAATTCCGATGGGCCGATCAGTTCAATCTCTCGCTGGATCCTGAAAAAGCCCTCGAATTCCATGATGAAACCTTGCCTCAAGATGGCGCCAAGCTGGCCCATTTCTGCTCCATGTGCGGACCTCACTTTTGTTCCATGAAGATCACTCAGGATGTCAGGGAATATGCGCGGTCCAAGGGGCTTGATGATGCCAAGGGATTGGCGGTCGGGCTGGAGGAAATGGCGGAGGAATTTAAGAACGCGGGCGCCGAAATCTATCACAAGGCCTAAGGCCTCGTCCGAAAGGTCAAGGCGCCTGGGGATTAGGCGCCTTTGATGAAAAAGTTGGTGAGGGTTTTTTCAATCATCCCCCAAGGCATCACCAAGGGTTTTTTGGCGATGCTCACCGAGAGGGTCTGATCGAGAATGTCGTAGGTCCCCTTGATGCCATGTCCATCAAATTGACCCTGTGTCGCATCGCCCTCCAGGGCGACCCCGTTTTTTTGAGCGGCGATCTTGGCGGCGGCAATCACCGCTTCGGGCGGGGCGGTCAGTTGAATGGTAAAAACCTTGCTCATGTTGGATCTTCCTCTGTCGGCGAGGGGCAAACACCCCGCTGGATAAAACGATTCAGCCGGTGATGGACAACTTCAGCCGCTTCATGGCCGAGGCCTCAAGTTGGCGAATTCGTTCTGCCGAGACATTATATCGGGCGGCGAGATCATGCAGGGTGAGCTTGCCGTCATTCAGCCAACGGCTCCTCACAATATCCTGGCTTCGATCATCCAGCTGCTCGATCGCTTTGATCAACTGTTGCTCGTGGTGAGCATCCCAGTTTTCTTCCTCCAGAACATCGGCGGGGTCGCCATGTGCTTGCCGAAGATAATGCGTTGGGGCAAGGGATTCGCGATCGCTGTCTTCGGCATCATCTGGGGCATCATAGGCAAGATCCTGACTGCTCAGGCGTCCTTCCATCTCATAGACGGCCGCGAGATCAACGCCGAGCTCTTCGGCAACGGTCTGGGCCTCATGCTCTGTCAGCCAGCCGAGTTGGGTCTTGTATTTCCGGAGATTGAAGAAGAGTTTCCGCTGGGCTTTGGTGGTAGCCACCTTGACGATACGCCAGTTCTGGATGATGTACTCATGGATTTCAGCCTTGATCCAGTGGACCGCAAAAGAAACGAGGCGGACCCCCATGTCAGGATCAAACCGTTTCACGGCCTTCATCAGACCGATATTACCCTCCTGGATCAAGTCAGGGAGGGCGAGGCCATAGCCCATGTAGCCGCGGGCAACGTGAGCCACAAAGCGGAGATTGGCTAGAACCAACTCCCGGGCAGCATCGAGATCGCCAGATTCCCTGAATCGTTGCGCCAAGGCACGCTCCGCCTCTACTTCCAGCCGAGGAAGTTTAGCAATGGCAGACATATAGCTGTCGATGGAGCCCACCGACGCATTGAAGGGTAATGAAAGTTCACGGGTCATAGTGACGGTCTCCCAGTACGATCGAAGTTCACGAGATAATGTTAGCACTCTAGGACAGTGAGTGCTAACACAAGTTCCGATCAGGCTTGAATGCTCGCAGCATGCATCACCTTGGGGCCTTGATCGACCTTAAAGAGGGTCGAGATCCTTGAGAAAATGATTGACGACGACTAAGGCACCTAAGATCCCCAGCACGATGGCGCTGCCCATCAATAAGGCGGTTCCGTTGAGGTCGAGGTAGGCAAGACGATAGGGGCTTCCATAGAGTTCAGCGAGCTCATTGGCGGGCGTTTGAATGCCGAGAATGAGGAGGTTAGCCATCAGCCATGCCATGAGGGCGCCCAGGAAGGCATACCAAAACCCAGAATGAATAAAGGGTCGCCGGATGAAATGATCGGTCGCCCCCAGCATTTTATTGACGGCGATTTCTTCACGTCGGCTTTGAAGTTCAAGCCGGATGGTATTGCCCACAATAAAAACGACACCAAAGCCAAGAAGAACGCTAAAGGCTGCGATGCAACGCTCAGCGATGGCGAGGACAGCCCTTAATTTTTTTAGCCACTCGTCATCGAACTGCACGTGATCCGCCTCAGATAACCGGCGGAGTTCATCCAGCATGTGGGTCACGGTGGCCGCATCGGTCATCCGTGGGCGGACGATAATGACCGCCGGCAGGGGATTGCCATGAAGTGCTGAGAGCGCATCAGCGAAGCCACTGTAGGCCATCAGCTCACGGAGCCCATCCTCTTTGGTCAGGAGCTGTGTCCCGAGGATGAGAGGAAAACTACCGAGCTTCTCGGTCAAGCGCCGAGCGGCCTCATTGGTGATCTCAGGTTTGAGGAACAGGGAGATTTGGCTGGTGGTCTGGAGCGCTTCGATGGGTAAACGCGCGTTTTGAATCAAGGCATGAAAGCTCGCCGGAAGCGCTAGCGCGATGGCCACCACAAGAATAGTCAAACTGCTGGCGATAGGGGTTTCCCAGATTCTGAGGAAGCTGCCTTTGAGCGAGTGGAGGTGGGCCAACGCGTAAGCTTTTAGGCGGACCGACCAGCGAATCTTTTGCGAGAGAGGCTGCCGAAACAGCCCCGGTCGCCCCTTCGAAGAGCGGTTACTCCGCATCGTTCAGGCCTCCTTCGGTAAGCTTTCCATGGTCAAGGCGCAGGGTGCGCCGGCTGAAGCGCTGGACCAGTTGTTGATCATGGCTGGCAATGAGTAGGGTGACGCCCACAGCATTGAAATCACGAAAAATCCGCATAATTTCCTCGGCAAGATCAGGATCAAGGTTACCGGTCGGCTCATCGGCAAGAATCAGTGGCGGCTTATGGACGATGGCACGAGCAATCCCCACCCGCTGTTGTTCGCCGCCCGAGAGCGCGAGGGGCAGACGTTTTTCCTTTTTTAGGAGACCGACTTTGTCGAGGGCGGCGCGAACCCTGCGACCGATGTCGTGAGGATGATGCCCCATAATCTCCAAAGGCAGAGCGACATTGTCATAGACGCTCAGATGATTGAGTAGACGGTAGTCCTGAAAAATCAGGCCCAGTTTTCGTCTGAGGAAGGGGATTTGCCGTTTTCTGAGACCTTTGATGCTGATGCCATCGAGCAAGATGTCCCCGCGACTGGGTCGCTCAAGCGCCGCAATGAGGCGAAGTAGGGTGGTTTTGCCGGCCCCCGAATGCCCGGTCAAAAAGGCTAGCTCGCCGCGTTGAAGGCTGAAATTAACCTCTGAGAGGGCCTCGCCACTGTCGGAGTAACGCTTACTGACGTTGTCAAATTCGATCATGGCCTGAATCTTTTTTCCGGAAGCTGAGGCGAGTGGAATGGGCTCTGGTGAAGAAAGCGTTTCACCACAGCCATGGTATCCATTTGCAGCAAGATTTGGCAAAGGTCACTGGGACTCCCCTCACCAGAGGATTACAATGGGCATAGCCTTCTCATACTGAATAAACCCCGCTTGAACATTTTTTCTAAGCTTGCCTCGCAGACCGTGATCTATGGTCTGAGCAGTATCGTCGGCCGGTTTCTCAACTACCTGTTGGTACCGCTCTACACCTATTCGTTTCCGGCCAGAGATTACGGGGTGGTCTCTGAGCTCTATGCCTATGCCGGATTTTTAAGTGTTGCACTGGTCCTTGGGCTTGAAACCGGCTATTTCAGGTTCCAGGCTCAAAAGGACCTGTCGCCAGGGCTCGCCTATCGCGCGGCGCTTCGAGTTTTGATGCCGTTTAATCTCGCTTTCGTGCTGGTTGTTTTGGTGAACCGGGAGCCGCTTGCCGCCCTCCTTCGTTACCCCGATCACTCGGAATATCTGGTCATCTTCAGCTTCATTCTCGCGCTCGATGCGATCGCATCGCTTCCCTTTGCCCGGCTTCGTGCAGAGGAAAGGGCGATGCGGTTTGCTGCTATTAAAGTCACCGAAATCGCGGTCAGCATGGGCCTCAATGTGTTCTTCATCGTGTTGCTTCCTTTGGCCTTTAAAACGTGGCCGGATTCCCCATGGTTTGCCTACTATGATCCTGAGGTGGGTATTGGCTATATCTTTGTCGCTAATTTAGTGGCAAGTGCCATCAAACTGGTGTTGCTCCTGCCGGAGTTTCGGGGGGGGGGATCAGCCCCTTTGGGGCCTTTGATTAAGAAGATCCTCCGTTATTCGCTGCCGATGGTTGTCATCGGATTTGCAGGGATCATCAATGAGATGCTGGATCGCGCGATACTCAAGTCGCTGCTCCCTTATGATCTTTCGGAAAATCTCCGCCAGCTGGGGATCTACGGGGCTTGTTACAAATTGTCGATTCTCATGACTCTTTTTGTGCAAGCATTTCGCTATGCCGGCGAACCGTTCTTTTTTTCGATGGCCGGCCGCTCCGATGCCCCTCGGGCGTACGCCTTGGTCATGCGGTACTTTGTCGTTTTCTGCGTCTTTATTTTTCTGCTGGTCACCCTTTTCATCGAGTATTTCCAATATTTCATTGGTGCAGAGTACCGGGAGGGCCTGACGGTGGTTCCCATCCTTCTGATGGCCAATCTTTTTCTCGGTATCTACGTCAACCTGTCCATTTGGTACAAACTAACGGATCGGACCATGACGGGGGCCTTCGTGTCCCTGATGGGTGCAGGCGTGACCGTTGGCCTCAATCTTTGGTGGATTCCGATATATGGCTATGTCGGGGCGGCATGGGCAACCCTCGTCTGTTATGGGGTGATGATGCTGGTTTCCTGGCTCTTAGGGCGGCACTTCTTTCCAGTGCCTTATCCGGTCGGTCGAATCGTCGGCTATCTCCTCATCGCCCTTGGGGGGTACCTGCTGGATCAGGAGTTGGTCGCGGTTTGTGGCTGGAGCTCGATGGAAGCGGGTCTTGTGGTGATGGGACTTTATTTCGGGGTCACCTTCATTCTGGAGGGTTTGCCTCTCATCAGGGGATCGCTGAAATCCCAAGGGTATCCTCCAAACACCTGATCGCCGTCCGTGGCGATCGGTTGTTTTAGACTACTTGCCGAAGAGCTGTTGGTGGATCTCATTGGCGCCTGTGGCCAGGGCTTGTGAGAGGTCATCAGAGAGCTCTTTTTCCTTCAAAGAATCTCTGAGGTGGTCAAACATCAGCGTGATGTGGCTTCGCTTCAGCCCCTTCTCCAGAAGCGCTGCAAAGGCCTTGCCTAGATCGGTGGTGGATGCTTCTGAGTCTTCTTTCAAAAGCACAGACAAAAAAGCCTTGTTGTGGTCTTCCATATCCGAGCGGCTGACGCCAAAAAGCACATAGTTGATTCTGGGGTCAGCGAAGAGTTTGTCGGTGAGCTTCGCGATCGTGGTGACAATGGCTTCATCGCCGCCGATCAGTTCTAGGAGGCTCTTCGGCTCAGCGGGAAGGGTGGCGGCTGTTTCTGTCGGCGCCCTGCGGGGCTTCTTGACTGCTTCAGCGGGAGTATTGGTATCCGTCATGTCGTTTTCCTCGTTGTAATTTAGATCGTCTCGTTATTGTTTTGACGCGATGACGTGGGTTGGCATGGCCCCAGCCTTAAACCCGGTTAGAACTTAAGGCCCGCTCATTTTTCCAGAATTACTGTCATCCCTCCAGTCAAACCGAGGGGAGCCTATGATTGGCGGGCTGCAAGCGATCAGCGCATCCTGTTTCCTTAGAAAAGATCCACCGGATCAATGTCAAGGGACCAGCGAACGCGATGCCGTAATGTGATGGTTTCGGCAGAGGCCATCATGACGTCCATCAAAGCATGCAGCTGACCTCGCTGAGGGGCTTGCAGTAACAGTTGCCAGCGAAAGCGATTCCCTCTTCGTGCCATGGGGGCAGGGACAGGGCCCAGCACCATCACAGCGGAAGAATCCGAATGGACCTGGTCCCTCAGGTGCGTCAAAAACGCTTCGGCATCCTGACTGACGAGGGCGTCGCATCGAACCAGACCCTGATGTTCAAAGGGCGGGAGCCCTGCGGCTTGTCGCTCCCTGAGGCAGGCCGCGGCGAAGGCGGGGTACCCGTCCTCAATCAATGTCTTCAGCAGGGGATGACTCGGGTTTCTGGTCTGGAGGAGGACGGTTCCAGGTTTTTCCTCTCTTCCCGCCCGACCAGCGACCTGGATAATCAGCTGCGCGGTTTTTTCTCCCGCACGAAAATCGGTGCTGTAAAGGCCGGCATCCACATCCAAAATGCCCACCAAGGTGACGCCAGGAAAGTGATGGCCCTTGGCAATCATTTGAGTTCCGACCAAAAGATTGATGCGTCCAGCGTGCACGGCCTCAAGAACGCGGTCAAGGGCGCCTTTGTGTCGGGTGCTGTCCCGGTCGATTCGAGCAATGCGCTGATCGCTAAAAAGGGCTTTTAGGGCTTCCTCAATCCGTTCCGTGCCGAGACCCAGTGGCTTTAGTTCGCTCTGTTTGCACGTTGGGCAATGGGCCAGAAGGGGGGTCTCAAGGCCGCAATGATGACAGCGAAGGCGCTGCTCTTTTTGGTGAATCACCAGCCGAGCATCGCAATCGGGACAAGGGGCAACCCAGCCACATTGATGACAGATCAAGGTCGGCGCAAAGCCTCTTCGATTAACAAAAAGAAGGACTTGCTCGCCGCGCGCAAGGGTCTCCCGCATCCTCTGAATGAGCTGGGATGACAGCCCTTCCTGAAGCGTTTGTGCGCGGATATCGATCGTTTCGAAGCGGGGCGGATTGGCAGCGCCCGCTCGCTTGGGGAGAGACACCGAGTGGTAACGGCCACCATCAACGTTGGCGAGGCTTTCAAGCGATGGGGTTGCTGATCCTAGGACGATGGGGAGTCCTAATCTTCTGGCGCGCATGATCGCGACATCGCGCGCAGAAAAACGAAGCCCGTCTTGCTGTTTAAATGAGCTGTCATGTTCTTCGTCCAGAATGATTAAGCCAAGGGAAGGGCTTGGCGTGAAAACGGCGGATCGGGTCCCGAGAAGAATGGCCGCATCGCCTCTTTGAATCGAGAGCCAAGCGTCGCGTCGGCGCCCTTCTGGAAGACCGGAGTGGAAGACGGCGAGTTTGGCATCAAAGCGGGCCCTGAAGCGGGATTCGAGTTGTGGTGTAAGGTTGATTTCAGGCAACAGAATCATGACTTGCTGGCCACGGGCTAGAACCTTTTCGGTGAGGCGCAGATAGACCTCGGTTTTACCGCTGCCCGTCACCCCTTCCAACAGGAAGACATGGAAGGTGTCGAGGCGTGACGATATATACGTGACCGCAGCGGTCTGATGGTCATTGAGTTCAGGTGGCGCTTGAGGGCGCGGCAAAGGGGGATGTTGACCGTGCTCGGTGATGACCGTTTGCCAGATCGCAAGGCCCTTTTTGACCAGGGCCTTCGCGGCGGCGGGATACTGGGGATGAGCGGCAACGAGTTCGTTTCTTGAAAGGCTGCGGCCTGCTTGATGAAGGTGCTCTAGCAATGCGCTTTGGCGGGGGGCTTTTTTTGAGAAGTCTGTCCTCTCTGGCTGCCGGGATAGCAGCAGACGTTGTTCTTGAGTAGGCAGGCTTTCCCCCCCCTTGCGGAGCGAAACCGCCATCGCTGAGAACAGGGTTTCGCCGAGAGGGTGATGATAATAACGACTGGTCCAGGTCAGTAGCGCGAGGTCTTCAGGGCCTAATAAGGGGACGCTATCCAGGATCGATAAGGCCGCTCTCAAGCGCTCTTGGGGAATATCGGAGGTGTCTTTAACGCTCAGAAGAATACCGATTTTACGGCTGCGACCAAACGGCACTTCGATGCGGACCCCCGGCTGAATGCCCTCAACCTCAAGGCCTTCGGGCGGTAAGTAGTCAAAAATTCGGTGCATAGGCACCGGGAGGGCGATATTGAAAACGGTGGGCATGATGTCTATTGCAACCGATAGCACAAAGCGCTGTCTCAAGGGTCAAGCGGCGGCGAGGGGAAGGGTTATGCGCCCTCAGCCCTCTTGAGAACGGCGGGGAGTTGCCCTGAGGAGGCTCTCAAGGGTTTCTTCTCCCGCCTGAAATTGCATACACTGTGCGGCAGAAGACAGATTGAAATCAATTGCTTATTCACTCGAATGTTAACGAACTAAAATTCTAACGGGGGAGGAGGGCCTATGCAGATTTGTCAGCTACAGGTGTTGCGAACAGATGCATCCGGGATGCCGCTAGAGTGGCTCGGTTATCAAGATGCCGCCAAGCTCTACCATCTGGATATGGTGGCCTACAGTTGTGGCAGCCCACTCTATACCCTCAGGGGCGGGATCAATGCCAAAAGTGGCCGGCAAAGCCTGATTGTGGTTCATTCGATCATCGCAACGAACCATCAGCACAAGCGCTCCCTGGGCTTTACCCAAAATTACATTCCGCCTCTCAACAACCCCGCCTTGTTCCGGCGGGATGATCATCTTTGTCTCTATTGTGGCTTTCAGTTCCGTCACTCTGATCTGTCAAGGGATCATGTTAAGCCTTTAAGTCAGGGCGGCAGGGATCTTTGGTCGAATGTGGTTTCCGCCTGCAAGCGGTGCAATAACCACAAGGCCGGACGCACGCCAGAGCAGGCCGGGATGCAGTTGCTGGCTATTCCCTTTACCCCGACCCACGCCGAATATGTTTATCTTCAAGGGCGTCGAGTTTTAAGTGACCAGATGGAATTTCTGAAGGCTCATTTCCCTCGTCAGAGTCCGCTTCACCAGCGTTTTAGTTAGACCGGGATCCTCCTGTTCCGCCGGTTAGGAAGGTTTTGCGTCTTGCTCCCGGAGGCGCAGCGGGATCTCTTCAGGCGCATCATGGCTTGACAGCTCAAAGGCCCTCATCTCGAGGACGCCCTTGATGTTCGTGGTCACGATGAGGTGGGGGAGGTCTGGTTGCAACGACATGGGTGGGAGGTCCCTTTGGAGAGTGGGGAGGCCGTCATCATAGCTGTGAACGGTCGCCGTGATCTTTTCACCCAATGCGGCGAGTCTGGCTTCAAGGGCCGTCTTTGCTGGCGCTAGGGCTGGATTGACCGCATGAAAGTGGAGAAGTTGGCCCGGCGTCCCTGAAATGACTCCGCTCAGCCCCCGAGGCCCAGCGGCTTGCGCGAGGGCGAGGAGCTGGTTGGTCAGCTGGCGGGTTAAGGTGATGAGTTGTCGGGCCATGGCGATCAAAGGGGATTCAGGTGGGAGAGGTCCCATATCTTGCCATGGTGCATCGCCAATGTCCCTCGAGGTCTTTGGCGTGGGTGATGGCGCGGTATCCAAACTGCTGGAGGAGTGCGGCCACCTGGGGAGCCTGTCGATAGCCATGTTCAAGGAGCAGGCTGCCGTGAGGCTTCAGATATTTCCTGGCGTCTCTCATGATGATACGAAGGTCATCAAGACCTTCTTTCCCGGAGGCTAGCGCCCTCCTCGGCTCGAATCGAAGATCACCTTGCGTGAGATGGGGGTCTTGATCGCTGATATAAGGTGGATTGGAGACGATCAGGTCGAAGGGCTTTTTGGGGTCACATGCCTCTAACCAGTTCGAGAGAATGAAGCAGATTTTATTTGGCGCTATGCGCTCGGCATTTTGGCGGGCGATCTCGAGCGCCTCGGGAGCGTGGTCGATGGCCGTGACGCTGATCTTGGGGCGCTCGACCGCGAGGGTGATGGCGAGGACGCCACTGCCGGTACCAAGGTCAAGCAGTTCCGCCGGCTGATGCTCCTTTAGCAGCTCTAAGGCCTGTTCAACCAGCAGCTCGCTGGCAGGTCGGGGAATCAGCACATCGGGTGTGACGATGAAGCGGCGTGACCAGAATTCACGCTCGCCAATGAGGTAGGCAATGGGATGGCCCTTTTGGCGCAGGCCGACCGCCTGTTCAAACCGCGCTAGCGCGGTTTCCTGGAGGGCTCTTTCGGGCCAGGCTCTCAAATAACTCCGGTTGACCCCCAGCGCATGCATCAACAGAATCTCTGCGTCCATGCGGGGGGCCTTAGACACGTCGGCCAATAGTTTTCTGGCGCGATCGAGAAGGTCCCCGATCGTTTGATGTTGAGGGCGGATGCGCTTAGTCCTCGGCAAGTCGCTGCAATAGTTCAGCCTGATGCTCGCTAATCAAGGGCTCAATGATCGGATCAAGGTCCCCTTCAAGGATCCCTTCCAGCTTGTAGAGTGTCAGGTTGATGCGATGATCCGTCAATCGTCCTTGGGGGAAATTGTAGGTTCTGATTCGCTCGGAGCGATCGCCGCTACCGACTTGTAGCTTGCGTGAAGCGGCAATTTCAGCCGACTGCTTGTCCTGCTCGGCGGAGAGAATACGCGACTGCAACAGCGACATGGCGCGGGCTCTATTTTTGTGTTGTGAGCGCTCATCCTGACACTCGACAACGACCCCGGTGGGGATATGGGTCAGCCTGATGGCGGATTCGGTCTTGTTGACATGCTGGCCGCCTGCGCCGGAGGCGCGATAAGTATCCACTCTGAGATCGGAGGGATTGATCTCGAATTCGACGTCCTCGACTTCAGGAAGAACGGCCACCGTGCAGGCCGAGGTATGGATTCGGCCCTGCGCTTCGGTTGCAGGCACGCGTTGAACGCGATGGGCGCCGGCTTCGAACTTGAGTTGCGAGTAAACATCCTGACCGCTGATGCGCACGATGACTTCCTTGTAGCCACCCTGTTCGCCTTCGCTTTCGCTCATGACTTCGGCCTTCCATCCTTTCTGTTCGGCATAGCGCAGATACATGCGATAGAGGTCTCCTGCGAACAGGGCGGCTTCTGCGCCCCCGGTGCCGGCCCTCACTTCAAGGAAGATGTTCCGCTCATCGTTGGGGTCTCTGGGCAGAAGGAGTAGTTGGAGTGCCTGCTCAAACGCGGTCTCCTGTCGCTCGGCCTCCTCCAGTTCGTCTTTTGCCATGGCGCGAACATCACGATCCTCGTCCTGCATCAAGGTTTCGGCAAAGGCGATGGCGTCGCGTGTGGTGAGATAGTCGCGAAAGGTGGTGACCAAGGGATTCAGTTGCGCATATTCGCGGCTCAGGGAACGAAATCGGTCCTGATCATTCTGAGTCTCAGGTTCTTGAAGCAGCGCAGTGATTTCTTCAAAGCGCTCGGAGAGATGTTCCAGTTTTTGATGGATGGACGGTTTCACGAATCAGTTCGGGTCCTTGAGTTGGAAAAGTTCTCGGGCGGCAGCAATGAGGTCATGACGCTCATGGATGCCGGCGTGTTTTAGTTGGGTGCTGGGAAGGTGGGTCAGCTTGTTGGTGAGCTGTAAGGCCAATACTTCAAGGATTTGCTGGGGATCCTGTCCTCGCTTTAGGTCCTGCAGGGCTTTAAAGAGCGCCTCGTCTCTTAACTGCTCGGCCTGAGTTCTGAGGTCACGGATGGTGCTGGTAGCCCCTTGGGAGCGCAGCCAGTTGAGGAAGTGAGAGACTTCGATGTCAATGATTTCTTCTGCTTGCTTGGCGGCCTCCTGCCGTGAGCGCATGTTCTCTTCGATGGTGTTGCGAAGATCGTCCACCGTATAAAGATAGACATCTCTCAAGTGGGCCACTTCGGGTTCGATGTCGCGGGGAACGGCTAGATCGACCATAAACATGGGTTTGTGTTTGCGGGCCTTGAGCGCACTTTCGACACTGCCTTTGCCGAGGAGTGGGAGTGCGCTTCCCGTCGAAGAGACCACGATATCAGCCCGCGCCAGATGCTGGGGGAGCTCTGACAGTGATATCGCAAAGCCATTGAATTGTTGAGCCAAAAGATGGGCGCGATCGTAGGTGCGATTGGCGATGATGAGTTCACCGATCCTGCTTTCGGTTAGGTGTCGCGCGGTCAGTTCGATGGTCTCACCAGCTCCAATCAGGATGGCGGTTTGTTGGCTGAGATCCTCGAAAATCCGCTGGGCAAGGCGGATCGCCGCGAACGCCACGGAAACGGGACTGTTGCCGATGGCGGTGTCGGTCCGGACCTTCTTGGCGGCGGCAAAGGTATGCTGAAAAAGTTTTCCAAGGGTCTTTCCGATGGTGCCGGCTTCGGTCGCGGTTTGGTAAGCCGATTTCATTTGCCCGAGAATTTGAGGTTCGCCGAGAACCATCGAATCGAGCCCGGAAGCGACGCGAAACATGTGGCGTATCGTGGACGAATCGGTATGGGTGTAGAGATAGCGCTGAAAATCTTCTCGATTGACCCTCTGTTCGTGAGCGATCCAATCGACCAGAGACTCCGGTGAACGATCGCTGACGCCACAATAAAACTCAGTCCGGTTACAGGTTGATAGAATGGCCGCTTCCTCAACGCCCTGGAGGTCTCTCAGCCTTCTCAGCGTATTGACGACAAAGTCTTGAGGCACAGCCAGCCGTTCTCGGACCGAGATGGGGGCTGTTTGATGGTTCAATCCGAGGGTTATGATGGCCATTCGGCTCGCGGGGTGGTACTTTCAGAATATAATTTTAGAGGATAAACGTGCGCTCTGGGTAATCACCCCGCGCCGTCCTATGAGGTTTCAATCCCCGAACCTCTTGCCCTGATGCAGCCGACTCGTTTTTGGGTGCTCTGGTCAGGAGATTGATTGGGGTTGCTGGTGCTCCTTTTTGTCTGAACTACCGAGGCTAATCTCACGTGCTGAAACGTCTGTTGTTTTTGATGGTGCTCGGTGGTTTGTGGGCCACCGGCTGTGCTGGTATTGGTTCCCAAGGAGCATCTGCCCAATCGGCTCTTGCAGCCACCTCCGTCGAAGATCTCGACGCGACGTCTGCGCCAGTCTATCTGATGTTGGTCGGAGAGATCGCCGGGCAGCGGGGTCAGTTTGATGTTGCGCTGGATCACTACGCCCGCCTCTCAGAGATGGTGAAAGATGTTCGGATCGCTGAGCGCTCGACGCAGATCGCGCTCTACGTGAAGGATGCCGATAAGGCCCTCAAGTCTGCTGAAGTCTGGTCAGAGCTCGATCATAAAAGCCTCCCAGCGCACCGGATCGCCGCCATTTTGGAGATCAAGGCGGGAAACCTTGATGGGGCTTCTCGGGAACTTCAAAAGCTGTTTGAGCTCAAGGATCCGGATCTCGAGAACACGCTGATTGAGATGGTGAAGTGGATCGATGCTGAACTGCCTCGTGATGAGGGTCTTAAGGTGATGGATGACCTGACGGCGCGGCACCCTCAGGTTGCCGAGCTGCATTTTGCTTATGCGCTGCTTGCGAGTGACAAGGGGGCGCTTATGGTGGCCCAGAGTGAGCTGGCTAAAGCATTGGCGATGCGTCCTGGGTGGAGCCGCGCGCTGATGTTGAAGGCGCAACTCCAATTGCAGGCAGGGGATACGCGAGATGCTCGCCTGAACCTTGAAAAGGCGATCAAGAGTGATCCCGCTAATACGCGGGCCGGACTGCTATATGGCCAGTTTCTGGCGAAAACTGGCGACTTGAAGGGCGCCGAGCGGGCCCTATCAAAGGTCCTTGAGCGCGATGCCCATCTATCCGATGCGCGGTTTGCTCTCGCCTCGGTCTGGTTGGAGCTCGGAGCGAGTGATCGCGCTAAAAAGGAATTTGAGGGGTTGCTTCAGGACCCCCACTGGCAGCCGCAATCGGAGTTTTCTTTGGGGTTGATAGAGGCACGCCTCGGTCATCCCGAGGCTGCCCTCAAGCATTTTGATCGGGTCCATTCAGGGGGCGGGCTTGAATTTGATGCCCGCTTCAATGCGGCTTCTTCGCTGATGAGTCTTGGCCGTCTCAGTGAGGCTAGGGGGCGTCTTGCCGCAGCGCGGCGTGACTACCCTGATGAAAAGATCAAGCTCTACGTTGTGGAGGCCGAGTTGTTGGTCAAAGCCAAGGAAACGGCCTTGGCCTATGATCTTTTGTCCGAGGCGCTAAAAGAGGCTCCACAACAGACCGATTTGCTTTACTCAAGAGCGCTTTTGGCCGATCAGTTGGGTCACTTTGATGTCATGGAGGCCGATCTTCGGGTCGTGCTTGATAAAAATCCGGATGATGCAGCGGCGCTGAATGCGCTCGGCTTTTCCCTGGTGGAGCATCGTCCCGAACGGCTAGAGGAGGCCGGAGATTTGATTCATCGGGCGCTTGATAAGCGCCACGATGATCCCGCCATCCTCGATAGCCTGGGTTGGCTTCTCTTTAAAAAGAACCAGCCTAAAGAGGCCCTCGTTTATCTTCGTAAAGCCTACAAGCTCTACCCTGACCCTGAAATTGCAGCGCATCTCGGTGAGGTCTTGTGGGTTCAGGGGCTGCGCTCTGAGGGACAGCGGGTCTGGGCTGAGGGGTTGAAGAAGAATCCGGATCAAGATGACATGAGGCGGGTGCGAGAGTCCTATCCCAAGGCTTTCAAAGGGGGCTCCCTTTGAGGGCTTGGCTCCTCATTTTCAGTAGCCTTTTGAGTGCTTGTTCGACCTTACAGACGGTGGCGCCGGTGGTGGACCTCCCGGACTCTCCGGAGTCATTGACGCGCTGGTCGATGGATGGTCGTATCGGGGTTCAATCGGGCGAGAAGGCTTGGCAGGCTAATTTATTTTGGGAGCATGACCCGCAGCAAGACCGGTTGAGGTTATCGGGGCCTTGGAGTCAGGGGCTGGTTTCGATTATTCTTCAAAAAGATCTGATCTATGTGAATGAAGGCGCCGGGGTCACCGCGCTGTCTAAGGATCCTGATGCGGTGCTCCGGGAAAAGCTTGGCTTCGTGGTGCCCTTAGCCAGTCTTCGCTACTGGATATTGGGGCGTCCTAACCCCCATCTGGGGAGTCGCCCGGTGCCGGCCGAGGGGGGGGGTGAGGATCAAGCGTTCGAGCAGTCCGGCTGGCACATTAACGTCCAGAACACCACCCAAGTGGACGGCTGGCTGTTACCACAAAAGTTGGTAGCTCAGGGTGCCGGCGTTAAACTCAAAATCGTGACCGATCAATGGGTCATTCGGGAGTCAGCAAAGTAATGACCGTATTATGGAGGGAGTCTCGGCGTTTTCCCGCGCCGGCAAAATTGAACTTGATGTTGCGTATCGTCGGTCGCCGCGAGGATGGGTATCATCTTCTGCAGACGGTGTTTCAGTTTATCGATTATTGTGACTGGCTCACGTTTACCCCCCGGGAGGATGGAGCGGTCCGATTGCTGGAGCCGTTGCCGGGGGTGCCGGAGGAGACTGATCTGACGATTCGGGCGGCGAAGAGCCTCAAGGCGTTTGCTGGGATTCAGGCGGGAGTGACCATTCACATCGAAAAAAACCTGCCGATGGGCGGCGGTCTTGGCGGGGGAAGTTCTGATGCGGCGACGACGCTCCTTGCGCTGAACCATCTTTGGGGGGTGGGCCTCGCCGGAGCCGAACTTAAGACCTTGGGCTTGGCCTTGGGGGCCGATGTGCCGGTTTTCATTGAGGGGGTCGCTGCCTGGGCTGAGGGGGTTGGCGAACATTTAACGCCCCTTGAGTTGGATGAGGTCTGGTACGTGGTGATTGTCCCCCACTGTCATGTCGCAACTGGGCGTATATTCAATGACCCTGATTTGACAAGAAATAACCTGCCCATCACAATACGCGACTTTTTTGAAGGTCAAAAAGATAACCATTGTCTCCCGGTCGTGGCAATGGCTTATCCTGAGGTGGCGGCAGCACTCTCGGCGCTTTCGAGAGTCGGCGAGGCGCGCCTGACAGGGACGGGTGCTTGTGTTTTTGCCGCGTTTGATACGGAGGGTCTTGCCCTGGAGGCAGCTCAGCGGCTCGGCACCGCGTGGCGTACCCTGGTGGTTCGCGGGATGAACCGCTCGCCTCTTCTTGCCTATCTGACGTAAAAAACGAGATTAAATTTCTTTTATTGGGGCGTAGCCAAGCGGTAAGGCACCGGGTTTTGATCCCGGCATGCCCAGGTTCGAATCCTGGCGCCCCAGCCATATTCTTTCAGTGGAAGCCCTTGGGAGCTGAATCAATGACCGACGCCACGTTCATGGTGTTTTCGGGAAACGCGAATGTGCCGTTGGCCAAGGGGATTGTCAGGGCGTTGAATATGCGTCTCGGACAGGCCACGCTCGGACGGTTCTCCGATGCCGAAATCTCTTATGAGATTGAGGAGAATGTCCGCGGGCGCGATGTGTTCATCGTGCAGCCGACCTGCTCGCCGGTCAATGAGAACCTGATGGAGTTGCTGGTGATGATTGACGCCTTTCGGCGCTCATCCGCCGCCTTGGTGACGGCGGTTATCCCCTATTACGGGTATTCCCGGCAGGATCGGCGGATCCGCTCGGCGCGTGTTCCGATTGCCGCGAAACTGGTTGCAAAGATGATTTGCGCGGCGGGCGCTGATCGTGTTTTGACGGTGGATCTTCATGCAGACCAGATTCAGGGTTTTTTTGATGTTCCGGTGGATAACGTTTACGCATCACCGATCCTGTTGGGGGAGGTTTGGCGGCAGCAGTATCCTGATCTGATTGTGGTGTCCCCTGATGTGGGGGGGGTGGTGCGGGCTAGGGCGTTGGCCAAGCGGCTTGATGAAGCCGACCTCGCCATTATTGACAAGCGTCGCCCGAGGGCCAATGAGGCGAAGGTCATGAACATCATTGGTGATGTCGCGGGCCGCACCTGCATCATGGTCGACGATCTGGTGGATACCGCCGGCACGTTATGTAAAGCGGCGGAAGCGCTGAAGGACAATGGCGCGATGAAGGTGGTGGCTTATTGCACCCACCCGGTGCTCTCAGGGCGAGCGCTAGAGAACCTGAATAATTCTGTTCTGGATGAGTTGGTGGTGACGGACACCATCCCGCTTCGCGCCGACGCGCGGCGTTGTAAGAAGATTCGGCAACTCAGTGTTGCGGAAATGCTGGCTGAAACCATTCGCCGAATGGCGGTGGGTGAGTCGGTCAGCTCCATGTATGTCGATTAATTCGGCTTTTAAAGTTAACTGCTCAGAGTATTTGGAGAAAAAAGATGGCAGGCAGTTTTGTATTTGAAGCAATGCCGCGCACCGATCTCGGTCGTGGCTATTCACGTCGTTTGCGGTTAGAGGGCAAGGTTCCGGCGGTTCTTTATGGGGCGGGCGGAGAGCCGGTTGCGCTCATGTTGAATCACAACAAGGTGGTCAAGGCGCTCGAACACGAAGCGACTTACTCACACATTCTGACGATCCAATATGATGGCAAAGAAGAGACGGCCATCATCAAGGATATTCAGCGTCATCCGAGCCGTCCGATCATCATGCATATGGACTTCCAGCGGGTGAATGAGTCGATGAAGATTCGGGTCCACGTGCCACTTCACTTCCTGAATCAGGAAAAGTCGGTGGGCGCAAAGAAGGGGGGTGTTTTCACTCACAACCTCACCGACATCGAAATTGTCTGTTTGCCGGGACGGCTTCCAGAATTCATTGTCGTCGATATGTTGAAGGTGGATATCGGCCAGGGCGTTCATCTCTCCGACCTCAAGTTACCGCCAGGTGTCGAAATTATCGAGCTGAAGCATGGCGCTGATCACGATCAAGTCGTGGCTGCCATTCAGTCGCCGCGCGGGGGTGATGGGGTTGCTGACGAGGAGGCCGAGGCCTGAGTCGGCGGTCTATAAGGCACGCGTCGGGAGGCCGTCTTTGGCTGATACGATCAAGTTGATCGTGGGGCTTGGAAACCCGACCTCGCGCTACGAAAAGACCCGGCATAACGCCGGGTTTTGGTTTTTGGATGGGGTGTCGGGTCGATCTCAGATCAGCTTGCGGGCAGAGTCACGCTTTCAGGGGGCTTTCGGGCGCGACGATCGGGGGGAGGATCCCTTATTCCTCCTGAAGCCCTCCACCTTTATGAATCGCAGCGGGGCTTCGGTCGGAGCGGTGGCGGCCTATTTCAAGATAGCCCCACAGGAGATTCTCGTGGCTCATGATGAATTGGATCTGCCGCCGGGCGTCGTCCGCTTAAAGCGAGGGGGTGGCCATGGCGGGCATAATGGCCTCAGAGACCTGCTGGCCCATCTGAAGTCACCCGATTTTCTTCGTCTGAGGCTCGGTATCGGGCATCCGGGTGATCGGCTGGCGGTCGCCGACTACGTCCTTGATGCCCCCTCCAAGGAGGATTTACGGTTCATTGATGAATCCATGGCCGATGCGCTTCGGGAGCTGGATTCTCTGCGGGGCGGTGATGTTGCCGGGGTGATGTCGCGTTTGAATGGGATCGATCGGCGACAACAAAAATAATAAAAAGGGTTGACGTACTTTCGTCATTTCACGATAATCGCCTGCTAACCCGACTGGAGGGGTTCCCGAGCGGTCAAAGGGATCAGACTGTAAATCTGACGGCTCAGCCTTCGAAGGTTCGAATCCTTCCCCCTCCACCATTCGGGATGTTTTACCTTTGCGGGTGTAGTTCAAAGGTAGAACCTCAGCCTTCCAAGCTGATGGCGTGGGTTCGATTCCCATCACCCGCTCCAATTTGATTTGCCCATATAGCTCAGTCGGTAGAGCACTTCCTTGGTAAGGAAGAGGTCACCGGTTCAAATCCGGTTATGGGCTCCAGTGTTCGCGAATTTTGAAAACTTTCTAAGGGGTGTTGGCGGATGTCCAAAGAAAAATTCACACGTAACAAGCCGCACGTTAACGTCGGTACGATTGGTCACGTCGATCACGGCAAGACGACTTTGACGGCGGCGCTGACGAAGGTGGGTGCGGAGCGTTTTGGTGGTGCTTTCAAGGCTTACGATCAGATTGACGCGGCGCCTGAAGAGCGGGCACGTGGTATTACGATTGCGACGGCGCACGTGGAGTACGAGTCACCGAACCGTCACTACGCCCACGTTGACTGCCCGGGTCACGCGGACTATGTGAAGAACATGATCACCGGTGCGGCGCAGATGGACGGAGCGATTCTGGTCTGTTCGGCGGCGGATGGTCCGATGCCGCAGACCCGAGAGCACATTCTGTTAGCGCGTCAGGTGGGTGTTCCCTACATTGTTGTGTTCCTGAACAAGGCGGACATGGTGGATGATGCGGAGCTGATTGAGCTGGTGGAGATGGAAGTTCGCGAGCTGTTGTCGAAGTATGATTTTCCTGGGGATGACACCCCGATCATTCAAGGATCGGCCTTGAAGGCGTTGGAGGGGGATCAGAGTGACATTGGTGTACCTGCGATCATCAAGTTGGTTGATGCGCTTGACAGTTACATTCCTGAGCCTGAGCGTGATATTGAGAAGCCGTTTTTGATGCCGATTGAAGACGTGTTTTCGATCTCTGGTCGTGGCACGGTGGTGACGGGTCGTATTGAGCGTGGTCGGGTCAAGGTGGGTGAAGAAGTAGAGATTGTTGGTATTCGTGACACGGTGAAGACCACGTGTACGGGTGTTGAAATGTTTCGCAAGCTGTTGGATGAAGGTGTGGCGGGTGACAACGTGGGTGTTCTGCTTCGGGGAACGAAGCGTGAAGACGTTGAGCGTGGCCAGGTTCTGGCGTACCCGGGATCGATCAAGCCGCACACGCATTTTGAGGCTGAGATTTACGTATTGTCGAAGGATGAAGGGGGCCGTCACACGCCGTTCTTCAATGGTTACCGGCCGCAGTTTTACTTCCGTACGACGGACGTGACGGGTTCGGTGGATCTGCCTGAAGGCGTGGAGATGGTGATGCCGGGTGACAACATCAAGGTCACGGTAAAGCTGATTGCGCCGATCGCAATGGACGAAGGTCTGCGTTTCGCGGTTCGCGAAGGCGGCCGTACTGTCGGCGCCGGTGTGGTGTCGAAAGTCATCGAGTAAGGAGTGGGCGGGCCGTCAGGCCCGCTCCCAACAAGGGTAAAAGGTCAGTAGCTCAATTGGTAGAGCAGCGGTCTCCAAAACCGCAGGTTGGGGGTTCGAGACCCTCCTGGCCTGCCACTTTCCCCTTTTTTGTCATCCGAATTTGTGATAAGGAACTCCCATGAGTGCTAAGGCCGATTCGTCCTCATCGGGGATTGATATAGTCAAGCTGGTTCTCGCCATCATCGTACTGATAGGCGGCATTGTCGGTTACTACCATTTTGCCGACAAGTCGCTCATTTATCGGGTGCTGGGCGTATTGCTGTCAGGTCTTCTGTCCATGGGGATGGTTCTGACCACACAGCTTGGGCGTCAGTTCCTTGGGTTTTTGGTTGAGGCCCGAGTCGAAGTCAGAAAGGTTGTATGGCCAAATCGGCAGGAAACCGTTCAATCCACCTTGGTGGTAGTGGCCTTGGTGTTTCTGGTCGGGCTGATCCTCTGGACGCTGGATGCTGGGCTTTTTTGGGGCATCAGTCGTTTGACCGGTCAGGGGAAATAAGCGCATGTCACTTCGTTGGTACGTGGTGCATGCCTATTCCAATTTTGAGAATCAGGTCAAGCGCTCTCTCGAAGAGAGGATTACAAGGTCTGGGCTGGATGAATTCTTCGGACAGATTCTGGTGCCGACCGAAGAAGTCGTTGAGATGCGGTTGGGACAGCAGCGAAAGAGTGAGCGTAAGTTCTTTCCGGGCTATGTGCTGGTCCAGATGGAGCTGAATGAGGATACCTGGCATTTGGTCAAGGAAGTGCCAAGGGTCCTTGGTTTCATTGGTGGAACCTCCGATAAACCGGCGCCCATCACAGAAAAGGAAGCGGCGTTGATTCTGGGCCGCATGGAAGAGGGCGTTTCAAAGCCAAGACCGAAGGTCCTGTTTGAGGTGGGTGAGGTTATCCGGGTCAACGATGGTCCGTTCAAAGATTTCAATGGTGTGGTTGAGGAAGTCAACTACGAGAAAAGTCGCCTTCGGGTGTCGGTCCTGATTTTCGGGCGTTCGACGCCCGTTGAGCTTGATTTCGGGCAGGTTGAAAAAGCCTGACGATCGCGCGGTGGTTCACCGCAATATGTGATGGGGAGCCTTCAACGGCGTCTGACCCACTTAGGAGTAAAAAATGGCAAAGAAAATTACGGGCTACATCAAGCTGCAAGTGAAGGCAGGTGAAGCCAACCCCAGTCCTCCCATTGGTCCAGCGCTCGGTCAACGTGGCGTCAACATCATGGAGTTTTGTAAGGCATACAATGCGGCGACCCAGAATGTCGAAAAGGGTCTTCCACTGCCGGTCGTCATCACCGTGTATGCCGATAAAAGCTTCACGTTTATCACGAAGACCCCTCCAGCGACGATTCTCATCAAGAAGGCCATTGGCCTTGCGAAGGGAAGCAGTAATCCCAACACCATCAAGGTCGGTGTGATTACGCGCGCCCAGTTGGCCGACATCGTAAAGTTAAAGGAGCCTGATCTGACGGCGGCCGATGAAGAAGCTGCGATGAGGACGATTGCAGGAAGTGCCCGCAGTATGGGTCTTGATGTGGAGGGTATCTAAGTGGCTAATTTGACCAAACGGGCGAAGCTCATCAGCGAGAAGGTTCAGCCTGGAAAGATTTATGCGGCTGATGAAGCCTTTGAGGTGCTGAAGTCGGTTTCATCGGTGAAATTTGTCGAGGCCGTTGACGTGGCCGTCATCCTTGGCGTTGATCCTAGAAAGTCAGATCAGGCGGTCAGGGGCGCGACCGTCCTCCCCAATGGGACCGGTAAAACGTCACGTGTTGCCGTGTTTGCTCAGGGGGCGAACGCTGAGGCAGCCACCGAAGCGGGGGCCGATATTGTTGGAATGGATGACCTTGCTGCACAGGTGAAGGCGGGTCAGATGAATTTTGATGTGGTCATTGCAACGCCGGATGCGATGCGCGTTGTCGGTCAGCTCGGCCAGATTCTTGGGCCGCGTGGCCTGATGCCGAATCCGAAGGTGGGTACGGTGACGGCGGACGTCGCCACGGCAGTGAGAAATGCTAAAGCTGGACAGGTCCGCTACCGCACGGACAAGAAAGGCATTATCCATTGCACCATCGGTAAGGTCTCTTTTGAGTCGAATCAGCTGAAGGAAAACCTGGAGGCCCTTTTAGCGGATCTTAAAAAGGCGAAGCCTTCAACCTCAAAGGGTGTCTATCTCCGGAAAATTACGGTGTCCAGCACCATGGGTCCGGGTTTGACGCTGGATCAGGCGAGCCTCACGGCATAACGAACTTTGGGTTGCCGGCGCTTAAGGGGCCGGTAACCGTCAAAGACCGCAGGCGCACTAGGTGCTTAATGCCGATTGCCTGCGCAGACGGTGTACTTGAGTCGGCAACCGACGAAAGGAGCCGTTTACTTGCGCTTCCACATGGTGTGGTGGCGTTGTAGTGGCTCTGAATGGTGAATTCTATTCAGATTTTTATTGGAGAAATAGAGTGGCGCTGAGACTAGATGACAAAAAAGCTGTCGTCGAAGAAGTTTCCGCTATTGCTGCAACTGCACACTCTGCGGTCGCTGCGGAATACCGCGGATTGACTGTGGAGCAGCTGACTCAATTGCGCAAGACAGCTCGTGCTTCAGGCGTTTACCTGAGGGTGGTGAAGAATACACTCGCCCGGAGAGCGGTTGAAGGAACGGAATTCGCTTGTATGCAAGGTGGGATGGTTGGGCCTTTGATTCTGGCGTTCTCGCTGGATGATCCGGGTGCGGCAGGACGCCTTATTGCCGACTTTATCAAGCTGAGCGACAAGCTAGTCGTGAAGCTGGTTGCTGTGGGTGGTAAGGAGTACGGGGCAGCTGGGCTTGAACGACTCTCGAAACTACCGACGAAGGATCAGGCGATTGCCATCCTTATGGGCACGATGAAGGCTCCGGTTGAGAAGTTCGTTCGTACCCTCGCAGAACCGCATGCCAAGATGGTTCGCACCGTTGCAGCCATTCGCGACCAGAAACAGGCAGCATAGTACTAACTACTCGTTCATATCGATTCATTTCGGAGTAATTCGATGGCACTTTCAAAAGATGACATTTTAGAGGCAATTGCCAATATGTCCGTGATGGAGGTTGTAGACCTCATCTCGGCGATGGAAGAAAAGTTTGGCGTATCAGCGGCAGCAGCCGTTGCCGTCGCAGCGCCTGCTGCTGGTGGCGGCGCTGCAGCGGTTGAAGAGCAGACTGAGTTTGACGTTGTGATGTCAAGCTTTGGTGAGAATAAGGTTAATGTGATCAAGGTGGTCCGCGCGATCACCGGACTCGGTCTTAAGGAAGCGAAGGACCTGGTCGAGGGTGTTCCTGCGACCGTTAAGGAAGCCGTCAACAAGGCCGAGGCCGAAGACGTCAAGAAGCAGTTGGTCGAGGCTGGTGCCACCGTCGATATCAAGTAATTGACGACCCACCAGGCTGACAAGTCAGCATTGAGGCTGGCAGCATTGCTGCCGGCCTTTTGGCGCTATGTGCGCCTGTATTCAGAATTTGATCATCGCTTTGATGATGGTCCGCAGGGAGTATGCTCCTGATCAATGCGGCACATCAAACCGATATGCGGGGGACTATGGGCATTTTGCCGATAAAACCCGCGGCCCTTGTAACCCGTAAGCACCGTCAGGTAAGGAATCGATATGGCCTATTCTTTCACTGAGAAGAAACGCATCCGTAACAGTTTTGGTAAGCGTCGGGATGTGCTCGACGTCCCATATCTGCTCACGACTCAGGTAGATTCCTACAAACGCTTCCTGCAATCCGAGGTTGCGCTCAAGGACCGCGCGGACGAGGGGTTACATGCGGCGCTGAGCTCCGTTTTTCCAATCACCAGTCATTCTGGGCACGCCGTTCTAGAGTACGTCGATTACTGGCTCGGCGAGCCAACCTTCGATGTCAAAGAGTGCCAGCAGCGCGGTGCCAATTATGCAGCCCCATTGCGAGTCCTCGTTCAGCTGATCCTCTATGACAAGGAGTCGCCGGCATCAGCCAAGGTGGTCAAGGAGGTCAAGCGTCAGGAAATCTACATGGGTGAGATTCCTCTGATGACCGATACCGGGACCTTTGTGATTAATGGCACCGAGCGCGTCATCGTGTCGCAGCTACATCGTTCTCCTGGGGTGTTTTTTGACCACGATCGGGGCAAAACCCACTCGTCCGGTAAGCTGTTGTTTAACGCCAGAATCATCCCTTATCGCGGCTCTTGGCTTGATTTTGAATTCGATCATAAAGATTGCGTTTATGTCCGTATTGATCGCCGGAGAAAGTTGCCTGCAACGGTTCTGCTGCGCGCGCTTGGCTTTGATAATGAAAAGATCGTCGACCAATTTTTTGAGACCAATCGTTTTGTTATCAAGGGAGAGGAAGTCCTTCTGGAGCTGATTCCGGATCGTCTTCGAGGTGATATCGCCTCATTCGACATCGTGGTCGACGGCAAAGCCCTGGTTGAAAAGGGACATCGCATTACCGCCCGCCATATTCGCCAAATCGAAAAGGCGGGTCTCAACTTGTTGGAGGTCCCAAGGGATTACCTCTACGGAAAGATTCTCGCGCGCAACATCGTCCAAGAGGACACTGGTGAGCTGATTGGCAAGGTCAATGACGAATTGACGGAAGACCTGATTGTCCGTTTGGCGGTGGCCGGGATTGAGGCCGTGGACACCCTGTTCGTGAATGATCTTGATCGGGGCCCCTACATTTCCAATGCCATGCGCATTGATTCAACGGAAACGCAGCTGGATGCGCTGGTTGAGATTTACCGGATGATGCGGCCAGGGGAGCCGCCGGCGAGAGAGGCGGCACATACCCTTTTTGAGAATCTGTTCTTCTCACCGGATCGCTACGATCTCTCAGCGGTCGGACGAATGAAGTTCAATCGTCGACTGGGACGTTCTGAAGTCACCGGGCCAGGTGTCTTGACCAAAGAGGACATCATTGATGTCCTTCGGGAGTTGATCAAGATTCGAAACGGCCATGGTACCGTCGATGATATTGATCACTTGGGTAACCGTCGTGTCCGCTCGGTGGGGGAAATGGTTGAAAACCAATTCCGGCTAGGGCTGGTCCGGGTTGAGCGTGCGGTCAAGGAGCGCTTGTCGTTAGCCGATGCTGAAAACCTGATGCCTCAGGAGATTATCAATGCAAAGCCGGTGGCAGCTTCGATCAAAGAGTTCTTTGGTTCAAGCCAGCTGTCCCAGTTCATGGATCAAAATAATCCGCTTTCCGAGGTCACGCACAAGCGGCGTGTTTCAGCTCTCGGCCCAGGTGGCCTTGCCCGCGAGCGCGCTGGCTTTGAGGTCCGTGACGTTCACACCACGCACTATGGTCGGGTTTGTCCGATCGAAACGCCGGAAGGTCCGAACATTGGTCTGATCAATTCGCTGTCGGTTTATGCAAGGACCAATCTCTATGGCTTCCTAGAAACCCCTTATCGTCGAGTCGTGGATGGGCGGGTGACCGATGAGATTGAGTATCTTTCCGCTATTGAGGAAGGCAAGTATTTCATTGCGCAGGCGAGCGCCAAGGTCGATGCCAATGGCAAGCTGGTTGATGATTTGGTGTCCTGCCGCCACAAGGATGAATTCACCCTGTCGACGGCGGACCAGATTAACTACATGGACGTCTCCTCAAAGCAGATCGTTTCAGTTGCTGCTTCGTTGATTCCGTTCCTTGAGCATGATGACGCTAACCGTGCCTTGATGGGTTCCAACATGCAGCGTCAGGCTGTTCCAACGCTTCGGACTGAAAAACCTCTGGTCGGAACGGGCATGGAGCGCATTGTCGCTCGGGATTCAGGGGTCACCGTCGTCGCAAAGCGAGGCGGCACGATTGAATTCCTCGATGCCAGCCGGATCGTGGTCCGGGTGAATGATGAGGAGACCGAGGCGGGTGTGCCGGGTGTCGATATTTATAATCTGACCAAGTACACGCGCTCTAATCAGAACACGTGTATCAACCAGAAGCCCCTAGTCCGTCCAGGGGATGTGGTGGCAAAGGGCGATATTCTGGCGGATGGGCCATCAACCGATATGGGTGAATTGGCTCTGGGCCAGAACCTCTTGGTCGCCTTCATGCCTTGGAACGGTTACAACTTTGAAGATTCCATTCTGATTTCAGAGAGGGTCGTGCAAGAGGATCGCTTCACCACGATCCATATCGAGGAAAAATCCTGCGTTGCGCGCGACACCAAGTTAGGGCCAGAGGAAATCACGGCCGATATTCCCAATGTGGGCGAAGCCGCCCTGGCCAAACTCGATGAATCGGGTATTGTCTATATCGGTGCCGAGGTGAAGGCGGGCGATATTCTGGTGGGCAAGGTGACCCCGAAAGGTGAGACACAGTTGACCCCTGAGGAAAAACTCCTACGAGCGATCTTTGGTGAGAAGGCGTCGGACGTCAAGGATACCTCGCTGCGCGTTCCCTCCGGGATGGATGGCACCATCATTGACGTTCAAGTCTTCACCCGCGACGGGGTTAAGAAAGATGAGCGCGCCAAGCAGAACGAGCATGCCGAGATCGAGCGGGTCAAGAAAGACTTAAACGACCAACTCCGCATCATCGAGATGGATTTCTATCAACGTATTGAACAGATCGTGCTTGGCAAGGTGGCCCAGTCGGGTCCTGCCAAGCTGAAGTCCGGTTCCGCCGTCACGGCGGAATATCTGGCGACCCTCAAGCCTTCGCAGTGGGTTGAAATTCGGCTGAAGGACGAGGACATCAATCTTCAGCTTGAGACCATTGCCGCACAGATTGACCAGCAGCGTGAGGAAATGGCCAAGCGTCTTGAGGAGAAGAAGCGAAAGATCGCCATCGGTGATGATCTGCCGCCGGGCGTTCTCAAAATGGTGAAGGTCTACTTGGCGGTGAAGCGCCGCATTCAGCCGGGCGACAAGATGGCAGGACGTCATGGCAACAAGGGGGTCATTTCCCAGATTGTGCCGGTTGAAGACATGCCCTTTAGTGCCGATGGTACGCCGGTGGATATTGTCTTGAATCCATTGGGTGTTCCATCACGGATGAATGTCGGCCAGGTGCTGGAGACCCACCTCGGATGGGCGGCTCGTGGACTTGGAATCAAGATTGGAAACATGCTGGAGGCGCAGTCTAAAGTAAATGAGGTGCGTCAATTCCTCCACGAGATCTACAACGCCAGCGGAAGAACCGAGGATCTGGATCAGCTGAATGATGCTGAAATTCTGGAGCTTGCAGGGAATCTTCGTCGCGGAGTGCCTATGGCAACGCCGGTTTTCGATGGAGCCAGTGAAAAGGATATCAAGACCATGCTGCGCTTAGCTGGGCTCCCTGAAAGTGGTCAGACTCGCCTATTTGATGGGCGAACCGGCGAAGCCTTTGATCGAGACGTTACGGTTGGTTGCATGTATATGCTGAAATTGAACCATCTGGTCGATGACAAGATGCATGCACGCTCTACCGGCCCCTATAGTCTCGTGACCCAGCAGCCATTGGGTGGGAAGGCTCAATTCGGTGGCCAGCGATTTGGTGAAATGGAAGTCTGGGCCCTGCAGGCGTATGGCGCCGCCTACACGCTGCAGGAAATGCTGACCGTCAAGTCCGATGACGTGGCCGGCAGAACAAAAATCTACAAGAACATTGTGGATGGCGATCACCGCATGGAAGCCGCCATGCCGGAATCGTTCAACGTGCTGATCAAGGAGATCCGCTCCCTCGCTATCAATATCGAGCTGGAACAGGAATAAACCTTTTATTAGCGCCATCCGGAACGCGCTGAAGTTCCGGATAACGCAATGTTCAGCTTTAGGAGATGACCCGTGAAAGATCTAATTAGTTATTTGAAGCGTCAGAATCAGGTTGAGGATTTCGACAATATTCGTATCAGCCTCGCCTCGCCAGATATGATTCGTTCCTGGTCGTTTGGGGAGGTGAAGAAGCCAGAAACCATCAATTACAGGACCTTCAAGCCCGAGCGTGATGGACTTTTCTGCGCCAAGATCTTCGGTCCGGTCAGTGACTACGAGTGTCTTTGCGGTAAATACAAACGACTAAAGCATCGCGGTGTCATTTGCGAGAAGTGCGGGGTCGAGGTCACGCTCTCCAAGGTCCGCCGTGAGCGGATGGGCCATATTGAACTGGCAAGTCCGGTCGCCCACATCTGGTTCCTGAAGTCGCTGCCTTCAAGGATTGCGCTGCTGCTCGACATGACGCTTCGGGAAATCGAGCGGGTCCTCTATTTTGAGTCTTACGTCATCATTGATCCCATGCAGACGCCGCTCGAACGGAGCAAGCTGCTCAATGAGGAAGAATTTTATGAGGCGACACAGCAGTACGGTGAGGATTTTGTTGCCAAGATGGGGGCGGAAGCCATCCATGAGCTTCTAAGGACCATGGATCTCCCCAACGTCGTTGAAATGTTGCGCGAGGGGATTGAAGGAACCAATTCAGAAACCAAGATCAAGAAGTACACCAAGCGCTTGAAGGCTATTGAGTCGCTCATTACCTCCAGCAATAAGCCGGAATGGATGATCTTAACGGTCCTCCCGGTTCTGCCGCCGGAACTGCGCCCTTTGGTGCCCTTGGATGGGGGCCGTTTTGCAACGTCTGACCTCAATGACCTTTATCGGCGCGTCATCAACCGTAATAACCGACTGAAGCGCCTTCTCGATCTCAACGCACCGGACATCATCGTGCGTAATGAAAAGCGGATGCTGCAAGAATCGGTGGATGCCTTGTTGGACAACGGCCGTCGTGGCCGAGCCATTACAGGTTCCAACAAACGTCCGTTGAAGTCCTTGGCCGACATGATCAAAGGTAAGCAGGGCCGCTTTAGGCAGAACCTTTTGGGGAAACGGGTCGATTACTCTGGCCGTTCGGTGATCGTCGTGGGTCCAACCTTAAAGCTTCACCAGTGTGGTCTTCCAAAGAAGATGGCACTGGAGCTTTTCAAGCCCTTTATTTTCAGTAAGCTCCAGTTCAGGGGTCTTGCCACCACCATCAAGGCCGCCAAAAAGATGGTCGAGAAGGAAAGTGCGGAAGTCTGGGACATCCTTGATGAGGTGATTCGCGAACATCCGGTCATGTTGAATCGAGCGCCAACGCTTCATCGATTGGGTATCCAAGCGTTTGAGCCGACCCTGGTTGAGGGCAAGGCGATCCAGCTTCACCCCTTGGTCTGTAGCGCATTTAACGCTGACTTCGACGGCGATCAGATGGCTGTTCACGTGCCTTTGTCCTTGGAAGCGCAGCTTGAAGCGCGCACACTGATGATGGCGACCAACAACATTCTGTCACCAGCCAATGGCGAGCCGGTCATCAATCCAACCCAGGACGTTGTCCTTGGTCTCTACTATATGAGCCGCGAGCGTATTGACGCCAAGGGCACCGGGATGATTTTTTCTGATGTCGATGAGGCTCAGCGCGCGCTCAACAATCGGGTGGTTGATATCCAGGCCAAAGTCACGGTCCGACTGAATGAAACCCTGATCGATGAGGATGGCGTGAGAACAGCGCGTGTCCGCCGTGCTGATACCACCGTGGGACGTTCCATCATTTGGACCATTGTTCCAGAAGGTATCCCGTTTGAGCTGGTTAACGTGGATATGACCAAGAAAGCGATATCGCGCCTGATCAACCACTCCTACCGGACCCTCGGTATTAAGGCAACGGTTGTTTTTGCCGACAAGCTCATGTACCTCGGTTTTTCAAATGCGACCCGGGCGGGTGTCTCGTTCGGGGTTGATGATATGGAGATCCCGGCGCGCAAGGAGGAAATCATTGTTGCCGCGGAAGCTGAAGTGAAGGAGATTCAGAATCAGTATGCCTCGGGTCTGGTCACCGATGGTGAGCGCTACAACAAAGTGGTCGATATTTGGTCACACGCCAACGACCAGGTGGCTAAAGTCATGATGGATGGTCTTGGGACCGAGACGGTGGTGAAGCCGGATGGTTCTACCGCCCAGCAGAAATCGTTTAACTCCGTCTTTATGATGGCTGATTCCGGTGCCCGTGGCTCGGCAGCTCAGATTCGTCAGCTGGCGGGTATGCGGGGACTCATGGCCAAGCCTGACGGCTCTATCATTGAAACCCCGATCACCGCTAATTTCCGTGAAGGACTCGACGTTTTGCAGTACTTCATCTCGACCCATGGCGCCCGGAAGGGTCTCGCCGATACGGCGCTAAAGACCGCCAACTCGGGCTATCTGACGCGGCGCTTGGTTGACGTGGCCCAGGACTTGGTGATTACCGAGGAAGACTGTGGAACGGTCGAGGGCTTATTGATGTCCCCTCTTATTGAAGGAGGTGATGTTGTTGAAGCATTGGCTGAACGCGTTCTCGGTCGTGTCGTCGCCGAGGATGTCCTTGACCCTAGCAGCCAGGATCTGATTCTTCCGGCAGGCTCGATGCTCGATGAATCGGCGGTGGCCATTCTTGAGCTGCACAGCGTGGATATTGTCCGTGTTCGCTCGGTCATTACGTGTCGGACCCGACATGGGGTTTGTGCCTCCTGTTACGGTCGCGACCTTGGTCGGGGACACAGCGTTAACCATGGGGAAGCCATCGGTGTTATTGCGGCCCAGTCGATTGGTGAACCTGGCACGCAGTTGACCATGAGAACCTTCCACATTGGTGGCGCCGCGTCACGATCTGCAGCGATCAGTAACGTTGAGGTGAAGTCGGCAGGCACCATCAAGCTGAATAACATCAAGACAGTTATTAATAAGGAAGGCAATCTGGTGGCGGTCTCCCGCTCTGGTGAGGTCAGTGTTATCGATGAGCATGGCCGCGAACGTGAGCGCTATAAGATTCCTTATGGTTCTGTCTCCGTCGTCAAGGAAGGCGATCGGGCCAAGGCCGGCCAGGTCATCGTGACCTGGGACCCGCATACCCATCCTGTTGTCACCGAGGTACAGGGTTACGCCCGTCTGGTTGATTTCATTGAAGGTGTTACGGTGCGTGAGCAGTCCGATGAAGTCACGGGCCTCAGCTCTATGGTGGTCATCGATCCTAAGCAGCGTGGTGGCGCAGGCAAGGATCTTCGCCCCATGGTCAAACTGGTGGATGACAAGGGTCAAGACATCTTTATTCCCGCAACGGAAATCGTTGCACAGTACTTCCTCCCTGCCGGTGCGATCATCGGCATCCATGACGGCGGCGAAGTCCAGGTCGGTGACTTCCTTGCTCGTATTCCTCAGGAATCCAGTAAGACCCGAGATATTACCGGGGGTCTGCCAAGGGTTGCAGACCTCTTCGAGGCCCGCAAGACCAAGGATCCTGCCATTCTTGCAGAAGCCACTGGGACGATCAGTTTTGGTAAGGAAACCAAGGGCAAGCGTCGGGTGATTGTGACAGATGCCCAAAACGTGCAACATGAGGTTTTGATCCCAAAATGGCGTCATATCACCGTATTCGAAGGGGAGCATGTCGAACAGGGTGAAACCATCGCCGAAGGCGATCTGACGCCACACGATATCCTCCGTCTTCGCGGTGTGCCTGAATTGGCCTCGTACCTTGTCAAAGAAATTCAGGATGTTTATCGCCTGCAAGGCGTTAAGATTAATGACAAGCACATTGAAGTCATCATTCGTCAGATGCTTCGGAAAGTAGAAATCACCGATCCTGGCGATACGACTTTCCTCCGGGGTGAGCAGGTTGATCGTGCCCGCTTTCATGAGGAGAATGACCGTGTTGAAGCGGAAGCAAAGATTCCTGCGTGCTTCGAACCCATGCTGTTGGGTATTACAAAGGCATCCCTCTCGACCGAATCGTTCATTTCAGCTGCGTCGTTCCAGGAGACGACCCGGGTCCTCACTGAGGCGGCCATTCGCGGTTCCAGTGATAAGCTCATGGGGCTGAAGGAGAACGTTATTGTGGGTCGACTGATCCCGGCTGGGACAGGCCTTGCCTATCATCTGGAGCGTAAGTTGCGTGCCCAAGAGGATCAGCTGCCTGAGGGCATGGAAGAGCAGGTGATCGATGCCAGTGAAGTCGAAGAGGCGCTGAAGCAGGCATTGAGTCAATAAGAATAGGCTATAAGGGGGCGATGCCCCCTTTGGCTGGCAGGGTCTGGGGCGATATACTCTTAATCATCAAGCCTACCCCGATAAGGGGGAGGGTGCCTTATTAGATCGGATGCGGAGACTTGGCATGAAAAAATCCATTGTTCGTACCTTGGCCGGCCTTCTGTGGTTTGGCGCTGCTTTGGCGGTGGCCGATGGCGATCCACTGGCAGGAAAGAAGAAGTTCTATACCTGCGAGGGATGTCATTCCATTCCGGGCTACTCGAATACCTATCCGACCTATCAGGTGCCGCGGATCGGCGGACAGCATCCCGATTATGTTGTGTCTTCACTGAAGGCCTACAAAGAAGATGAACGTCAGCATGGCTCGATGAAGGGCAATGCGATGAATCTCACGGATCAGGACATGGCGGATATTGCGGCCTTCGTCGCTAAATTCCGGGGGATGAATGCGAGTCTCCCGGTCACGGGCGACCCGCAAGCCGGTCGCGGCAAGGCTGCGATGTGTGCGAGCTGTCACGGCGAGGATGGCAATTCAGAGAACACGATGTTCCCGCGTCTGGCCGGTCAATACGAAAGCTATATCATTCGTGCCCTGAACGACTATAAGGCCGGTAAGCGCACGAATCCAATGATGATGGGCTTTGCCTCGACGCTGGATGAAAAGGATATGAAAGACATCGCGGCCTTTTATGCGAGCCAGAAAAAAGGTCTGACCGTTCCGGTGGATCAATAAAGTTTCTCCATGGGGCTCTCGAGCGCTTTGAGCTTGAAGGGCCCTCCTCCCCTGTTTGGGTTTCCTGGTTCCGACCAGAGGCGGCCATGACCATGAATCGGTTACTTCTTCCCTTGATGGCCTTCTATGTTTTGGCCCTCGCCACGCAGAGCGCGGAGGCGGAAACCGCCCACGAAAAAGTGGTGATGGGGTGGCTTGAGAATGTTTTTCTTTTGCCGACCCATCTGCAGGCGACCGCTAAGCTCGATACGGGCGCCAAGACATCCTCAGTGCACGCCAGTAATGTGGAGCATTTTAAGCAGCAGGGCGCGGAGTGGGTTCGATTTCGTTTTTCAGCGGATAAGGGCGAGGCGGCTGTGGTCCTTGAGCGACCCCTGGTCAGGACGGCAGTGATCAAGGAACGCCAGGCGCACTCCTCCATGCGAGATGTCGTTTTGCTGACCATATGCAAGAACGGACGGCAACATGAGACGGAATTTACGTTAAACGATCGGAGTAATTTTAATTATCCGATTCTTCTTGGCAGAAGTTTTCTATCGGACGTCGCCTTGGTCGATTCTTCGGCCACTTTCCTCTTTAAGGCCGATAACGATCCTTGCGCATCTGTACCCAAGCGCCCCGAGCCCTAATGCGACAGTCATTGCCGGCGTTGTATAGCCATCCCTGCTGGAAGGATTCATGCGCGGCCTCCATGTAAAACTCTTAGCGTTATTGCTGATCGTGATCGGGGTCAGCCTTTGTTGGTTCAAAGTGACGCGATTGGGACTCCCATTGATGCCGACCGAAAAGGCGGAGGTGTGGACCGTTGAAGCCCGGATTGAGTTCAAGGTACTTAAGGATGCGGCGATCAAGGCGCGTTTCTATATTCCGCGACAGCCGGGTGGGTTTACCGTGGTGGATGAGAGTTTCGTCTCGGGCCACTATGGCCTGACGACCGAAGATGATGGACTGAATCGGGCCGCTGAGTGGGCGGTCCGTGAGGTCAATGGCCATCAAGTCCTCTATTACCGAATTAACCTCTCGAAGGATCCCTCGATTCAGCCTGCCCCCTCACAGGCGAATACGGCGCCGCCCATCTTTGTCCCGCGACTCCCGGAAGCGTTGGCCTCTGCTGCCAAGGGTTTGATTGAAGATGTGCTCAAAAAGTCAGCAGATGCTAGGACGTTCGTTCGGGAACTCCTGGTCCGCCTGAACGCGCAGTCGCCGGATCCTAATGTCATGCTGTTACGCCAGGGGGTTGTCAACGAGGATGACTGGGTCCGACTGATCAGTGATCTTTTGGCTACGGCGAATGTGTCGTCTCGGCCCGCCCAGGTCTTGGTGCTTCAGGATGGGATGAATCATGGTGCTCTGAAGCCGTGGCTCGAAATCTTCGATGGCCGACTCTGGGTGAGTCTTGATCCTTGGACTGGGGAGCCTGGCTTGCCTGAAGGTGGGGTCCTTTGGCACATCGGTAACGATGCCGTGCTCGACGTGTCGGGTGGGAAGAACGCTAAAGTGGAGTTCTCCGTGTCAAGGCGGGCACAAGACCGAACCCTGGTGGCCGAGGAGCGTGCTCGCAAGATGGGGTCACGTTTGATGGAGTATTCGCTCTTCAGTTTGCCGGTTAGTGTGCAGAATGTGTATCGGGTTCTGTTAATGGTGCCGATCGGGGCCTTTCTCATTGTGATCCTCCGAAACGTCGTCGGACTGAAGACGTTTGGGACCTTCATGCCGATCTTAATCTCTCTCGCGTTTCGCGAGACGGAATTGATTTGGGGGATGGTACTGTTCACGGTCCTCGTGTTCTTGGGGCTGACCATTCGTTTTTATCTTGAATACCTCAAGCTATTGCTGGTGCCGCGGCTGGCGTCCGTGTTGATCATCGTCATTATGTTGATGGCCTTTATCAGTGTCTTCAGTCACAAGCTCGGCTTTGATCGCGGACTTTCCGTCGCACTATTTCCCATGGTGATTTTGGCGATGACGATCGAACGAATGTCCCTACTCTGGGAGGAGATGGGGCCGGCTGAAGCCTTGAGCCAGGGCTTTGGAAGTCTGATGGTGGCGGCACTGGGCTATCTTTGCATGAGCAGCCAGTCGTTAGAGCACCTGATCTTTGTTTTTCCTGAGTTGCTGTTAGTCGTTCTCGCCATGACACTGCTTTTGGGTCGATATACGGGTTACCGGCTCACCGAGCTGTGGCGTTTTCGCTCCGCGCTTAGGTCCTGAAGGCGTTGGCCATGAAGCGCGCTTGGCTGCCCTGGAATCGTTTGCGCCAATTGGGTGTCATGGGGCTTAACGAGCGCAACGCCGACTTCATTCTCCCTTACAACAGCCGCCGTAATTTTCCCTTGGTCGATAACAAACTGCTGACGAAAGCGTTGGCGGTCGAGGCGGGTATCCCTGTTCCGAAGCTTTTTGGTGTCGTCGAGATCGTTCACCAGATTGAGAACCTGAAAGAGTTGTTGGCGCCTTACGATGATTTTGTCATTAAGCCGGCCCATGGGGCCGGTGGTGAGGGCATTCTGGTCGTTACAGGGAGGCACGGTGGACGCTATCGGAAAGCCAATGGGGTCTTGGCGGATGAGGATGATCTGGGGCATCACGTCTCCAACATTCTCGGTGGGCTTTACAGCCTTGCTGGCCGGCCTGATAAGGCCTTGATTGAATATCGGGTGAAATTCGACCCCATCTTTGAAAATATCAGCTTCCAAGGGGTTCCTGATATACGCATTCTGGTCTTCCGCGGTATTCCGGTGATGGCCATGATCCGATTGCCCACTCGGCTGTCCGATGGGAAGGCCAATCTTCATCAGGGGGCCATCGGGGTGGGCATCGATCTCGCCACTGGCAAGACCTTTTCTGGCGTATGGCATGAACGACCCATCGACCAGCACCCCGATACCGGTGGGCATCTCTCCGGGCGCTGCATTCCTTACTGGGACGAAATCTTAGCGATGACGGCGCAGTGCCACGATTTCTCAGGTCTTGGCTTTATCGGTGTTGATATTGTTCTTGATGCGCATCATGGGCCCATGATGCTGGAGATGAATGCGCGACCTGGGTTAAGTATCCAACTGGCCAATCAGCTGGGTCTTCAGCCCCGAGTGCGTCATGTTCAAGCGATGATCTCGGTGCCAACGGTCATTGCAGAGCGGGTCCAAACGGCAAAAAATCTGGCGCGCTACACGGCCTCCTAGGCTTTAAATTGGGTGGGTGACCCCGGCACGGCGCAATGCGACAAAATGTCGCACTTTTTTATTGACATAGGTCGACGCGGTGTTAGACTTCGCTCCACTCCGAGGATTGGGGGACTGACTTTTGGGCCAACTGCCTATGAGTTGGGAGGCGTCAGGGATGGCA
>Ga0209499_1000213_pt1 | contig 43393 bp, 40 predicted proteins | sample C_130208_EF_Meta_FD_187306 | JGI IMG/M metagenome (GOLD analysis project Ga0209499, IMG submission 187306) | Freshwater microbial communities from Lake Croche, Canada to study carbon cycling - C_130208_EF_MetaG (SPAdes) (version 2) | ecosystem: Environmental > Aquatic > Freshwater > Lake... | reverse complement strand
AAAAAGCAATGGCCTTAGCTGATGTGGTAATTTTGACGACGCCTCCAGGATTTAGACCTCCCTATTTTGAGGAAGCTGTGGCCCAAGGAAAGCAAATTTTCATGGAAAAGCCAGTGGCTACAGATCCAGCAGGAATCCAACGTGTTCTAGCAGCAGCTAAAATAGCGAAGCAAAAGAAATTAAATGTGGTGGTTGGTCTGCAACGTCATTATCAAAATTCCTACAGGGAACTGATGAAGCGTGTTCAAGACGGGCAAATTGGCGATATTGTTTCGGCATCTTGCTGGTGGAACAATGATGGAGTTTGGGTTAAGCCTCGTAAAGAAGGTCAAACTGAGATGGATTATCAATTGCGCAACTGGTATTATTTCAATTGGATGTGTGGGGATCATATTACAGAGCAACATATTCACAATATTGACGTCATCAACTGGGCGAAAAACGGGTATCCGGTTAGAGCTCGTGGTACAGGTGGTCGTGAGGTAAGAAAAGGAAAAGATTTTGGTGAAATTTTTGATCATCATGTTGTTGAGTATGAATATGCAGATGGAACTATTTTGAATAGTCAATGTCGACATATTCCAGGTACGTGGGCGAAGGTGGATGAGCATGTGATTGGGACGAAAGGAAAGGTGCATTTTGATGCGGCTAAAATTTTTGATCACAAGGGAAATCTTCAATATGGTTTTGATAAAAAGACGAAGGAAAATAATCCATATCAAACAGAGCACGATGAATTATGGGCTACAGTCGCAGCTGGCGAATACAAGTTTGCAGATGCTGAAAATGGCGCATATTCTACCATGACTTCAATTTTAGGACGTATGGCTACCTATTCAGGACAAGTAATTGAGTGGGATAAAGCCATCAATTCAGGACTTAATATAGCACCGTCGACATTTAGTTGGGATGCCGACATGCCATCCAAGCCAGATGCAAATGGTTTGTATGCGGTAGCGGTACCTGGAAAAACAAAGTATTTTTAAAAAATTAACTCAAAAAAACTAGATTTTTAATTAAATTGCGGCTTCAATTAATAGCCTAATGTAATGAACTATCAACCACAGGATTTTCTTCCGATTTTTGCACAACTCGCGGCGGCCCTAGCCTTTATTGTGGCTACCATGTTTGCGACGCATGCACTGGGGCCCAAACGGCATTCCGAGAAAAAAGATGATACGTTTGAATGTGGAATTGAGTCAGTAGGAGATGCTCGCACACCCATTTCAGTCAAATATTTTTTAGTCGCCATTTTATTTGTGCTATTTGATATAGAGATTGTTTTCATGTATCCTTGGGCGGTTAATTTCAAGGAGTTATCATGGAATGGATTTTATGAGATGATTGTGTTTATGGGCTTGCTATTGGCAGGTTTCGTTTATGTAATTAAAAAAGGAATTTTAACCTGGGAAAAGTAAACTTTCAAACGAATTGATGGTTTATTGATTTCAAGACAGCATCTAGTTGATATGAGTAATTCAAACATAAGTATGGTGGAATCGCCACCGGGATTAGAGGGACAAGGTTTTTTTGCGACAAGTTTAGATTCATTGGTGGGACTGGCCAGAGCGAATTCGCTTTGGCCTTTGCCATTTGCAACCTCTTGTTGTGGAATTGAATTCATGTCTACCATGGCTTCGCATTATGATATTGGACGTTTTGGGGCAGAAAGACTTAGTTTTTCGGCACGCCAAGCGGATGTATTGATGGTCATGGGAACGATTGCCAAAAAAATGGCTCCAGTGCTTAAGCAGGTTTATTTACAGATGGCGGAACCCCGTTGGGTTTTATCGGTAGGTGCTTGTGCCTGTTCGGGAGGAATTTTTGATACCTATTCTGTCTTGCAGGGTATTGACCGAATCATCCCTGTAGATGTTTATGTGCCAGGTTGTCCTCCACGCCCCGAGCAAATTTTGGATGGCTTTATGCAAATCCAAGAATTAGCAAAAAAGGAGAGTACGCGGAGAAGAAATATGCCTGAGTATAAGGCTTTGTTGGCATCATACGGAATTGAATAAGGGAGGGATATGGAAAATTTGAATAACCAACAAATCATCGAGACGCTTCAAAATACTTTTGGAGAGAACACGATATATGGCATAGGGGAATCTCATGGGATACTTCAGATAACGACTCATGTGGACAATATCGTTCCTATGATGCATTTTTTATATGCGGATCCTGTTTTGAAATTTCAGTTTTTGACCGATTTAGCAGGGATACATTTTCCGGAAGCGAAAGGTCAGGAGTTGGGTGTTGTCTATCATTTGCACAGTTTAGAGAACAATGTGCGTTTGTGGATCAAGGCATACGCCCCTATAGAGGCACCTAATTTTCCTACGATTACGGGTTTGTATGCATCGGCTAACTGGATGGAGCGGGAAGCCTTTGATTTTTATGGAATTATTTTTGAAGGTCATCCAAATTTGGTCCGTATTTTAAATGTGGATGACATGGATTACCATCCGATGCGCAAGGAATATCCTTTGGAAGATGCCACGCGTCATGATAAGATTGATGAAATGTTTGGTAGATAATCTACCTATTGATAAATTTTTATGTCTGAAATAGCCTTAGTAAATAGTCCAAATGTTGGTTTAGATAAAACACAAAAGGGCGGTCCTTATGTGAATGATTTGTCGACACTTAATTTAGGGCCTACGCATCCAGCCACGCATGGTATTTTTCAAAATATCCTGACAATGGATGGGGAAACCATTATAGATGCGGAACAAACGGTGGGATATATTCACCGAGCCTTTGAGAAAATCGCTGAGCGACGTCCATTTTACCAAATCACTACGTTGACAGATCGGATGAATTATTGTTCATCGCCGATTAACAACATGGGTTGGCATTTGACGGTTGAGAAATTATTAGGCATTGAAGTTCCTAAGCGTGCCCAATACATTCGGGTGATCATGATGGAGCTGGCTCGTTTAGCGGATCACATTGTGTGCAACTCGATTTTAGCTGTGGATACTGGTGCCCTGACGGGTTTCCTGTATGTGTATCAGTGGAGAGAGCATATTTATGAAATTTATGAGGAGTTATGTGGGGCCCGTTTGACAACTAATATGGGACGTTTTGGTGGCATGGAGCGGGATTTATCTAAGGTAGCCATTGAAAAAATAAATGTTTTATTGGCCGGATTGCCTAAAGGCTTAAAGGAATTTGAGGGGATGGTGATGCGGAATCGAATTTTCATGGATCGTACTCAAAATGTGGGGGCTATTTCTGCGGAGCGTGCGTTAAACTACGGATTTACGGGTCCTAATTTACGTGCTGCGGGGGTTGATTACGATGTTCGTTCTTTAAATCCTTATTCTTCTTATGAAGATTTCGAATTTGACGTTCCAGTAGGAACGAAGGGAGATACGTATGATCGTTTTTTAGTGCGTGAGGAGGAGATGTGGCAGAGTTTGCGCATCATCCAACAAGCGATGGATAATCTTCCGGAGGGGCCTTATCATGCAGATGCGCCACATTATTATTTGCCGCCCAAGCAGGAGGTATATAAAAATATGGAGGCGTTAATTTATCATTTTAAAATTGTGATGGGTGAGATCGATGCGCCTGTGGGTGAGGTTTATCAGTCGGTCGAGGGTGGAAATGGAGAATTAGGTTTTTATTTAGTATCAGATGGGGGTCGGACACCTTATCGATTAAAGTTTAGACGTCCGGGATTTATTTATTACCAAGCGTTCCCTGAGATGATTAAGGGTTCTTCGCTTTCAGATGCGATTGTCACTATGTCGTCTATGAACGTGATTGCTGGAGAGTTAGATACTTAATACATGGAAGCAAAAAATACACTAATTTTTCCGGCGGAGACGCTGGAATTGGTTCAGAAAATAATGAAGCGTTATCCGGAGGGAAAGCATAAATCCGCGATACTTCCTATTTTGCATTTGGCTCAAGCCGAGTGGAAATGGTGTAGTCCTGAGGTGATGGATTATGTAGCCTCTTTGCTTTCAATCGCTCCTATAGAAGTGTATGAGGTGGCTTCATTTTACACCATGTTTCATTTGGAGCCTGTCGGCGAGCATGTCATTGAATATTGCCGAACGGGTCCATGTTGTTTGATGGGAGGAGTTGAAGTATACGATCATTTGAAGAAACGTTTAGGGATTCAGACGGGAGAAACCACTTCGGATGGTAAATTTACGATCAAGGAAGTGGAGTGTTTGGCGGCATGTGGTTGGGGTCCTGTATTTCAAATTCGAGAAAAGTTTTATATGCAATTAACGGCAGATAAGGTGGATGAAATTATAGATGAACTTAGTAAATAGGCTGGAATGAAAATATTAACGGAACATATAGACGTACCAGGGATTGAAACCATGGATGTTTTTTGCAAACATGGGGGTTATCAGGCGGTGGAAAAAGCGATTAAAAAAATGACTCCTGATGAGGTAACTGAAGAGGTGAAAAAATCGGGTTTGAGGGGTCGTGGAGGCGCTGGATTTCCAGTAGGGATGAAGTGGTCTTTTCTGGCTAAGCCAGAGGGCGTTCCTCGTTATTTAGTATGTAATGCAGATGAGTCTGAGCCTGGAACATTCAAGGATCATTATTTGATGTGGAAATCTCCACACACCTTGATTGAGGGGATGATTGTTTCTAGTTTTGCCTTGGGGGCTAATACTTCCTATATCTATGTGCGGGGAGAGTTGATGTATGTCATTCACATTTTGGAAAAAGCGATTCAGGAGGCATATGATAAGGGATATTTGGGTAAAAACATCTTGGGATCTGGCTATGATTTAGATCTGTATGTTCAGCCTGGTGGAGGGGCTTATATTTGTGGAGAGGAGACGGCATTGTTGGAGTCATTGGAAGGAAAAAGAGGTAATCCTCGGATTAAACCGCCATTTCCTGCAGTTAAAGGTGTTTGGCAATGCCCAACCGTGGTTAATAATGTCGAGTCGATTGCGGCCACTTCATGGATAATTAATCATGGGGGTGATGCCTATGCGGCAGTTGGCATAGGTAGAAGTACGGGTACCAAATTGATTTCTGCCTCAGGCCATATCCGCAAGCCAGGGGTTTATGAAATTCCCTTGGGTATTACGGTAGAGGATTTTATTTATTCAGATGAATGGTGTGGTGGAATTCGAGACGGACATAAGTTGAAAGCAGTGGTGGCCGGAGGATCTTCCGTGCCTATTTTATCAGCTGAGATGATTTTACATACGGTCAATGGTGAAAAAAGATTGATGACCTATGAATCCTTATCGGATGGTGGTTTTGCCACTGGCACGATGTTGGGTTCTGGAGGATTTATTGTCATGGATGAAACCACCTGTATTGTGCATAATACCTTGACCTTTGCTCGTTTTTATCACCATGAATCTTGTGGACAATGTTCCCCATGTCGCGAGGGAACAGGTTGGATGGATAAGGTGATTTATCGCATTGAGCATGGCAAAGGAAGAAAAGAAGACATAGATTTATTGGTCGACGTAGCCAAAAAAATAGAAGGAAATACGATTTGTCCTTTAGGAGACGCAGCTGCATGGCCTGTGGCGGCGGCGATTAGACATTTTAGAGATGAGTTTGAATGGCACATTGAACATCCTGAATTAGCGATTCAGCCGGGAGCGGTTTACATGCGTCCAGGAGCGAGCTGGGCCTAATAAACAAACAAATGACTTCGAAAATCCTGTTTGTCGGTCATGATGCGAATGGTGCAGGAGCGCAAATAGTTTTATTAAATTGGTTAAAAGCGGAGACCGATAGAGGAAAAAAGAATTATTTGTTGTTAGAAAAGGGCGGGGCGTTATTGGATCAATATGAGCGATATGCCACGGTTTGGGTGTGGCGCAAAGTGCCTAATAAGATTGAAAAAATAGTTAAAAAAATACCTTTTCTCAAACGTGAGAATCGGTCAGATCGGGAACCTAACCGCTCGGAAATTGCGGAGATGTTGAAAGATTTCAGGCGGGAGAAATTTAGCTTGATTTTAGGAAACACGGTTGCTTCATTAAGTTTAATGCAGCAATTACAGGGAATGAGAATTCCTTTTGGTGCCTACGTCCATGAGCTTAATTTTTCGTTGGCTATGTATGCATCTGAAAAGGATATGGAATTTTTGGCACAAAAAGTAAGTATGGTTTTTGGGGTTTCGGAGCAGGTATGCCGATTGCTTTTCGACAAATACAAGGTACTCAATGAGCGTATATTGTTGTTGCCGCCTATTGTCGAAATTCTCAAGCATCGCACAGACCGAGGAAATCAGATACGGGAGCAATTAGGAATTCCTAAGGATGCCAAGGTGGTTTTAGGTTGTGGCTTAGCCGAGTGGAGAAAGGGGACCGATATTTTCATTCGGGTGGCCCGACAAGTAATTAGAAAAATGCCAAATGTACATTTTATCTGGTTGGGTGTGGGTGACAATGTTTTTTCAGCGGAATTGCAGTCGGAAAAAGATAGGTGGGATGAGCGAGAACAGGTGCATTTGATTCCAAGAAAAGCAGACTCAAAGCCTTATTTTGAGGCGATGGATTTGTTCTTTTTATCATCGAGGGAGGATCCATTTCCTTTAGTGATGCTAGAGGCTGCCTATCATGAAAAACCGATAATTGGTTTTAAAGGCAGTGGAGGAGTCAGTGATTTTTTACAAGATTCCCCTGACATGTTAGTGGGATATCTAGAAGAGGAGGAAGCGCGAGATGGGATTTTAAAATGGCTTGAGATGGATGTAAACGCTCAAACCGAAATGACTTTAGATTTAAAAAATAGATCATTAGAATATTCAGCCGAACGTTTTTTGGAGCGTTGGCATAATATGGGTTTAAAATAAGTAAAAATGAAAGTAACGATAGATAATATCACGTTAGAGGTAGAACAGGGAACGACTATTATGCAGGCGGCCCGACGAATTGGACCTGAGATTGCACCTCCGGCCATGTGCTATTATGAGCCATTAAAGGCTTCTGGTGGTAAATGCCGAGGATGTTTAGTGAAGGTAACGGCGGGTTCTGAAAAGGATCCGAGGCCTATGCCCAAATTGGTTCCTGCCTGTTTAACCCAAGTGCAAGATGGAATGATTGTGGAAAACACGATCAATGAGGAGGTGCTTGAAACTAGACGTGGTATTGTAGAATTTTTGTTATTAAATCATCCTTTAGATTGCCCTGTTTGTGACCAGGCGGGGGAATGTCATTTACAAGATTTTTCTTTTGAGCATGGGGTATCAAACACCCGGACAGCTGAGGAGAGGAATACGTTTGAGCCGACGGACTTGGGCCCAAACATCCAATTGCACATGAATCGCTGTATTTTATGTTACCGTTGTGTGTACACCGCTGATCAGATTACAGATGGCCGTGTGCATGGAGTGATGAATCGGGGCGATCATGCAGAAATTAGTACCTACATTAATAAGGCTATTGATAATGATTTTTCAGGTAACATCATTGACGTATGTCCTGTGGGCGCATTGACCGATAAAACATACCGATTTAAAAGTCGGGTTTGGTTTTCAAAACCGGTTGAGGCTCATTGTGACTGTGAAAAATGTTCGGGCCAAGTAACTTTATGGTATAAGGGAGAAGAAGTGATCCGAGTGACGGGCCGTAAAAATGAATGGGGCGAGGTAAAAGAGTTTATTTGCAACACATGCCGGTTTGATCGCAAGAAAACAAGTGAATGGACGATTGATGGTCCCACTCAAGTTTCTCGCCATTCCGTTATTTCGGCAAATAAATATGGGGCCAAATTGATCATGCCAGCCTTCCCTGTAATCCAAGCTGCCAGGGATTATAAGTTGATCGATGATGATCGTGATCGGAGTTTTTTGACGGATCAAAATAAATTAGAAGCTAAAAAATAATATGAATTTACTATCAGATTTTTTTCTTGCTAAGGCCGCGTTTATAGGAATTGTGTTTGCCATTACATTGGGCATTGCCGCGTATTCCACTTATTTTGAACGCAAAATTGCTGCATTTATGCAAGATCGTATTGGTCCAGATCGCGCGGGTCCATTTGGAATATTGCAGCCTTTGGCTGATGCGGTGAAGATGTTCATGAAGGAAGATTTTATTCCGGCCAATTCAAACAAGTGGTTATTTATCGCTGGACCCTGTTTGTCGATGTTGACCGCGCTGATGACTTCTGCCGTTGTGCCTTTTGGGGATACGGTGACCATTGGCGGCATTACTTTTGATTTGCAGGGAATCGATGTGAATATAGGGATTTTATGGGTTTTCGGTATTGTTTCCTTAGGCGTGTATGGGATTTTAATTGGCGGCTGGGCGTCCAACAATAAGTATTCATTGTTAGGGGCTATTCGTGCGGCCTCTCAAAACATCTCATATGAATTAGCTATGGGATTAGCTATTATTGCGATACTTTTATTCTCAGGAAGTTTGTCTACAAAAGCCATTGTGGAAGGTCAGCAAAATGGGCATTGGAATATTTTTTACCAACCGCTTGGCTTCATTATCTTTTTGATTTGCGCTTTTGCGGAATGTAATAGAACCCCTTTCGATTTACCTGAATGTGAAACTGAGTTGATCGGTGGGTATCATACTGAATATTCGAGTATGAAATTGGGTTTTTATTTATTTGCGGAATACATTAACATGTTTATTTCAGGAGCGGTAATGGCCACCCTATATTTTGGTGGATACGATTATCCTGGAATTGAATTTGTGACTGCACAGTTTGGAAATAATATTGCAGTTTTTGTAGGTATGGGAGCACTTATTGGCAAAGCACTGTTATTTGTTTTTGTATTCATGTGGGTTCGTTGGACTTTACCTCGTTTCCGATATGACCAATTAATGGGATTGGGTTGGGCTACATTAATTCCATTATCTATGTACAATGTGGTTGTGACGGCTTTTGGTATATTGATTGGCAAGCCATTCACGGCCGGCATTGTTGGGGTTGTTTTATTGATCGGTGGTTTATTAATCCATGATCAGTTATTTGTAAAGAAAAAAATAGCTTAGGGATATGAAATTAAGCAATCGAACTAAAGTGATGGAGCAAGGTGAAATGACCCTTGCCGAGCGGATGTATTTACCTGCGATTGTCGGAGGTATGGCAACGACATTAAAGCACTTTTTCTCCAAACCGGTGACCATTCGTTATCCTGAACAGAAGCGATATTTGGGTCCTATATTTAGGGGCCAACATATCTTAAAGAAGGATGAGGAGGGAGCGGAAAGGTGTACGGCCTGTGGATTATGTGCGGTGGCATGTCCAGCGGAGGCTATATCGATGGTGGCCGCCGAGCGTAAGTCGGGAGAAGAAAAATTATACAGAGAAGAAAAATATGCCAAAGTGTACGAAGTCAATATGCTTCGTTGCATCTTTTGCGGCTTATGTGAAGAGGCCTGTCCCAAGGAGGCCATTTTCCTTCGTCATGACACGATGGTACCCGTTTTTAATAGCCGTGACGAGGTTATATATGGGAAAGATAAATTAGTAGAAAAAATGGACCATCGCTATTTGCGTGAGGGTTGGAAATAAAAATAATATGGCAATTTCTAATATTTGGTATTTTCTTTCTGGCTTGACATTGTTGAGCGCCTTAATGGTTGTTTTGGCTAAAAACCCTATACATAGTGTATTGTATTTAGTTTTTACATTCTTTTGTATTTCTGGCCATTATGTGCTTTTGAATGCTCAGTTTTTGATGGCCGTGAATATTATTGTTTATGCTGGGGCTATTATGGTTTTGTTTTTATTTGTGATTATGATGTTTGATTTAAAAAAGAACCAACCAGAGTCTAAATCTTCATTAACTAAATTAGCCGGCTCAGTCGTTGCGGGTACTTTGTTGGTTTTGTTTGTTGCTATATTGCGCAAGAATAATTTGCCAGTTCCCTCAGAAGTTAATTTTAAATCTCAAACGGGTATGGTTGAAACCTTGGGTAAAATGCTTTATTCAGAATATCTTTTACCTTTTGAATTAATTTCAATCTTGTTCTTTGTAGCGATGGTTGGCGCGGTGATGTTAGGAAAAAGAGAAGCTGGCGAACGAAATTTTTAAGGTGTAATTACTATAAAAAAAGGGATCTGAATTTGTTCAGATCCCTTTTTTATTTCGAGCTTACCTTTATTTTTTGAGATTTGTCATCGTTTTTACCGGGCGATCAAATAGCCCTATTTTTAAACCTAGTTGGCCTGAAACCCCTTTCATATCGGCCGTACTATTTTGACCAGCGGCAAATCGGTAATTTACTGCACCAAATAATTTAGCATATTTAAACACATTTAGTTCAAGACTAACCCCCGGCTGAATACCAAATGCTGCTGGACCTCGGTTAAACATTCCTCGGTCTTCATCAAAATCGTGATTCATATACCCTGGACCCGGGTAGCCAAATTGTGGGTTATTTTGATTTGCTGGGTTATTCATTAAATAATTGGGATCTTCAGTACGAATAGTCCCGATCATCAACGGAAAACTAACGTGTATCAGTGAATTGGGTTTCGGAGTATATTCTAATTGAAAACCTGAAAATGATTGCCTAGGTTTTAAGTTATTTGGTATATTTCGATTTTCGCCACCCCTCATAGTACCTAAAATACCTCCGCCGAAAGACCATTGGTTGTTGACATGTATGGCAAAATTAAAACCTTGTTGGACTCCTAATTGGCCAAACTGCAATAAAGGGCCTGCCGTAAACCCCCACGATTTCAAACCACTCCCTTTTTTCAAAGAGAAGAGGGTATTTAATTCGGTTTTTGGTTGATCATTTTTAACTGTGTCAAGTTTTGTAGATACAACAGTGATGGCTTGGGAGGATAACCCTAGGGTCAAGGAAAATAAAATTAAAGTTAGGCGGATTGAATTTGTTTTGATCTGCATCGTTTTATTTTTTGATTTCGAAGGCAAGCTATAAATATCTTTTAAATAATTTATTCGAATTCGATATTATCCTCTATTATGAGGATGAATAGGATTAGTTAGTGGATATTAATACAATTTAACTGGAAGACAAAATTGCTTCACTAGTCTACACAAATTCTAGGTTGGTAGCTTGCATTTTCTTATTCCTTTTGATTCTTTAGCTTTACGTACAATATTGTTGATATATGTGGACTCGTTGGAATTTCCCAAAAACTAAATTATCCTTTCAGATATTATTCAATCTTGTTTTATGGGGCCTTTGGATAGGTCTTCCTTTATTTAGTCCGGTGCATCAGGAACATGAGTTGCGACACCCACACCCTCATGTGAGTTCAGAATTTTCAGAACATATCATACATGAGTTGTTGACGATCATTCCTTTATTCTATGTCATTACTTTGCTTTTATTTCCTTATGTGTTTAGGAAAAAAGGTGTTTTTTCATTCTTCACTAGTCTTATTTTAACCAATTTATTTTTTGTTTTTGTGGGATTCTTGATGAAGAAATTCTTATTGGACTTTGAGCTTGACTCAGATCATGATTCTTTATTAAAAGATTTATTTCCTCTAATAATGGTTTCAGGTATAGCTACTACTTATGGTTTTTTATTGGAGTATTTAAGGACTGAGTCACATATGGAGGATTTGAAAAATGAGCAAATGAAGTCTGAACTTTCCTTTTTACGGTCACAAATTAGTCCACATTTCATATTTAACATACTTAATAGTATTGTTTATTTGATTCGAACAAAGTCAGATAAAAAGGCAGAAGATGTAACGATCAGGCTTTCCTCATTAATGCGGTATATGTTATATGATTCGGATCAAAAAATGATTTTATTGGCCAAAGAATTCGAATATTTAAAAAATTATATCGATTTACAAAAAATGCGTTTTGAAGGTGATGTTAAAATTACAATGAAGGAAGAAGGTAATATGGCCTCTTATAAAATCGAACCTATGTTATTAATTCCTTTCGTGGAGAATGCAGTGAAGCACGGGGTTACTTATGTAGATAATCCATTCATTGATGTTTTTTTTATCATTCAGGATGGAGTTTTAACATTTCGTGTGTTAAATAAAAAGGGGCAGGTACGCCAAGAAATAAAAGATGAAAGTTCGGGCATTGGGATGAAAAATGTCATCAGACGACTTGAATTATTGTATCCCAACAAACATATTTTAGAGATTAAAGACGAATCAGATAGTTTTGAGGTTTTCTTATCAATCGAATTAGTAGACAATTAGTCCTATGGAAAAAATAAATTGCTTGGTCGTTGACGATGAGAGCATGGGCAGAAAGTTGCTTGAAGAAAATGTTCGCCAAATCCCTTTTTTAAATTTGGTTGGTTCCTGTAAAAATGCATTTGACGCCATGGAAAAACTCCAGGAAAATTCCGTGGATTTAATCTTTTTAGATATTCAAATGCCAGGAATGTTGGGAACCCAATTTTTGCAAACTCTTAAAAAAAGACCTCTTGTTATTTTTGTTACCGCGTATGATCACTATGCTGTAGAAAGTTATGAATTAAGTGCGGTCGATTATCTAATGAAACCTGTGAGTTTGGAGCGCTTTACGCTTGCCGCACACAAAGCTTTTGATTTATTAAAATCGAGTCACTCGAGCGAAAGAAATGCGGAAGTAATTAATACCCCGATTGGGCCCATAGGGCCACTAGAGGATTTCTTTTTTGTCAATGTAGAGTATGCATTAGTTCGAATTTCTATCCCACAAATCACTCACATTGAAGGATTGAAAGACTATGTAAAGATTTATTTGGAAGGTGAAAAACGTCCTGTGCTAACAAAGACCACCATGAAGTCCATGGAGTCCAAAGTAAGTCCACATTTATTTATGCGGGTACATAAATCGCATATTGTTAATATTAGAAAAATCGAATCGGTTAAACAGCAACGAGTAAAAATTGGATTATTTGACATCCCTGTCAGTGATTCACATGCAGCCGATTTAATTGAAAAATTGAATTTGACCCGGCCTTCTTAATAGGTATTTATTTTTAGGCCCACTGAAAAGTTTCTACCCGGTGCGGCATTGTAATATCTTCCTGCGGCGGCATTTAAATCAGGTCCTAAGCTGTAGGTTTCATTCAGAATATTTTCCATGGCAAACCACAGTTCCCAACCAAATTTAGGGTTTGATTTTTGAAAGGAAATTTTAGAATTCCAAATACGATAAGCGGGCATTTGGTCTGTATTTGCGTCATTTAAAAATAAATAATCCGAGAAGATGTATTGTTGGTTCCATGAAAACCCTGACGGATGATTGAAAATAGCTAGTACTGAATTTTGAAATGGACTTGTACCGGTCAAGAAATTACCATTATACGTTTTACCGGAGGTGGTGTAATCGGTGAATCTAAAATCTTGCCATGTGGTAGAGTTGTTGACCAATAGGTATTTATGTACTTTCCAGGTCGTAGTCAATTCAAGTCCTTTTTGTGTCGTTTCACCTACGTTCGCGAAGTAATCTGAACCGTCAGCGGCTCTTCTGACTACGATGGTTTCATTGAGATTAAATAAATAGGCGGTTAAATCCCAATTGAAAGTTTTATCATTGGATTCACCTCTCCAATCAATTTCCTTGTTCCAGCCTTTTTCTGCTTTTAAATTGGTATTAATGATGCCCGCCGAAGGTCGCATTTCAGCGATACTGGGTGGGGAATAACCTTGCGCTATTTTTGCTGTGATACTTTGATGCATGCCTAATTTACGCACAATGGCCGCTCGGGGTGAGAAGATCGTTTCTTGATTTATGTATTGAGTCGAGTAGGTGTTTAGACTTCCAGAAAGCGTCAATATCCATTGATTATTTATTTCATAATCAGCTTGTAAAAAAGTTGTCAACTGCTCTAAATGGGTATTTTGGGTTAATTGTAAGGTATCTTTGACTCCTTTTTTATTTCCAAATGTCTGGCTATCGAATTGGCCTGATTGCCATTCATAGCCCGCATCTATATTAATCAGACCTTTTCTGTGAATCACACCCCGACTACTAAAATTAGGTTCTGATCTAAATTCATAATTCCGAATGGTGGGGTTTTCAACTTGGTTATATTGAAAGGAATTGATGAAATTCCAGGCCCATTTAGAATTAAATTGATTGGATATTTGAGCACCAATCCCAAAACTTTTTAATTTAAATGTGGCTTGCTGGTCCACGGCACTTTTAAATACACCTGCCGCTGGCCTGGCAAAGGATGGATTATCTTGATATTGTTTTAACGTCAAGCCACCGGGTGTTTGATAAGCTAAATCACCGTAGTATGTGGTTAAGCTGATGGCCCCTGATGTACCAAATGACCTATTGAATTCGTATGAAATCCATTGTTTTTTTACGGCCGATTGAACTCTAAATCCCTCCTGCTGCCATTGGGATGCGTAGATCCGGTGATTATTAAAGGCGTTTCCTAGATTAACATCGATGGATGTTTTTAACCCTCCAAGGGAAGGATACATCGTTTGAAATTTTATCTTATTTTTTAAATCAAATCCACTATTGAAAAGGATCGCACCTCCAGTACCCGCTCCATAAAGTCCGCCACCAGGACCTTTTGTGATGATAATTTGGCGAAATAAATCAGGTTCTAACAATGACAAGTAGGTGTTGTTTCCTGCATCTGTAAAAGGGATTTGATTCCAATAAACTTTAATATTTCTGACGCCAAAGGGTGCCCTTAACGAGCTACCTCGTATGGCGATGCGGTAACTTCCGGGAGATCTTTCCTCCATGCGAACTCCTGCTTGGGTATTTAATCCACTGAGAAAGCTCGTTCCATTGGTGGGACTAATGATTTTATCCGTTAAAATTGAGATAGCATCAGGACTGTTTAATTTCTGCCTTGATTTTTCAAAAACTTTGACTTCTATATTGTTTAATTCTATTGTTTTTAGACTATCCGATTGAATGGAAAAAGTTTGATAACTAATAAAAAATGAGAGCATTAATAATTTAAAATTCATATTGTAATGAAAAAGATAGAGAATTTGCTTGAGAGGCGAGGATTGACTTCGAATTTTTATTTTCAGATGCTCCTAAATTTAATATTTCATAGGTAATTATAGCACCTATTTTGGCCTTCTTAAATCCTATTTTTCCTTTATAACACAAATCATTATTAGAGTTTGTCGAGCTATAGGGTACTCCTACATAATTTCCATATAAAGTAACGTCCCTAAAGATAGGCTCAAAAATTTGTCCTTGTAAAGTTTTTTCTATTTTTCCCGGAATAATGACCCCAATACCGGCATTAATTCCGTGCAGACTGTATTTTTCTTCTTCTATATAATGACTCGTATTTGTGCTGATTTTTCTGGCAATGGACTTGCTGTAAATGCTTAGAATAGGGTAAAATATTGGAAGCAAGGATTTTTTTTGATTCCATATAAATCCAACTTCAGCCTCAGAACCTCTATAATTTGAATATAATTCTTCATTGGGGCTAATGGTACTTGAATAGGTATTACGAGGCTCTATAAACGTATATTTCGATCGGTCAATATTAGACCGCTGGGTATTTCCAAATGCTTTTAAGGCGACAAAAAATTTACGTTTCGATTGTTTTTTTTGGATAGATAGTTGAACATTTAAATCAGTCGTTGGCTGACTTTCCAACCAAGAAATTTGTGTAGCACCTATCCCCGCTTCAAGTCTAATCAATTGACCCTGAGCTCGTTGAAACGAAAAAAGAATCAATAAAAATAAAAGGTTTTTGACGTATTTCATTTACAGTTAAATTTATTCAAATTTACCAATATTTCTCACCTTTTTTATAGGCAAACAGAATCCCCCTAAAAATAATAATGAGGTGATTCATTATGGTTTGCAGTAAACCGTAATGCCTGGACAAAACTTGAAATCTTTCTAGCCAAGACTTCCTAAGGTTTTTTACGGATGCTCCCCCCATCAAGTAATTGCAAATAGGCTCAGGCATGTAGTTGATTTTGTGGGCCGCTTTTAAACATTCGATTTCCCAATCAATATCGGAACTTAATTGGTATTCTAGCGAGAAATATGGGGCAATCGACTTTTTACAAATAAAGGCTTGATGGCAGATTAACATGCCAAATTTAAAATCTTTCCAAGTTAAATTTTGTGGTAATTTGTGGGGTGTGGCTTCACTTCTTTTGCCCATAAAATGTCCTTTTAAATCAACAAAATTCGCATCGCTATAGAGTACATCTGGACTTTCTGATAAGTGTTTTAAAATGGTTTTTAAAGTTTCTCGGCTTGCAAATTGGTCTCCTGCATTCATAAACAGTATGTATTCGCCCGTCGCTTTTATAAGACCTTTGTTCATGGCATCGTAAATCCCTTGGTCATTTTCTGAAATTAGGAGGTCCGGTTTGATCGACGCGTTTTGGATGATATTCTTGGTCTGATCCTGAGAATTTCCATCAATGATGATGTATTCAAAATCATTCCTAAGGCCTTGTGATTCAATACTTTCTAAGGTTCTTGCTATATATTCTTCTGCCTGAAATGTGATCGTGATGATGCTAATTTTGGCTGACATCTTGAATGGATTTTAAATAAAAATCGATGTGTTTTTGAGAAACGATGTCCTCCGAATAATTTTTTTCTACAAATTGTCTTGCTTCTATGGAGGCCGTTGCTAGGTTTTCTAGGAGCCAATGTATGCCTGTTGCCAAATCATTGGAATCCAATTTTTGGGCCACATATCCATTTTTCTTGTGGCATATCATTTCTGGGATACCTCCTGTTTGAAAACCGATGCTGGGGGTACCACAGGCCATAGACTCCATAATGGTGTTGGGTAGGTTTTCTTCCAAGGACGGTGTGATGTATAGATCAGCGGCCCGATAAAGTTCAATCATTTGATGAGGATCCGATATATGGCCCATCGCGTTTGCTTGTAAAGGAAGAGAATGCATCATTTCTGCATTCGTTAAACTGCCGACGATCATTAGTTCTGTTTGGGCGACACGAGTTGGATTATCTTGTGCCCATATTTCTAGCGCTCTGCGTAAATAATCAAAGCCTTTTGCCGGCGCATTCACCCGCATGGCTACAAACAATAAATACGTTTTATCAGGATCTAAGCCCAAGTTAATTCTTGTCTGTTCTTTATTTCCGGGTTTGAATACTTGGATGTCAATCGCATTTGGAATAGGTGTAATATCTCTTGCGTATAAAATCGTACTAGCGGCTGCTTTTTCTTTCAACCATTGGCTACATGTAATTATCTTCAAATTATTTGAGTCAAATGCGAACACTTTTTTGGCCCATAATTTATGTGATAAATCCCAGTGCTCTGGCTGTTTCACAAATTTACATTGGCCACAATTAATTTGAAATCGGTTGCAGTCTCCACTATGATGGCATCCGCCTGTAAATGCCCACATATCGTGCAAAGTCCAAACCACAGGTTTGCCTAATTTTAAAAGGTCAGCTATATCCGAAATTCCTAAGAAGCCGAAATTTACCCAGTGCAAGTGGATGATGTCCGCAGATTTTATGGATGGATGCTGCGATAAATTTTGTCCAAAAACACCAGGATTAAATAAAAATCGAATCGATTTATCTTTTTCATAGGGAAGGAAATAAAGCCTTTCTAAAATAAATCGAAGCCAAGCTATGCCTTTTTTTATCCATGAATCATTGATGGAAATAGCTGCATCGTCTCCTGATTTTTCCTGCACTAAGTAAGTTACGTGATGACCTAAATTTTTCAAGGCAACGGCCAATCTTCCACAGGCAATTCCCGCGCCCCCATTTTGGTTATGGTAGGAAAGCATGACAACCTTAAGTGCTTTAGGATTCATTTATTTTTCAGCCTTAATTAAGATGTAGGGGGCAAAAGTTTTGGTTTGAATGGGGACTAATTTAAAGAAAATTTTTAAGGGGAGCCAACAAGCTTTTTTGAATACTTTAACCCAAAGTGGTTGAATAGACTCGTTTTCAAGCCATAACATAAACCCACCAGAGTACATTACGTTCACATTTTTCAAATTCAAATTCAGGCAGACTTGGTTTAACAAATCTATGTCCATGCAAGGTATATGGTGTTTTGCGTAATTTTCAGGATCGAAGGTTCGTTGGAACCAACCATTTAATCCCTTGAAATTGGGCAAACTGATAAACAATTGGCCCCCGATGCTTAGGTAGTTGACATGCCTTTCTACAATGTCTTGGGTATCTTTAAAATGCTCGATAAGGCCATTTGAGATGACTAAATCAAATGAATTTTTCCCTTCACTTTCATTTATAAATAAATCTTTTTCCCAAATGTCCATTTGGCCCTCATAATCATTCGCTTTTTTTAATTGGTCCACTAATTCATCCAAAATAACAAAATCCAAGAGCGTACTTTTAAGGCCAAATTTTTTCCCTGCCCAAACCGAATAATATCCGGGAAAGCCGCCAATTTCTAATAAATTTTTTATTTTTTTTGATTCAATTAACTGGGATAATTCTTTGGTAAACGTATACTGATTCGGTATTGGAAATATCAAGCCTTCCTTACTGAGCCAGTAGTTTTTCCAAAAATCGTAATCGGTCAACGCGTCTGAAGCCATTATTTTGTATAAAGATTGAATAAGTTTTCAGCAATTCTTTCCGCCGCATGCCCATCCCAAAGGGGTGGAATTTGGCCTTTTTTATGATGGCCAACTAAAATTTCTTCCAAGGCCGCAAAGGTTTTTTGGGGATTAAGGTCGGCCAACAACTGATTGGTTCCTAAAGTCACCGTGATGGGTCTCTCAGTGGAATCACGGAAGGTTAAACAAGGAATCCCTAAATAGGTGGTTTCCTCCTGAATCCCACCTGAATCCGTCAAGATAGCCTTTGAATGAGTCATGAGTTGGATAAATTCCAAATAGCCCAAGGGTTCAGTCAAAATTAAGTTTTTATGCGAGGTCAATGTATCCTCTAAACCAAATTTAGCGATGTTCGATCGGGTGCGGGGATGAATGGGGAATACGACTTTTATTTTTGATGCACTTAGTTCGATTAATTCTAAAATAGATCTCAAACCAGTTTCGGTGTCTACATTGGCCGGCCGATGCATCGTCATCACGATGTAATCAGTATCTGTTTTATTTTCAACGAGTTGCGATACTTCGTTTTTATTTTCTAAGGATGTTTGCAAACCCAACTCCTCCAATATACTGCTCGATTTTGCTTTTTCTTGGTAACGAACCAAGGAGTCAATCATTACATTCCCTGTAAAGAATACTTTTTCGTCGGGAACTCCCTCGTGTTTTAGGTGATCAAGCCCACTTTGCTCCGTAACAAATAGGTAATTAGCTACTGAATCAGTTAAAATGCGATTAATTTCTTCAGGCATGGTGCGATCTCCTGAGCGGAGTCCTGCTTCTACGTGTGCTAATGGAATGCCCATTTTTACAGCCACTAAGGTGCATGCAAGAGTTGAGGTAACATCGCCCACGACAATTATCAGGTCAGGCTTTTCGGATTCGACTATTTTTTCGAAGGCCAACATGATTTTGGCAGTAACCTCCGTATGTGATCCTCCACCGATGCCCAGGAAAAAATCAGGCGTAGGTAATTCTAATTGGCTAAAAAATATATCACTCATTTTGGCGTCAAAATGCTGACCTGTATGAACGATTTTGGAAGTCCATCCCGCTAAGTTTTTTATGGCTCTGTGCAATGGAGCAACTTTCATGAAATTGGGCCGCGCCCCGACTACCTGGATAACTTTCATTTAATTTTTTCTGTAAGAGATACTAATTACAAAGATAAAGGAAATAGTCAATAGTCGATAGACCTAAGGCCACCTTCAAATTAGTCTTTTCATTTAATTAAGTGGACAAAGTACCAAGTTGGAATATGGTAGTTTTTAGAAATTAAAAATGATCAGTTGACGCATCAAGAATATCAGTTTTTTAGAGGGCAATGTCCTCGGTAAACGATAGCTTTACTAACTTTTAAAAAGTTAGTAAAGCTTGAAATGAGGGTCTTAGTTGAAGATTTTTTAAGGCCATTTACCCATTGAAAATTGATATAAAAATTGAATTAGAATCTCGTAATTTTAACCTTATTTACAAATTTGAACGCCTCTATATAATTGCCCAGCACCGTATGAATATTAATTTCTTGTTGAATGATTTCTTTGGACCTTTGTCCCATCACTTGGATTTGCGCTGGGTCTTTAAATAATTTTTCAATCGTAGATATTAGACTTTCCACAGAACCCGATTCGAAATAAAGACCATTATAACCTTCTCTGACCAACCTTTTTTCCGTGCCATCAGCCACTGAGCAAATGATAGGTTTTCCAAAACACATCGCTTCATTGATGGATAAACCCCCCATGCCTGCCAACACATATATACCCGCCTCGCAAGTAATTCTTCCCAATTCCCCCATGTCATAAACTCCCCCCGTAAATTGAATGTAATCTTGAGCGTTCGCCTCATTGACCTGTGTTTGCAAACGCTCCATTTCTGGTCCATCGCCTACAATCGTTAATGACGTCAACAGGTATTTTTTGCGCAATTCAACCGTCGCTTGAATAAGTAAATCTACTTGCTTCCATTTCACTAATCGGCCTACGTGCAAAAGACGGTATGGGTCGGATATAACATGTTGGAGTGCCGCCTCATGCCTAAAAATCTCATCCGTATCGGGAGAATTAGCGGTAATAAATATCCGATTCGCGGGTACGCCATAGCTCGCATGAAGGCTGCGGGCCTCTTCCAGATAATTGATATGGGCGTCGACTAATCGGCTAAAAATTTTCCGGGTTTCTCTGACAATGAAAAATTTAATGACCGCGGTCCAAGAACTATTTTTTTGATGTGATTGATTATTCTCCGTGATTCCACCGCCCTGCGTATAATAGGCAATCGCCTCTTCGTAATGTGGCACTTGGAAGGGAATTTCTTTTGAGATTAATGCGATTTCATTTCGCTTCAGAAATAAATACCAAAAAGGGTAAAAAACAAAAGATGCTTGGTAGGGCCAACTAACCATCAAAATATTTGGTTTCTCTTGGCGGATCAACTCACGTAAACCCTTAAAGAATTTTTTGCCATAATAGGTGGTGTATTCTTCTTGGAAATATACCTTAAATTCAATCCCATTGGTACTCTCAAAAACCCCAGCACCTAATGTTGCCCCATTGCCCTTGGGCACCACCACGCTAATTTCTACGCTAAAATCACGTTGTAGTTTATTTAAAACGAGGTTGTAATAATGGGGTAAACCGCCCGCAAGCAACATTAACTTCATTTCCTTCTGTAATTATGTATTAATTCCTCCAAGTCGGGAGATAAATTTAATTGCCATCCCGCAAGTAAAAATAAACCGGAAATGGCGATGGTTCTAATTCCAATATTCATGGTCCAAGCGATCCATTTGGTACCTATTAAGGTAGGGATTTGACTGACCAAGATAAAAATAACTAGGCTCACTGCGATGATAAGGATTGTCCTCTTTTCAAAGGGCTGGAATCCCATTTTTTTCCAAATAAAAATAAACTTGATGGTGTTATACAAGGCCAAAGCTATCAATGCAGCTAACGCGGCCCCATTATAAGAGTACATTGGAATAAAAATTAAATTCCCCACCACGACACTCACCGCTAAAACGATGTAAAATAAAAGGTCGTACCGATAAAATTTGGAGTTAATCAGTATTTCAGAATTCAGGCCCGTCCCCATGTCGATGATTTTTGAAATCCCCACCATCAACACAACCCATTTTCCTGTTTCATATACTTCGTGTCTTGGGATAATTTGGTAGATGAAATCTAAGTTACACCAGATCAACAAAAATAAAAAGCAACCTACAATCAATAAATTAAGGGATGATTTTTTATAAATTTCTTCTATTTGGCTAATGTCATTTCTTTTCCAGGCCTGCGCTAATAATGGCGTGCTGATGGCTGCAATCACATTTCTTGGGATCGCAATCATTAAACCCATGCGTGAATTAATATCAAAAATAGCGGTAGTGCTTAATCCGCCTGCATACGCGGGAAGCATCAATTTTTCAATGTGCTGAATGAGGGTAAAACTTGCCCCGGCTAACAATACCCAGCCTCCATATCCGAGCATTTCTTTGAAAATAGGCTGTCTCAAAAAAGAAAAGTCAAGCCTCGTGTAAAATCGTTTTAATTGTTTGATGTAAATTAAAAAGCCAAAAACGGCTACAAGATAAGATAAGGTAATGCATTGAATGAGTTGATGGAAATCGATATATCCTAATCCAAAAGAAAGGATTAAAAGGCCATTTGAAATACGTAAAAATAATTCACGGATGATGGCTGGAACGACAATTCTCAGGTGAACTCGAGCATAAGCCTCCAAAACGGTCATGTATAAATAGCTAGCCGTTAAGGGAATCATGTAGTAAAAATAGGTCGGTAGGAGCGGCGAGTTTTCGGAATAAATTCGATTAAAAATTTGATGCAAGGCTAGGTATCCAATCACAAAAAGGGATAGCCCAAAAAGCGGCGCAATCATTAAAAATCCAAAAAAACCATTGTGTCCTTTTGTCGGATCATCAAAATGTGGAAAAAATCGTACTGCAATATGTGGGATTCCTAATTGGGTGAATGAGGCAAAAATAAGGGGAATGCTAACGAGTGCTCCGGCAATTAAACCGACTTGTGCTTGAGAAAGAAATTGATTGTAAAGGAATATGACGTTAAAAGTGCCAATCGCCGTACCTAAATAGGTCACGATGGAAGCTTTGGCACTTTGACGAATGACTATTCCCATTGATGGTAATTTTGTGTAATTGACAAAAATACACATTTGCACTAAAAAGCACTGATTTTTTTCTGCTATTGCAGCAGACCCTTTAGTTTTTCGGCTTGTGTTTTGATTTCATAATTTTTCAGCATGTGTTTTCGAGCCGATTCCCCCATTTCTAATCTTCGGTCTGGGTCCTCGGCTAATGAGATGAGTGCAGTTCCCATCGCTTTAAAATCACTTTCCTGGACTAGTATTCCGGTCTTTCCCTGAATCACAGCCTCAGGAATTCCTGCATGTAAGGTGGAAACGATCGGCAATCCACAGGCACTCGCTTCTAAAATAGAATTAGGGGTTCCTTCTGAGTCGCCGCTTGGCGTTTTGATGGAATGTTGAATAAAAATATCTGCTGCCTGTAATTTTTCTAAAATCAAATCGGGTGTTTGTTGGCCCATGAAGCCTACATTTTTTCCCAAGCCATTTTCCTCAACATATTCTTTGGCATCTTCCCACAATTCTCCATCACCTATCATCGTAAAATAGGCGGTTGGGAATTTTTCTAGCAAAATCTGAAAAGCTTTAATGCTCATGATGGGCGCTTTCTTTGCTGTAAATCGACCCACAGAAATTATTTGGATAGATTCTTTTGGTTTTTTTGCTCCCGGTATAAATTTTTCGGTATCTACCCCATACGGCAAAACATGCAAGTTTTTCAATGGCCCACAAATCCCTTCTATATCCATTTTCATTACTTGGGAGACAACAATGACCGCTTTCGCTAAAGGAAGAATTTTTAGGTAGGACTCTCCATAGCGAGAAATAGTTTTCTTTTCACTGGCATCAAAGCCGTGAAAATGTACCACAAAAGGCAAGTGTAATTCTTGGCATGCGGTAAATATATGCGTTCCGAGTGGGCCGTAATTGGCGAGTAAACAGGTCGTTTCAGTTTTTTGAAGGTATTTTTTTAAAAAGTAGGTATAGATTTTTTGATAAAGTGCGGGAAATAAATTTCGGAGGCTTCCTCTGAAAATCAATAGGTTTAGCGGAAAGGGATAGATGGAACCGCCTGAATAGATATTTGACGGCTGCCAACCTTCATACAAGACAGCGTGGGGATTTAATTGCCTGATTTGTTGGTCTACAAAAGTTTCCGAATATGAAAAGAAATTGGACCGGGCGATTAAAAGCTTCATTTATTTTTTAGCGACTAATATAAATGTACAAGCATCTTGGTTACGCGAACTTGACAAAATGATTTTGTCAAAAAAGATGATTAAAGGTTGCATGATCATAGCCCAAATGAAACGAAGCGGCTGCGGTATTTTAAACAAAATACCGTCTTGGAATAATTGTAAACCCATAGCAGAGCGACCTAAAATTCCTTCAAAATAAACGACTTCAAAGCCAGCCTCTTTGACAATTTTTTGTAGGCCGGTGGAAGTCCATCGCCAGTAGTCAGTGGGGTCCGGATGGAACATCCAATATCCATGCGTAGACAAAATCAATTTACCATCTTTTTGTAAAATTCGATGGGCTTCCTTTAGGTATTCATTGGGGTTTTCCACATGCTCCAAAACTTGGGTCGAAAGCACAAAACCAACGCTCTCATCTGGCATATCTATTTTTCCTTCAGGATTAATGGTGACGTCGGCTTTCGTATTCAGGGCAAGATCTAGGCCTATATATTGCTCGACAAAAGGATCAAACAAGGGTTGATAGGGCTTATTCCCACAGCCGTAATCGGCTAACAATTGGTGCGGGGAATTCTTCACAAACAAGGAAATAACTTTCTCTAATTGGCGCCTCAACTCCCTTAAATAATAAAATCTAGCCGCCATTCTCCCCCAAATTTTAGGATACAACCGTTCGATACCTGCTTCTCTGCTTTCCATAATATTACCTTTATTGGCCGGTAATCCGGCTGTATTCAATCAGTGAATTTTTATATTCGATGTATTCCTTTGCTATGGAGGTGTACTTTCTTGCCTTAGTCGTCTGATTATTTTTTTGAGCAATCCTAATTAATCCCAAATAAGCTAAGCCTCTAATATCTTTGGTAAATCTTTCTTCCCATGGAAAGGCTAAGGCTTTGGTATACATGGACTCAGCGGCCAAAAGGTTACGATTTTCAAATTCTTCCCGCATAGCTCTAAAAGTTAACGCACATCCGATGTAATAAGGAGACTTTGTTTTTTCTAGTTTTTCAATGAATTCTTCTGCACCTTCATAATTCCCAGTCAGAGTTAATAATTCTGCTCTTTGCAGGGCATACCAATGATTATTTGGGAATTTTTTGGTCAGTTCTAAACTAAATGGAAGACCTTTGGCCGGGGTTCCTTCATACTTGTTGTAAATATATCCAATGTAAAACATGGATTCATTTTTAACAAATACCGTTTTTTGGGCACCTCCTTCTAATTGCACTAATCCTAATTTTTTGTTTCCATCTTCAAAGAAGAACATAAAGGGTTTTAGGATGGGGTGAATTTCTGGATAGCAAATTCGGTAATAATTATAAACACCGGAAGAATACAAAAATTCAGGTTGTTTCTCCGTATTTAATAATCCAATTTTCATGTAATGGTATGATTTTTTGGCATAGTTGACGGCTTTAATAAAATTTTGATTATCCGCTTCATAAGCTGCTAAAAATCCTAAAGATGAAGTACAAAAAAACGCAGATTCTAAGTCATTATTATTTTTCAAATACATTGCTTCACCTAAGGAAAACGCTTTTTCTAGGTTGTCGACATAGGTCTTACCAGGATTGATGTGGTCTTTTAGTGGAAAATATTGTTGCTGAATAAGCATCGCGGTTAATAAATATCCGGCGGGGTGTTTCGGGTATTTTGATTTAAACGTGGCAAATGCGGCATTGGATTCTTTAAAATCGTAGGTATAAAGGTGGTCTAATCCTGTTAAAATTAATTGTTTGGCATAGGTATCTTGAAGAATTTGTGCCCAGCCTTGTGAGGAACAGAATAATAACAGGAAAATGATTTTACGCATAACTCATAAAATTGAATTGCAAAAGTAAGGAAGCACTGTGGTTTTTAGGCCTAATTTTTTACATTTGTTTAATTCTTTTTTGATTCGACCTTCATGATTTCATATCAACAATTTACGCTTTCTAATGGACTTCAAGTTATTGTACATGAAGATCACACTTCAACACTCGCTGTGATGGACGTCATTTATGATGTGGGTTCGCGCGATGAAGATCCTAATCGAACAGGATTTGCCCATCTTTTTGAGCATTTAATGTTTGGCGGAAGCAAAAATATTCCCAATTATGATAGTCCTCTACAGCAAGTGGGCGGTGAAAACAATGCTTTCACCACTCCTGATTTGACGAATTATTACATTTCTGTTCCCTATCAAAATCTCGAGACCGCTTTTTGGCTGGAATCGGACCGAATGATGCAATTGGCCTTTAATCCTCAATCATTGGAAGTCCAACGGAAAGTAGTCATTGAAGAGTTTAAGCAACGCTATTTAAACCAACCTTATGGCGATGTTTGGTTGAAATTCCGACCCCTAATTTATAATGAGCATCCTTATCGTTGGCCTACGATAGGTGCTGGAATTCAACATATCGAGGAGGCTGATTTAGAAGATGTTAAGGCTTTTTTTGCTAAATTTTATGTTCCGGCAAATGCCATATTGGTGTTGGCGGGCCGAGTGACGTTTGCGGAGGCTAAACAATTGGCCGAGAAGTGGTTTGGTCCTATTCCAGGTGGTAAGAAACCTAAGCGCCAACTCCCTGTAGAACCTGTTCAGATGGAAGATCGAAGAATGGAAATTGTGGGTAAGGTTCCATCTAATCGATTTTACAAAGCCTATCCTGTACCGGGACGCTATGATGAGGGATTTTATGCCATCGATTTAATGTCAGATTTGATGGGTCGAAATGAAACCTCTTTTTTATATTTAGCTTTGGTTCAAAACAAGCGAATTTTTGATTCAATCTCAGTTTCTCAAACGGGATCGATTGACCCAGGATTATTAATTATATCAGGCCAAGTCTGTGATGGAGTGGATTTGGAGTTGGCGGAGCAGGAATTAGACCAAGCTATTCATGATTTTGTGGATTACTCTTTTCAAACGGTAGACCTACAAAGGGTTAAAAACCAGGCAGAGGCGAGTTTGATTTTTGGGGAAGTTGAAGTGCTGAATCGTGCCATGAATTTAGCCATGGCCGCCAATGCAGGCGATGTTAATTTAGTTAATTTAGAATCTGAAAATTTGGCGAAAGTCACCTTAAGCGAAGTGTCTTATTGGGCAAAAAAAATATGTAGAGAGGGGAAATCCAATACATTGATATATAAAAAGGCATAATATGAAAATTCGCGTAGGTCAAGGATACGATGTGCATCAATGGGTGGCTGGAAGGCCATGCATGTTAGGAGGTATTTTAATTCCTTCAGATAAAGGACCTCTGGGCCATTCGGATGCGGATATTGTCTGTCATGTTTTATGTGATGCTTTATTAGGTGCTGCCAATATGCGCAATATAGGTTTTCATTTTTCGGATAAAGATCCTGTTTGGAAGGGAGTCGCTTCGACGATTTTATTACAAAAAGTCATGGAAATGATTCGAGAAGCGGGATGGGAATTAGGCAATGCGGATGTGACCGTGATCTTAGATCAACCCAAACTAAACGTACATATTCCTGCGATGAAAGAGAATTTGGCCCTAGTCATGGGAATTGAAGAAGACCAAATTTCCATTAAAGCGACGACTTCAGAGGGGTTAGGATTTGTAGGAAGAGGGGAAGGAATATCGGCGATGGCCGTAGCTTTAATTCAAAAGTAAAATGAAAAATGTAGTCATTGATCTAGAAAATGAACGTTTAGAGATACTTAAAAGGTACCGTAAATTACTGCGGACGGCTAAACCGTTTTTGAAAGATGACGATGCTAAGCAAATAAAAAAAGCTTTTTTACTCTCTGCTGAGGCGCATAAAGATATGCGCAGAAAATCGGGGGAACCTTATATTTACCATCCTTTATCGGTAGCGCAAATTTGTGTGGAGGAAATAGGGCTGGGGACCACCTCCATTATTTCAGCTTTAATGCACGATGTGGTTGAAGATACAAACACTACATTAAAAGAAATAGAGATGGATTTTGGCCCAAAGATCACCTCGATTATTGACGGACTCACGAAGATTGCCGGAACTTTTGAGTATGGCACATCCCAACAAGCTGAGAATTTCAGAAAAATGCTTTTGACGCTTTCTGACGACATTCGAGTGATCTTAATCAAGTTGGCAGATCGCCTACATAACATGCGCACACTGGGGAGTATGGCGAAAGAAAAGCAATTGAAAATTGCTTCGGAAACCATTTATTTGTATGCTCCTTTGGCACACCGACTGGGCTTAAATGCAATTAAAACGGAATTAGAGGATTTAGGCTTAAAGTATACTGAGCCTGAAGCATACAAGGAGATTGCCCATAATTTATCGGAAAACAAACGCAACAGAGAACGATTTGTGGAACATTTTATTAGGCCGATCAAAAAATCGTTGGATGAGCGTGAAAAGAATTATACCATCATAGGTCGACCAAAATCAATTTACTCTATTTACAATAAGTTGAAAAAAGGCAATACTTCCTTTGATAAAATATATGATTTGTTTGCCGTCCGAGTGGTCTTGGATGTTCCATTGGAGCGTGAGAAGTCTGATTGTTGGGAAGTGTATAGCATCGTAACAGATCATTATCGGCCTAACCCAAGCCGACTGAAAGACTGGGTTTCCACACCCAAATCGAATGGTTACGAGTCTTTGCACACCACCGTGATGAGTATGCCTTTTGGGAATGATAAAGAAGGGCGCTGGGTAGAAGTACAAATTCGGACTAATCGCATGGATGAAATTGCCGAAAAGGGGGTCGCGGCTCATTTTAAATATAAGGGAACAGACACTAGGACGAGTCAAGCTTTTGAGTCTTGGTTGTCGCAAGTCAGAGAAGCCTTGGAATCAAATGATAAAACCAAATCTGCGGTCGAGCTGGTCGATGACATTAAAAATTCACTTTACCATGAGGAAGTTTTTGTGTTTACACCAAAAGGGAAGTTAATTGTTTTACAGTCTGGTTCTACGGCCTTAGATTTTGCTTTTGAGATACATTCGGAGGTGGGTGCTCGTTGCATTGGGGCGAAAGTAGGAGGAAAATTAGTGCCTTTATCTCATAAATTAGCGAATGGGGATCAGATTGAAATATTGACATCATCTAAGCAAAAACCTTCGGAGGATTGGCTTCGAATTGTATATACGACTAAGGCAAAAGCGCGAATAAAAGAATTTATCAAAGAGGAAAATAAGTCCCATTTAATTAAAGGTCGTGATTTGATTGAGCACCGATTGAAGCATTTTGGATATCCTGTTTTGACTTTAGAATTAACGAATCAGATTCGTGCTTATTTTAACGCGAAGGACGCGGCTGATCTTTTTTATCGCTTTGGTAAAGGCTATATTGCCATTGAGCAGTTGAAACACTGGAAATCCGATAAGGAGTCTCATGAGCGCAAACAGGCCGAAAAATCGATTCAATCTCCAATTGTTGACACGAAAACTTTCCGAAAAGAAATGCAACAATTTCATAAGGATCGGAAAGAGTCGGATATTTTGTTGATCGGCGAGGACATGGATAAAGTCGACTATACTTTAGCCAAATGTTGTAATCCAATTTCTGGGGATGAGGTATTTGGCTTTGTTACTATTAATGAAGGAATAAAAATTCATCGGAGTGGCTGCCCTAATTCCCCAGAGTTATTGTCTAGACACGGGGACCGCGTGATCAAAGCGCAGTGGACGAGTCAGATAGCCATGTCGTTTATTGTTGAGCTCGTGATTCGTGGCATCGACCGGGTCGGATTAGTAAATGATGTGACGCGTGTTATTTCGGATGAATTGCAAGTAAATATCACAGCCTTGTCGATTGGCGTGAAGGAGGGTTTATTTGAAGGAAAAATTTCGTTGATGATTCAAGACACCAATCATTTAGAATCCTTAGTTGCTGAGTTAGAGCAAGTCACTGGGGTAATCGAGGTGGCCCGGGAGTAAATTTAGTATTTTTCATAATTTATAGCTTATTTTACGTCGTTTTTTTTCATTAAATGTCTGCAGAAATAGAGAAGTTCGTTTCAGTAAAAAAGATTTTCACAGCCTACTTGGAAAACAAGGGATTGCGGAAGACGCCGGAACGTTTTGCTATTTTAGAGGAGATTTATTTGCGGGATGATCACTTTGATGTGGAAGAGTTATATATCTCGATGAAAAATAAAAAGTACCAAGTTTCTAGGGCCACAGTTTATAATACCTTGGATGTGTTGGTTGAATGTGATTTGGTGGTTAAACATCAGTTTGGCAGAAATCAGGCTCAGTTTGAGAAATCTTACGGTCGTCGCCAGCATGATCATTTAATTTGTACGGACTGCCACAAAGTCACGGAGTTTTGTGATCCACGTGTTCAAACCATTCAAAGTTTGGTGGGTGAGATGCTACAATTTAGTGTCATGCACCATTCATTAATATTTTATGGCTCATGCACCAAAAAGAATTGCGAACACCGAGATGCCTATCGGGCACAAAATCAAGAATAATTTACGTTTTAAAAATTTATTATGGCAGTTGATGTATTATTAGGATTACAATGGGGAGATGAGGGGAAAGGAAAAATCGTGGATGTTTTAGCTCCTCGTTATCAAGTAGTTGCTCGTTTTCAAGGCGGTCCTAACGCGGGACATACACTTGAGTTTGACGGTTTTAAGCATGTTTTGCATCAAATACCCTCTGGAATTTTTCGTCAAGAGGTTCAAAATATTATTGGAAATGGCGTGGTTTTAGATCCCATTATTTTCAAAAAAGAAATTGACGGACTGGCTCATTTCAATTTAGATTTACGAAAGAATTTAGAAATTTCAAAAAAGGCCTCCATCATTTTACCTACGCACCGATTGCTAGATGCCGCGTATGAAAAAGCGAAAGGGGATGCTAAAATTGGTTCTACTTTAAAAGGAATTGGGCCTACGTATACAGATAAAATCTCCAGACAGGGTTTGCGTGTGGGTGATATGATTTCACCTAATTTTCCAGCAAAATATAGGGCTTTGGTGGATCGTCACAAGGCTATTTTAGATGTATATAAGTTTGAATATGATTTAGCGGAGGCTGAAAAAGAATTTTTTGCTGCGGTTGAATTCATGAAAGAATTTCAGTTGGTCGACAGTGAGTATTCTGTAAATCATGCCTTGGATGCCGGGAAGACGATTTTGGCTGAGGGGGCTCAAGGTTCATTATTGGATGTTGACTTTGGTTCTTATCCATTTGTTACTTCTTCAAATACGATTACTGCAGGTGCTTGTACCGGCTTAGGGGTTGCGCCTAAAAATATTGGTGAGGTTTTTGGAATATTTAAAGCCTATGCTACTCGGGTGGGTTCGGGACCTTTCCCGACGGAATTGGAAGATGAGGTGGGTGAGCGTATGCGTCAGGAGGGAAGAGAGTTTGGTTCCACCACAGGCCGACCTCGACGTTGCGGTTGGATCGATCTACCCGCTTTAAAGTATGCTATGATGATTAATGGGGTAACCCAATTAATTATGATGAAAGCGGATGTGTTAAATATTTTCGATGAAATTTTAGTTTGTACAGGCTATGAAATGCCGGATGGTTCGCTGACGGACCAAATTCCATTTGAAATAACGGAGATTAAGGTGAAGCCAGTGTATGCTAGTCTGAAGGGCTGGCACTGTTCATTGGAGGGAATGAGAAATTTCGACCAATTGCCTGCCGAATTAACGGCTTATATCGCGTTTCTAGAGTCGCACTTAAATTTACCAATTAACTTTATTTCGACTGGACCAGATCGCGAGGCCTGTGTTTTACGTGGGTCTTTAGCTTAAAAAATGAAACTGGAAGAAAATCATTTGGCCGATTTGTTTCAATATGATGCCATTTATTGGGTGCCTGCCGATCGAGAATCTGTTGAGATACAAGCGATAGGAAGCACTCAAATTAATGATTTATCCAATCAGGGGAAAGATCATTCTTCGCTCCCCAAAGAAAATTTGGCTGGCCCAACAGCCGCGGCCAAACCCGAATCCTTAGAGAATTCATTTGAGTCATCACCCTCTTTGGACGGGGAATCTTCAAAAAACAATATTCGTATTTCTACACCTTGGGCTGTCATTGGAAAGATATCTGAGCTAGAAAAAACACGATTGAATTTGATTTTTTCAGCTCCCCCGATTTTATTGGCTGCCAAAGATTGGAGTATATACGAGCCCAAGGACGACGAACCTACACTTTCTGAATTTGTTCAACAGGCAGGAGCCAATAAATTTATATTTTTAGGCCAACAACCACCTATTTGGCAATCTGATTTTCAGGTAACGGAACTGGTTAAAATGGAAGGCAAATCGGTTTTTTTCTTCCCTCGCTTGATCTCCACATTGACAGATACCGAAAAATCATTAAAACTGGTTTTTTGGAATGCTTTAAAATCGATGATTTAGATTCGCCAATCTACCAAGGATATCTGGCTAATGGACTCACATCTTGTCCACAAAATTCACCAGCTTTGAATTTGAAATGACCTGCCATGGCGATCATACCTGCGTTATCGGTACAATATGAAAAAGCAGGGATAAAAACTTGCCATTGATTCGCTTCGCCTAATTCCTGTAAGCTTTTTCGTAAGCCTGAATTTGCGGATACCCCACCTGCAATCGCGATAGAGGTGCAATTTTTTTCCCGCATGGCCTTTTTAACTTTACGTAGTAGGATTTCAATAAGCGTTTTTTGCACTGATGCACAAATATCAGCCTTATTTTCCTGAATGAAATGGGGATTTAACTTGACTTCTTTTTGGAGAAAATATAATATTGCTGTTTTAATTCCTGAAAATGAAAAATCTAATCCAGGCATTTCGCCCATGGGAAATGGGTATTTGTTAGGATTACCCTCTCTGGCCATTTTATCGATTAATGGTCCTCCTGGATAAGGAAGTCCTAGTAATTTAGCCGTTTTGTCAAAGGCTTCGCCCACCGCATCATCTTGAGTTTCCCCTATGATTTGCATCAGGAGTGGGCCTTCCACCCAGACCAATTGTGTATGCCCCCCACTAACGGTTAAGCACAAAAATGGAAATTGAGGCCTAGGTTCTTCGATAAAATGCGCCAAAACATGGGCTTGCATGTGATTTATCTCAATCAAAGGAATGTTTAAACTGAGTGCTAATGACTTGGCAAATGACGTTCCTACCATGAGAGCTCCAAGCAAACCGGGTCCTCGAGTAAATGCGATGGCATTCAAGTCATTTTTGTTTATATTTGCCTTTTGCAGCGCTTCCTGTACGACAGGAATAATCGATTTTTGATGTGCCCTGCTAGCTAATTCGGGAACGACGCCTCCCCACTCGCTATGAATTAATTGAGTGGAAATGACGTTTGATTTTAACTCACCGTCGATCATTATCGCCGCTGAAGTTTCATCACAAGAAGATTCAATCGCTAGTAAAATCATAAAAATTAGTCTGCAAAAATAAGGTAATTAAAACATAATTTGGTTTTTTTCACTAAAAGAAAAATATGGTCAAATACCTAAAGATCCTTGCAAAATCAGTCCTATATGGATTGGTTGGGATTTTTTTGCTATTTTTTTCTATCATTTTGCTTTTGCGTGCGCCAACAAATCAAATCCGATTAGCGAAATACTTCGCTCCCAAAATTGAAAAGGCTATTGGATACCCACTCACACTAGACGGAATCCAGCTTAAGTTTTTTGACGAAATAAGCTTTTGGGGTTTGCGGGTTAAAGATCCTTGGGGCAAGGACATGATTTACATTGAAAAATTAGATATTAATTTCAGTATTTCAGATTTGTTTTTACATGGTTCAAAGCCAACGATGGAACATGCGCAATTGATTCGACCCAAAGTGCATTTAATTTTGGAAAAAAAATCAGGTAAGATAAATTTGAATGAGTTTATTGACCGCATTGTTGCTTATGTAAATAAAAATTCAAGTTCGACGAGTACGGAATCTAGTTTGTTTAAAATTCACACCGCCCAAGTAGTGGACGGGACTTTTATACTCGATGACGAGCAAGAAAAAAATCTAGCCACTCCCACACATTTTGATTTATCGCATTTTAGTTTTGTTAAAATCAACGCACAAGTAGCCGATTTTTATGTTCATGGTGATACGATAGGGCTACAGACTATTGGTTTTCGGACCATTGACCCAACAAGTAAATTTCAAGTTAAAAAGTTGGACACCAAGTTCATGATTTCAGATCGTCAAATGCGATTTGATGAGCTAACACTCTTTTTTAATGATTCATTTGTCGGCGATCATGTGCACATGAATTATTCAAAAATAAACGACTTGACTAAGTGGATTACCAAAGTCGAGATGGTTGGCAACCTAAAAAATAGCCGAGTTAAAGGAGAGGATTTAGGTCGATTTGTTGATGCCATGTATGATTATAAGGGCTATTATCAGTTGAATGGCCAAATGATCGGCTCGGTGGCCAATTTGGCACTTAAAAATTTCAAGCTAGGGTTTGGCCAGAAATCTATGTTGAGAGGAGATTTTAGTTTTAAAGGGTTGCCTAACGTGACCAAGACACAAATGGATTTTTCGATGAATAATTCCATTTTCTTTCCCAATGATTTAGCTGTTTTTATCACGCAAGGGTCATCTGAAAAGATGAAAATAGTAGGCTCCGTTGCTTTTGATGGTAAATTTAAAGGGACTTATGACAATTTCCAGACATCGGGCCAACTGAACACCGGTTTAGGGTATATGGAGGGAGACTTTAAGCTAAAACTTAAAGATTCGATGGCATTATCCACCTATGATGGGAGTGTTAAATTAGCCAAATTCAAATTAGGGAAACTGTTAGATATCGAATCTTACGTTGGCAATATCGATTTAATAGGCAGAATTAAAGGGTCCGGTTTTTCAAAAAAATCTGCCCATGTTGATTTTGATGGCAAGCTTTCTGAAATCACGTTTAACTCGTATGCCTATAAAAATGTGAGCGTAAAAGGAAATTTTCAGCAGCAATTATTTAAAGGAAATGTGGCCGTAAAAGACACCCATTTTGTGGCTGAAATGTCAGGCGAAATCAATTTACAACAAGCTAAAGCCGCTTATTTGTTAGAGGGCAAAATCGGACATGCCGACCTAGCTAAATTACATTGGGGTACGGAAGATGTTCAAATTAAAACGGGTTTTGATTTGAACATTAAATTTACCGACCTAGATGATTTGTTGGGTAGGGCAGTTTTCACTGATATTCTCATCAAAAAACCTCAAATGGATGATTTAGGCTTGGGATTAATTTCTTTATCGGCCAATGAAAATAAGGATGGATTCAGGCAATACCGATTAAATTCTGATTTGATTTCCGTGGAACTTAACGGAGATTTTAAGCCGACTAAAATGAAAACAGAGTTGGGCCAATTAGCGGATGAATATCTATTGTATTTTAATAAAAAAGAAGACGAAAGAAGCGCTTATTACAACAATAGAAAATATGATATCGGCGATAAATATTTTGCTGATTTCACCATTATTTGCCATCAAGCCCAACCTATTTTGTCGAGGTTTTATCCGTCAATTGGCCTAGGACGAAATACCATTTTTACAGGAAACGTTTCGAAAGGGAGAACCTATTCTGTCAGTTTGGAATCCTATCCTGATACCCTTGTTTTTGGAGGATATAAATTTTATCAATCCGTTTTTTCACTTCAAAGTTCCAAGTTTTTAGGAGGTCCTGAGGTCTCTTCTAGCCTTGTTTTTCAATCAAGAAGGCAACAATTGAATTTTTTAACTCCGACGGAAAACTTTAAATTAAATGCACTTTGGGATCAGGACCGAATTAATTTTGACGTTGATTTCAAGCAGGCAGGGGAGGATAATACGGCACATTTTGGAGGTAATTGGAGATTTGAAAAAGATGGTTTATCCTTGAGATTTAAGGATTCATACCTAAAAATTTTGGGACAAGATTGGGCGTTTGATCCTGAAAACATGGTGACTCTGAAGGGTCAAGAATGGAAAGCCGAGCATGTATTAATATCAAACAAAAAACAATCGATTGCCTTGCAAGGTAGCCTATCTATGGATTCAACTCAAACATTGAGATTTCGAGCCAATAAATTCCAATTAGCTACCCTAGAGCCTCTTCTCGCCATTAAAGCGAGTGGGGAATTGAATGCTGAAATTAGTGTCCAAAACTGGTACCAAAACACGCGCGTCGATTCATGGATGATCGTTGACTCACTTCGATTGGACAAGTTTTATATGGGTAATTTTCAAGGCGTGGGAACTTATATGGCCGAATCCCAGCGAATGGATTTGAACTACACCTTAAATCGATTAGGTGAACCTGTTTTGTCCATTAGTGGTCAATATAAACCTTTTGCGGAAGGGGATCAAATGGCCCTTAAAGCGGAATTAAATCGGACCAATCTTGAAATTTTAGAGCCATTTACGCGAGGTGTTTTTTCAGGATTAGCCGGAGAGGCATCCGGTGAATTAAAAATCAGAGGTCAGTTTAACGACCCCAACTTTAGTGGAAAAGTGAACGTTCAAAAGGGAAAAGTCAATTTTGATTATTTAAATACGGCTATTCTAGTTAGTGACACGGTCTTGTTTCAAGGGCGTCAGATTTTAGCCAAAAATTGGCAACTTAAAGATAATGATGGCAACCTAGCTAAGTTAAACGGCCAACTCAATTTTCCAAAGGATAAGCCTTTAGAAATGTCATTAACGGCCGACCTAAGTCGGTATAAAATTTTAAATACACAAAAGAGCCCAAGCTCATTTTATTATGGTACAGGGTATGCTAGTGGCTTGTTTCAGTTGGATGGAACCTTAGATAATCTGCTCATTTCTGGTAATTTAAAAAGTGAAAAAGGTACACGATTATTTATTCCGTTAGATCGGGAATCGGAAACGAATGTCGATGATGATTTTGAGTTTTTAAGTCAAACGGTTAAAATTTTGACGGCCAATGAAAAGCTAAATTCTACCAAATCAAAAGATAATGGTATACGGTTGGATTTGATGCTAAATCTGACGCCCGAGGCCTATGGGGAAGTACAATTGGATAGTAAAAAAGGAGATATCATGCGTGGCTATGGTACAGGAGGTATTCGGATGACTATGGATAAAAAGGGTGATTTTAAGATGCTGGGCGACTATTCGATCGACCAAGGGGATTACACATTCTCCCTTCAAAATATTATTAATAAAAAATTTGCTATTCAAAGGGGGTCAAAAATTTCATGGACGGGTAGTCCTTTGGATGCCAACATCAACATGAAGGCAATTTATACGCAATACGCTAGTTTGTTTCCCATACTATTAGATACAACTAATAAAGGAAATTTACCCGAGTTTAAGCGTCGCTACCCAGTCGATGTGGTCATTAATTTACAAGATAGATTATTGTCTCCAAATGTTACGTTTGATATTGGCATTCGTGACTATCCGAAAGATGTTACTTTAAATAGTGCCGTGACTGCCTTTGCAAATCGCATAAAAACCGACGAACAGGAGTTGACCCGACAGGTAAGTAATGTGCTTCTTTTTGGCCAATTAGTCTCTCCTTTTGGAGCAAGTGGATTGGTTCTTGGTAATATAATGGGGAATTTTACCGAAATGCTGTCGAATCAGTTAAGCAATTTGGCCTCAGAAATAAATAAGGATTTGAACATAGATGTTTATTTAGGCGGGGGTAATTTGACCCAAGATATATTGACCAATTTGCAGTTGCGCGCCTCTTATAATGTGAATGACCGATTGCGAATCACGCGTAGCGGAGGATTTACCGATGCACGAAATCAGACGAGTCCACAGATTTTATTGGGCGATTGGGCATTGGAATGGTTTGTCAAAAAGGATGGGAGCTTACGCACAAAAATGTATAATCGAAATGTCCAAACAACTCTTTTAGGATCCTTGAACTCCTATCAAATTAATCAAACTTTAGGAGCAAGCATCCTTTACAATAAAAGCTTTAATTCATTTTTTGGCTCGAAATAATTGTGACCTATAAAAAAAAGAGCCGCATTGGCGGCTCTTTAAAATTTTGAATGGGAAAAATTTATTTGACCACAAATGTGCCATTTCCAATCGTAAATCCTTCAGAATACATTTCGATTGAATATTTTCCTGGCTTGTAAACAACTCCACCGCGGGTATAAAGCACGGCTACTTCCTGGTTGTCATTTGAGTAGGAAACTACTTGAGAAATAGTAAAAGGAATATCTTTACCCCCTTGATTTATTTTACCCGATCCCGCTGCCTCGTCTGACAATGTGCTTCCTTCACCATCTAAAATTCGTACGTATATAGTTTTATTCTCTAATTTAGTGATTGGATTCATAGCTAAATTGAATACGATTTTCAACTTGTCAATTCTTTTTCCTCCTAATTTAGCTTTCTCCGTTTCTTTTCCTTTCGCGTTCACAGCTAGTACACGAATGTTTTGCGCTTTTAAAGCTGCACCAATACTTACTTTGCGTGCTAATTCTTTATTCTTTGCTGCTACGTCAGATAAAGTATCGCTTAAGTTCTTATTGACCGTTTTTAAGCCCGTATTTTCCGTGTTTAATGTCTGGTTTTGAGTGCTTAACACCTGGTTGTTTTCCGTCAAAACTCCATTTTGTTTTTTCAGCTCAACAATATCCGCATCTTTCTGAGCAAGAATAAGATCATATTCTTTAATTTTAGCTAAATAAGATTCGACCGTTGCATGATTTGCTTTTTTAAGCGAAGATTTATCTTGCTCTAATTGTAATTTCAAAGCTTCTAGATCTGCAACTTGGCCTCCTAATGCTTTGATTTCAGCTATTTTACCATCTAATTGAGTCGAAATAGAATCTAATTTAATTTGTGTATTAGCTAATTCAGTCGCTTTCTCTTCGATGCTAGTCGCTTGCTGTTTAGTTAGTTGGTTCGACCTGAAATACAATACTCCAAATACTGCAGTTAATACAGCAAGGACAATGAGTGCAATCTTAGACGTGTTGTTATTGGATTCCATTATGTTTGTTTTATTTATTAAAGGGTTTGTTTAATTTATCTCAAAAGTACAATAATTAATTTAAAATTTATTTCTATCTGCCTTTTTGGTTAATTTGCATGAATAAATGAGTGAATATGCCCACCTATGATTTTATTGTAATTGGCTCCGGTATCGCAGGTTTATCCTACACTGCAAAATTGGCCCAGCACTTTCAGGATACAAATCGCCCGGTTAAAATTGCGGTCATTACCAAAACAGTTGCTGAAGAAACCAACACAAAATATGCGCAAGGTGGTATTGCAGCCGTTTGGGATCAGGATGATTCGTTTGAGAAGCATATCCAAGATACCATGGTGGCCGGAGATTTTTTAAGTGATCAAAAGGTGGTTGAAATAGTAGTTAAAGAAGCTCCTGATCGTTTAAAAGAATTGATCTCTTACGGCACTGATTTTGACCGTAGGGCAGATGGAACGTTTGATTTAGTCAAAGAAGGTGGGCACTCAGATAAACGAATTTTACATTATAAGGACTCAACGGGCAATGAAATTGAGCGCGCACTATTAGCCCAATTAAAGTCTTTTCAATCGGTGGATTTTTTTACACATTACTTTGCTGTTGATTTAATTACCCAACATCATTTAGGCGAGAAAGTAACCAAGGATACTCCTGATAAAAAATGTTTTGGGGTCTATGTTCTTAATTTAAAAACTAAGAAAGTAGAGACTTTTTTAGGCAAAACGACGTTGCTGGCTACCGGGGGAATCGGTCAGGTCTACCAATCGACGACCAATCCCAAAATTGCTACCGGGGATGGAATTGCAATGGCATACCGAGCAAAGGCATTTGTAAAAGGAATGGAATTTATTCAATTTCACCCCACGGCTTTGTATAATCCCGGAAAGAAACCTTCATTTTTGATTTCAGAGGCGGTTAGAGGCCACGGAGGGATTCTGAAAAATTTGGATGGCTCTACTTTTATGGAGCGTTACGACGAACGTCTGTCATTGGCACCCCGAGATATTGTTGCCCGTGCCATCGATTCAGAAATGAAAAAACAAGGAAGCGATCATGTTTTTCTAGATACGCGACATATTCCCAAAAATGAAATTTTACAACATTTTCCCATGATTTATCAGCATTGTTTGGATGAACTAGGAATAGACATGTCGACGGAAATGATTCCTGTGGTGCCCGCTCAGCATTATCTATGTGGGGGTATTATCGTGGATGAATTTAGTAGGACCAATATACAACATTTATATGCCGCCGGGGAGTGTTCCTACACAGGGCTTCATGGAGCAAACCGATTGGCGTCAAATAGTTTATTAGAAGCTATTGTTTTCGCCCATCGGGCGTTCCAAAAGTCCATTGAAGAATTCGGGACTCAAACCCTACCTGAATCGATTCCAGCTTGGAATGATGAAGGCACGAAAAACCCTGAAGAATTAGTATTAGTGACCGAAATGGCGCGTGAATTGGAATCCATTATGTCCAATTACGTAGGCATTGTTCGAACCGACCGACGTTTGAAACGGGCCTACGATCGCTTGGAATTGATTTATTTAGAGCACGAAGAGCTGTATAAACAATCTCGAATCACCGTTCCTTTGTGTGAATTGAGAAACATGATTAACGTAGCATACTTAATCATCAAGCATGCGCGTGCGCAAAAAGAAAATAAAGGCCTTCATTACAATTTAGATTTGATATAGCTTGACTTGTCAATTTTAAGGACTAAATTTAATCGGTTCTATCCGCCATTCTTTCTATGTCCCAATCGATTCGAGATGTAATCTCTCCCCTAAATATTCTTTCTAAATCTGAAATTCTGAACGTAAGTAAAAGTTTTAAGAGTGTTCAAATTAAGAAGAATGATTATCTGGTTAATTCGGGAGGGCATTTAGATTCTTTGGTTTTTTTGAAAAAAGGGATCTTACGTAGCGGCTCAAACCAAAATCATGATTCGGATGTTTCTCAATCGAAAGACTTTACTTTTGAAGGTAATTTTTTGTTTTCAGGCAATAGCCTTTTAACAAATGAACCATTCCCTCATTCCATTCACGCCCTAATAGATTCCGAAATTTTAGTTTTAACGCGCGAAGGTTTGGACGGGGTTTACGAAAGTGTTCCGGGGTTTGTGGCCGTTTTGCGCCAATTAAAACAGGATGAATTAGAAAAGCAGGAGAAGCTAGCTGTTCTAAAAAAGATTCAATCCCCTCAAAAACGATATGACTATTTCCAGCGAAATTTCGCGTTGATCGCCGAACAATTACCCGAAGATCAGTTGGCCTCTTTTCTGCATATTCCCGCTTCTGAACTCAGTCGAATTAGAAAAAAAATAAGTGTAGGCACTAGCTTTTAAGCACGAATTTTCAGAAAGGATACAATCACTTGTAAGCCTTTTTCAAAGTGATGGTTGTTCGGTATTACGATATCACAATTTCGTTTATGTGGCCTGATAAATTCTTCATAAGTAGGTTTGACATGGTATTTCCAGCGGTACATGACGTCCTGTAAATCGTAGCCTCTTTCTTCATTATCACGTTTGATGCGGCGCTTTAATTTGATTTTGTCTTGGGCGTCAATAAATATTTTTAGATCTAAAAGTTTGGCAACTTCCGGAAAATGAAAAACAAAAATCCCCTCAACGACCAATATTTTTTTTGGATGGAAATGTAATAAATTGGGGATTTTTTCTGAATTATTGAAGGTATATTCCTCCCGAGTAACTACTTCACCTGACCTTAATTTTTCCACATCAGCGGCAAAAGCCACATCGTCTATGGCCCCAGGTAGGTCGAAGTTTTCAATCCCATTTTCATCTTTGGTTTGATGGCCCTTTGGTCGGTAGTAATTGTCCTGAGACAATAAGCAGATGTCATCCGAATCGAATTGCTCCATGAGTCGAGTTAAAAATAGGGTCTTTCCAGAGGCACTTCCTCCAGTAATCCCAATAATAAATGGACGGTTATCAGTCGACATAATGTAATTGATTCAAATGCAAATTTGCGAAAATGATTTAATTTAAACTAAAGCTATATTTTCATTTTTTGAATAATACATAAATAGCTTTTTCATCTTTTTGCATTTGCTTTATCATTTCAAAACCAGCTTCTGAAACGAATGAAATCATTTCCGCAGTGAAGAATAATTTTTTTCCACAACCCGCATGTAAAAGAGGAGTTGATATAGATATTTCTTCTTCTATAAACAATTGGCCTCCTTTTTTTAATATTCGGAAAGCCTCTTTTAGTACTAAATCGATTTGGTCGAATTCATGTAATGCATTGAAAATTAATACCCAATCGGCCATTTCACCTGCTAATGTACCCGAAGAAGCGTCTTCATTTTTTACCTGAATTTTGGTTGTATTTTTTGTCTGTGTCGTATTTTCAAAATAGGAAATGGACTCGCCAACTTCCTCATTACTCAAAACTTGATCGTCTTGGTCGACTAAAATTAATTGGCCAGCGGGCTGATGAATAACACAATTTATTTCCCACCAACCTGATCCACAACCAAAAGAAACGAGGGTATCAGTATTTTTCCAGGGGATAAATTTTAAAAGTTCTTTCATTTAGGTCTTAAATTAATGGATAAATCATGAAGCATGGTATATTTGAAAATAATTATTTTACCATGGCAATATTTATCGCACCTACGGCCTCAGTGATGGGCCGAGTTCGTATCTCAAAAGATGTTTCTGTTTGGCATGGAGCTGTTATTCGTGCGGATGTGGAGGAAATAATTTTAGGTGAGGGTTGCAATGTTCAAGATAACGCAGTTTTGCATGCTGATGAGGGGGATAAAACGATTATCGGCCCCAGAGTTACGATTGGCCACGCTGCGATTGTTCATGGCGCTACCGTGGGCGAGGGCTCCCTCATTGGGATGCATGCTACGGTATTAAACCGAGCTCAGATTGGCCGATTTTGTTTAATTGGCGCGCATGCTTTGGTGACTGAAGGGATGAACATCCCTGATTTTTCTCTGGTTTTGGGAATGCCTGCTAAAGTCGTTAAAACACTTTCGGAGGAACAAATCACCCGTTTAAAAGGAGGAGCTGATCATTATATGATGATGGGGGAAAGACATCTAGCAGGAGAGTTTCCACTGCTCACACAAGCAGATTTTAATTCATGATAGATCTATTTTTAATTCGCCATGCGCACGCAGGACCCTATATGCTCCCAGATGAAGGACGTAATTTGTCTATTAGGGGGATTGAAGAAGCGCAAGAATTAAGAGCGGTTTTTTTAAAAAGTAATTTTCCTACAGGCTTTTGGTATATTTCTTTGACGAATCGTACAAAAGAAACAGCGTCCATATTGATGGAAGGAATGCCTAATTTGGGCGAGTCATGCGATGATTATTGGTATCACGCCACGGGTCCGGAATATGTAAAAAATTTAGGGGCAAGCGATCATTCAGTTATATATTTAGTAGCCCACAATCCATCTATATCGTATGCCGCCACCTACTTCTCTGGAGATATGATTCAGATGGAAACCTCCTCATGTGTTCATTTGCACTGGCCTTCGGCAAATACATGGGCTGAAATTAGTCAAGGAAGCGCCATTGTTCATATGATCAATTAACATTATGCAAAAAAATAACCTTATTTTTCGTTGGATTTTTATCCTATTTACCCTTCTAATGATTGCGCTCGCCATCGACATGGCCCGAAATACGACGGCTCCATGGAATAAGCATAAAGCAAAAACACGGTAATTTGGCGTTTGCTTTTTGCCTGTTTATCGTCAAGA
>Ga0209499_1000212_pt1 | contig 43481 bp, 43 predicted proteins | sample C_130208_EF_Meta_FD_187306 | JGI IMG/M metagenome (GOLD analysis project Ga0209499, IMG submission 187306) | Freshwater microbial communities from Lake Croche, Canada to study carbon cycling - C_130208_EF_MetaG (SPAdes) (version 2) | ecosystem: Environmental > Aquatic > Freshwater > Lake... | reverse complement strand
CGGCGAACAGCCGGACCCTTGGGACCTGCTCCAGCCCCAGGATGAGATGAGCCGACATCGAGGTGCCAAACAGCGCCGTCTATGTGAACTATTGGGCGCTATAAGCCTGTTATCCCCGGCGTAACTTTTATCCGTTTGCGTTGTCGATCCCACGTTCATATACATAAATGTATGGACAACGGGTCACTTACTCCCACTTTCGTGCCTGCTTGGATTGTTGTCCTCACAGTCAAGCTGGCTTATGCGTATGCACTATCACTACGATTTCCATCCGTAGTTAGCCAACCTTTGAACGCCTCCGCTACTCTTTAGGAGGCAACCGCCCCAGTTAAACTACCCATCAGACACTGTCCCCGAACCGGATAACGGTTCAGGTAAGAACAAAACGACAACAAGGGTGGTATTTCACTGAAGACTCCACCAACGCTAGCGCGTCGGCTTCAAAGTCTCCCACCTATGCTACACATGTTGCCGCTCGGCTCAATGTCAAACTGTAGTAAAGCTGCACGGGGTCTTTTCGTCCTGATGCGGACAGACGGCATCTTTACCGCCAATGCACTTTCACCGAGTCCCTTCTTGAGACAGTACCCATATCATTACTCCATTCGTGCAGGTCAGAACTTCATTTTTAGTTATCTGTAATTTTCATTACAGTTCAGACTATACATTCATCTCACTCTGATAATCTGTAGGATATCTTGCTTAGTATATTTGCGTTTACCTGATTCGTTCATTGAATACGCTATGTCTATTATCTCTTTCAAATACTCAGAATTGAGGTGTTTTGATTGAGCTATTAGTTCACATATCCGTTCGAAACTAGTAAAATCGCGCAACTTGTTCGAGCGTAATGAATATTTCTTAAAATGCGGGATAATCTTCTTTCGTAAATCATCAATCGAACGTACTTCATATTTGTACATTTGATCATGTTTACTAAATCTAATCGCACCACATCCGAAATAGGTATGAATTTCTTTCAATACCGAAAGACTTTTTTTGTTCTGGCCTATTGAAAAACTTGGACGTATTTCAAGACCAGTCAGCATCTTCTCTCTCTTAGTAAAAGAGATCGAAAAGCAGCCTTCTCCATCAACAAAACCTGTTATATACCATGCCAATTCCATAGACTTCATTTCTTGTAAGTGAGAGCCAACGTCTTGTACATTTTGTTTCATATGTACCTCCCCTTTCGGATCAGTCGTTACGGCTCCTATCATAATTGATAGGTTGCCACGGTATTACCATTTATTCCTAGGAATAAATAAGGCTTCACCGTTATGAGTTGGTTTACAATTTAGCGCGTCACCGCGCTAATCAGGCAAGTTATTCACCTGACAAGGAATTTCGCTACCTTAGGACGGTTATAGTTACCGCCGCCGTTCACTGGGGCTTCAGTTCGCACCGTGAAGCACTCCCCTTAACCTTCCAGCACCGGGCAGGAGTCAGCCCCTATACATCCACTTTCGTGTTAGCAGAGACCTGTGTTTTTGGTAAACAGTTGCATGGGTTCTTTAGCTGCGGCCCCGTCACACTATTTATTACTAAAAAGTGATCGTAGGCTCAGCTCTCTTTTCTCAAATTTCTTCGGTTGCCTAGATAAGAAGTTATAAAACTTACTAGGACTTTTTTTCGATTTGCAAAAATCGAATTAGAGTTTTCAAAAAGAAAACTGGCAAGTCACAGTAATAAACACTGTGACGGGGCAGACCTTATCCCGAAGTTACGGTCGCTGTATTGCCGAGTTCCTTAAGAAGGGTTCTCTCGTACACCTTGGTCTACTCGACCTGAGCACCTGTGTCGGTTTGCGGTACGGTCGGTTATGCTTATACGTTAATGGGCTTTTCTGGTCAGCTTGACTCACCGGAATCGTGTCCTAAAAGGACACTCTCATTCGCGCATCGCCCCGAAGGACTGAACGCTTAGACAGTCATACCATTAGACTGCTCCGACTATCATGCCGCGCACCTACCAACAACAACATAACCGGTACGGGAATATTAACCCGTTGTCCATCGCCTACGCTACTCGCCTCGGCTTAGGCCCGACTAACCCTGGGATGATTATCATGGCCCAGGAAACCTCGCTCTTTCGGTGGGCAGGATTCTCACCTGCCTTATGGTTACTCATTCCAACATTCTCACTTGTTGCCACTCCACCAGACCTCACAGTCCAGCTTCAATGCTGACAACAACGCTCCTCTACCACGCCACATAAATGTGACATCCATATCTTCGGTACTACGCTTGAGCCCCGTTACATTTTCCGCGCAAGATCTCTTGATGAGTGAGCTGTTACGCACTCTTTAAATGAATGGCTGCTTCTAAGCCAACATCCTCATTGTTTAAGAAATCTCACCTCGTTTCCCACTGAGCGTAGATTTAGGGACCTTAGATGATGGTCTGGGCTGTTTCCCTTTCGAGCGCCGAGCTTAGCCCCGACGTTCTAACTGCCATGATTCCACAAATGGTATTCGTAGTTTGTCAAGGGTGGGTAATCTTGCGACCCCCAGTCCAAAACAGAGCTCTACCCCCACTTGCTACAACATGACGCTAGCCCTAAAGCTATTTCGAGGAGAACCAGCTATCTCCAGGTTCGATTGGCATTTCACCGCTAACCACAGGTCATCCGGGCATTTTGCAATTTGCTACGGTTCGGCCCTTCACGCAGTTTTACCCACGCTTCAGCCTGCCCATGGTTAGGTCACCTGGTTTCGGGTCTATTAATATGTACTAATACGGCCTATTCAGCCTCGCTTTCACTGCGCCTCCGATATAAATCTTAGGCTCGCACATACCAATAACTCGTTGGATCGTTCTACAAAAAGCACGCCGTCACCCCGAAGGGCTCCGACTCCTTGTACGCACACAATTTCAGGTTCTATTTCACTCCCCTTTCGGGGTTCTTTTCGCCTTTCCCTCACGGTACTAGTTCACTATCGATCGTAAGATATATTTAGCCTTGGGACGTGGTCGTCCCAGCTTCAGTCAGAGTTTCTCGTGTTCCGACCTACTTGAGTGTCGCTCTATGTAAACATAGAGCTAGGGAATAATATCCCATCAAATATAAGGTTAGCGACCTTTTGCTTACCGGGCTCTCACCGTCTATGGCGCGGAGTTCCAACCGCTTCTGCTCGCTTCGCTAATTTTTTACCTTATGTACACAAATGACAGTGCGTACTGCAGAACAGAAATCTCAAGAAACTTGAGTTATCTGTCCTGATAATTTGATCCTCACAACCCCTTGTAAATATTCGTCTGTCAACTTATTTACCCGGCAATAAATTACCAGGCAAAAATTTAAAAGGTTTGGGCTCTTTCGGGTTCGCTCGCCACTACTACCGAAATCGTTGTTTACTTTCTCTTCCTCTCCCTACTAAGATGTTTCAGTTCGGGAGCTTACCGCTGCATATCCTATATATTCAGATATGAGTGACTAGGTATAACCCTAGCCGGGTTCCCCCATTCGGAAATCCACGGTTCAAAGCTTATTAGACAGCTCCCCGTGGCTTATCGCAGCCTATCGCGTCCTTCTTCGGTATCTTACGTCAAGGCATCCGTTGTGTGCGCTTAAATAACTTTTTATGCATTGGTACTAACTAGCTATTGGTGTCTACCAATAACCATTTAGCCGTTTGTCATTAATTAATCTTAGATACATATATCATCTTGGAAAGTATATGTATCTCATGCTAAATTGTTAAGTTTCAAACAAGCACACAGATCAATCCGAAGATATCTCTAGTCAAGTTCACGCGATTATCAAAGCATTTTAAGCGTCTCAAACAATCGCGTAGACTTGGGCTATAACATCTTAGCAACTATGCCCTCAAGTGTAAAGCATATAACGTTGCAATTTAATCAACATTTTATCTCTGTTTTAGGTTTGGTGGAGCAACGGGGATTCGAACCCCGGACCCCCTGCTTGCAAAGCAGGTGCTCTAGCCAGCTGAGCTATTGCCCCAAATAAGGACCTATCGTGTATTCCACCTCTGTTAAGAACAGTCTTTTCTATTATAACAGTTGCCTTGCGTTATGATCAGCACTCTTGGTGGGGCTATCTGGACTCGAACCAGAGACCTCGTCATTATCAGTGACGCGCTCTAACCAACTGAGCTATAGCCCCATGTTTGGTATGTGCTTTTGCTTCATACTAGGTGAGGCTATCCACCGCCACCGCAGAAAACTGTTAAGAATAGTGTACTACTCTTGATAACTTTTAAAAGTACTCTCTTAGCAAAAGGGCGCCTCCGGTGTTTCACAGAAGCGCCCTCTGGCGTTAAAGACTGAATAGTAAAGCGTCAACAATTTTTGAAATTATCTGCCACCCTTTGAGAGGTGGAAAGTAGCAAGTAACTTCAATCTTACTACCAGACCGACCATTCTCTGTTATGGCATAAAGCGCATAACAGGAATTGAAAACTCCCTAGAAAGGAGGTAATCCATCCGCACCTTCCGGTACGGATACCTTGTTACGACTTAACCCCAATCATGTCCCCCACCTTAGGCTGAGGCAAAGCTCAGACTTTGGGTGTTGGCCACTTTCATGGTTTGACGGGCGGTGTGTACAAGACCCGGGAACGTATTCACGGTAGTGTGCTGACCTACCGTTACTAGCGATTCCAGCTTCATGCAGGCGAGTTTCAGCCTGCAATCCGAACTGAGACCGGTTTTGATGAGATTTGCTTCCCCTCGCGGGTTCGCTGCCCTTTGTACCGGCCATTGTAGCGTGTTTGTAGCCCAAGACGTAAGGGAAATACTGACCTGACGTCATCCCCTCCCTCCTCCCTGTTGCCAGGGCAGTCTGTTTAGAAAAATCCAACTAAACATAAGGGTTGCGCTCGTTAATGGACTTAACCATACATCTCACGACACGAGCTGACGACGGCCATGCATCACCTGTCACCGATCCAACTAAATGAGGTTCTTCTTTCGATGAACTGCTATCGGGATTTCAAGCCTTGGTAAGGTTCTTCGCTTACCATCGAATTAAACAACACGCTCCACCGCTTGTGCGGGTCCCCGTCAATTCCTTTGAGTTTTAATCTTGCGACCGTACTCCCCAGGCGGGATGCTTAACGCGTTAACTTCGCTACGACACAGGTCGATGTGTGTCACAGCTAGCATCCATAGTTTACGGCGTGGACTACCGGGGTATCTAATCCCGTTTGCTCCCCACGCTTTCGTGCCTTAGTGTCAGTAATGAGCCAGTAGACTGCCTACGCCATCGGTGTTCCTCCCAATATCTACGGATTTCACTCCTACACTGGGAATTCCATCTACCTCTCTCATACTCAAGCTCTGCAGTTTGGAACGCAGTAATGCGGTTGAGCCGCACGCTTTCACGCTCCACTTACAGTGCCACCTACGCAACTCTTTACGCCCAGTAATTCCGGATAACGCTTGGGTCCTACGTATGACCGCGGCTGCTGGCACGTAGTTAGCCGACCCTTATTCATGTGTTACCGTCATATTCTTCTCACATAAAAGCAGTTTACGACCCGAAGGCCTTCATCCTGCACGCGGCGTTGCTCCATCAGGCTTTCGCCCATTGTGGAAAATTCCCTACTGCTGCCTCCCGTAGGAGTCTGGACCGTGTCTCAGTTCCAGTCAGACTGATCATCCTCTCAGACCAGTTATCGATCGTAGCCTTGGTAAGCTTTTACCTCACCAACTAGCTAATCGAACGCAGGCCATTCCCAAAGCGCATAAAGCTTTAATCCGAAGATCACATGCGGTATTAGCCACCCTTTCGGGCGGTTATCCCTCACTTTGGGGTATGTTCCTACGCGTTACTCTGCCGTCCGCCGCTCGCCACCAGTCCGAAGACCGTGCTGCCGCTCGACTTGCATGTATTAGGCACGCCGCCAGCGTTCATCCTGAGCCAGGATCAAACTCTCCAAAAAAGTGTTTTATAAAGAAAAACACATTAAAAAAAACTGACGTTGACGCTTCACTATTCAATTTTTAACGTTCTAACTATTTTTGGGGCCACTTTAAAACAAGTACCTCAAAAGCAACAGATGTAAGCATACCCCATTCAGATAACACGGTCAATACTAAATTTGTATAAAACGTTGTAGGAAAATCTACTTAAAGATTACAGTGGTGAGAACACCTATGACAATGCCTACCAAAAAGCCTGCAAAAACCTCAATTGGATCGTGTCCTTTTGAATTTGTTAATTCCGTAGATAGTTTAGTGCTGGTTTTTTTAGATAATTCTTTAACCGCTTCTGTGAGCTGTCCGGCTGATCTTCTTACTCCCATTGCATCATAAAGGATAATGCCAGTGATGCCAGCACTCAGGGCAAATAGTGCGCTAGAGAAGCCCTGGTGGACCCCTATGACGGTGGTGAGGGCTACCATACACGCTGAATGAGAGCTTGGCATGCCACCAGACTGAATCGTGTCACCCCACTGAATACCATCTTTATTTAAACTAACTGCGAACTTAATCGATTGAGCAACTACCCAGCCCAAGAAAGGAGCGATAAGATACTGGTACTTATTCATTTTTAAGCTTTCTTTTCCTCAGATTCATCACTTGAATCTTCTTCTTCATCATCATCAGGGCTATTCCTAACCAGGGCAAGTGAAGCTACACTGTCTTTTTCATTTAGCCGCATAATTCTTACTCCTTGCGTAGCTCGTCCAAGCTCAGGTATATCTTTGAGTCCTAAGCGAATTGTTTGGCCAAGGTTTGAAATGATAATCACTTCGTTCGCTTCCTCGGATAGTGTTGCTACACCAATGAGTTTTCCTGTCTTATTGTTTACGACAGCCGATCGGATACCGACACCGCCTCGAGCATGAGCAGTAAACTGTGACACCTTGGTTCGTTTCCCATAACCTAATTCGCTAATTACGAAAATACTGGAGTTATCTTTAACGAGATCCATGCCGATAACATTATCTCCAAGTCGCAAACGAATACCTCTAACGCCTCTCGAAACACGGCCCATTGGTCGAACATCCTTTTCGTGGAATCGAATAGCCTGACCCATGGAAGTAGAGATTACTACCTCGTTGTCGCCGTTACTGAAGCGAATCCACTTTAATTCATCACCTGCATCAAGATTGATTGCGATTAAACCAGAGCCACGAACTTTCGTGTATTGCTCGTAGGCAGTTTTCTTAACCACACCTCGAATAGTACACATGAGCAAGAAGCCGTTCTCTTCACTTCTGCTAACCCGAATAACGGAACTAACTTTTTCTTCTGGTTGTAATTGTAGTAAGTTAACGATTGCAATTCCCTTTGCATTGAGGCCAGTTGTTGGCACCTCATAAGCCTTTAACCTAAACACGCGACCTTTATTTGTAAAGAATAGGAGATAGTCGTGTGTGCTCGCCATAACAACGTGCTCAATAATGTCTTCTTCTCGAGTTGCCATACCTCGGCGGCCCTTACCACCTCTGCCCTGTTTCTTGTATTCTGCTTCCGGACTTCTCTTGATGTAGTTTGCTGAAGTTAAAGTAACAACGATTTGTTCATCAGGAATCAATTCCTCGTCGCTAAATTTCCCAAGCTCTTGCGGTATAACTTTTGTTCTTCTCTCGTCGCCGTACTTATCTCTTAATTCGGTTAATTCTTCTTTAATAATAGATAGAATTCTCTTCTCGTCTCCTAGGATTGCGGTTAATTCAGCGATCAACTTACGCAGTTCTGCGAGCTCATCTTCAATCTTTTTTCGCTCAAGTCCAGCAAGTTGTCGGAGCTGCATCGCAAGGATGGCTTTTGCTTGAATTTCTGAAAGCTTAAACTTGGCTATTAAGTTATTCTGAGCTTCTTCAGTGGTGTCACTGCCTCTAATAACCTTAATAACTTCGTCAATATGATCAAGCGCAATGCTTAGGCCTTCAAGAACATGAGCTCGAGCTTCAGCTTTTTTAAGGTCATACTCTGTTCGACGCCGAACGACGACCTGTCGATGCTTAATATATTCATGAAGAATATCACTGAGGCCTAGAATACGCGGCTGAATACCATCTATAAGTGCCAGCATATTGTAATGGAATGAAGACTGGAGTGGTGTCATCTTATATAGTTGATTGAGTACCTTTTTAGGGTATGCATCCTTCTTAAGATCTACGACAACTTTTACTGCACCTCGAGCACTTTCATCTCTAAGATCAGAGATGCCAACGATTTTCTTATCTTTTACTAGTTCTGCTATTTTCTCAAGTAAGCTTGCCTTATTAAGGCCATACGGTACTTCACTAATAATAATTCGGTGTGAACCCTTCTTTTCTCTTTCTTCGATGTTGGCCACGCCACGTACGACAATACCACCCCTACCTGTTGCATATGCGTTTCTGAGACTATCTTGACCGAAGATTATACCTCCGGTAGGAAAATCTGGACCCTTTACATGCACGAGTAATTCATCGAGTGTTGCTTCAGGCTTATCTATAAGAAGGATTATTGCATTTGCGATCTCAGTTAGGTTGTGAGGAGGTATTGAAGTCGCCATACCAACCGCAATACCAATTTGACCATTCAAAAGAAGGTTCGGTAGTTTAGCGGGTAAAACTGAAGGTTCTACTTCTGATCCATCATAGTTTTCCCTAAAATCAACAGTGTCTTTATCTAGATCTGTTAATAGTTCTCCACCGGTACGAGCCATGCGCGCTTCTGTATAACGCTGAGCAGCTGGGGGATCTCCGTCCATCGAACCGAAGTTACCTTGGCCATCAACAAGCACATAGCGCATAGACCAGTCCTGCGCCATTCGGACCATTGAGTCGTAGATAGCTGAATCACCATGCGGGTGATATTTACCCATGACATCACCGGTAATACGTGCGCTTTTTACAAATTTAGATCCAGCTCTCCAGCCGTTTTTCTCCATAGAATAAAGAATTCTACGGTGCACTGGCTTTAGTCCATCACGAACATCTGGAAGCGCTCGAGAAACAATAACGCTCATCGAATAGCGAAGATAGCTATCTTCCATGACATCTTCAATAGTACTGAGTTCAACCTCTTTAGAGTGAGTCTGCACTGCTGGTATAATTTCTAATTCTGGTACTTCGTTTGTATTTTCTTCCATCTTAAACGTCCAAATCCTTTACAAATTTTGCTCTTGATTGAATAAAGCTCTTTCTGAGTGACACCTCTTCTCCCATCAGCTTATTAAAGATAGCATCAGATTTTTCGGCATCATCAACCCTTACCTGAATAAGCACTCTATTGTCTGGGTTCATAGTTGTCTCCCATAACTGATCGGCATCCATTTCACCAAGACCTTTATAGCGCTGTAATTCTGAAATTCCAGCTTGTTTTTTTCTATCATCAGAAATATCTATTTTAGTGCCGTTCGCTTTTCGGTCAGCTATAAGGCCATCCATGATCGAATCCCTTTGATCATCAGAGTAAGCGTAGTATTTTTTACCACCACTACTCTTCAAAAGGTAGAGTGGCGGCTTAGCTAAGTAAAGAAAACCTCCGTCAATAACAGGACGCATATAGCGGAAAAAGAATGTCAATAGAAGCGTATTAATGTGGGATCCGTCAACGTCCGCGTCAGTCATCAGGATAATACGGTGATATCTGAGTCGTTCTATGGAGAATTGTTCATCAATGCCGACGCCTAAAGCTTTAATTAGGCTGACGATTTCATTATTAGCAAGCATCTTATCGAGGCGTGCTCGTTCAACATTGAGTACTTTACCCCTAAGTGGCAATATCGCCTGTGTCTTGCTGTCGCGACCGCTCTTTGCCGACCCACCAGCTGAGTCACCTTCTACGAGGTAGATTTCAGATTTTGCAGGGTCTTTACTTGAGCAGTCAGCTAGTTTACCAGGCATTGAAGCACCGTCGAGAACACCCTTACGTATGATATTGTCTCTAGCGGCGCGAGCAGCTTTTCGAGCTCGGGAAGCAAGTAATGCTTTTCCGATAATTCCCTTAGCAACGGCAGGATTTTCTTCAAGGTAATAGGAGAAGTATTCAGCCATAACCTTATCGACATAGCCACGAATTTCAGGGTTACCCAGCTTATTCTTGGTTTGGCCTTCAAATTGAGGGTCAGGAATTTTAACTAAGATCACTGCAGTAAGTCCTTCACGGCAGTCTTCACCTGTTAAATTCTCTTCCTTCTCTTTAAGGAGTCCATTTTTTCGAGCATAGTCATTAATAACCCTAGTAAGCGCAGTTCTAAATCCAACAAGGTGAGTTCCTCCATCGGGGTTGAACACGTTATTCGCAAAAGGCTTAACAGTCTCATTAAAACTATCGTTATATTGAAGTGAAACTTCAACCATTACATCTTCGATTTGCTTCTCAACGTAGAAAACTTTATCTCCGACTACATCTTTTCCAATATTTAGATGACGAACATAACTTTGTATACCACCTTCAAAATAAAAACTATAATTTTCGTTTGTTTTTTCATCAAATACAGTAGTTTTTACACCTTTTGTGAGATATGCTTGGTGTCTCAAGTAGTCGACAACCCAAGGATATTCAAAAGTGGTTACCTGGAAGATTTCGCTATCAGGCCAAAAGGTGATGGTAGTTCCGTGATGTGTTGCCTTCCCTACTTTTTCAAGCTCTGTTGTAGGTACACCTCTTTCAAAGGTTTGACGGTAGTGAACGCCATTCAGGAATACTTCCGCTACAAGCTTAGAGGAGAGTGCGTTAACTACGCTAATACCTACACCATGAAGACCACTTGATACTTTATAGCCACCACCACCAAATTTTCCACCGGCGTGAAGAATCGTAAGAACGGTTTCGAGTGTGCTTTTACCAGTCTTCGGATGGGTATCAACAGGAATGCCTCGTCCATTATCTGAAACACGAATGCCGCCATCACTAAGCATACGAACCGTAACGGTATCTGCCTCACCTGCAATAGCTTCGTCGATAGAGTTATCGGCAATTTCTTTAATTAGATGATGCAAGCCCTCTCTTCCGGTACTACCGATGTACATACCCGGACGTTTTCGAACAGGTTCTAACCCCTCTAGAACTTGAATTTGATCAGCATCATAGCTGGCTGCACCCGTTTTTTGTTTAACCATACCCTCTACTTCACCTATGTTATTACTGACTCATATTATAGGAGGAAATGAGTAATTTCACAACTGCATGCTCACTTTTTACAACCATATGTTTTTGAATAATAATCACCCCTGTTTTAGCACGTTTCTAGCCAGCCTGAACGGGCGGAAGCTTATTCCATGCCGCATGATTGTAAGGACTTTCTAGCTGCTTTTTTCCTTTCCACTTAGAACTTAGCAGCTTTGTTGCAATCTGCGGCCCTGCGGCTCCATAGAGGCTCTCAAGCTCATAAATCGCATTGAGTAGACTGCTCTTTTTAAGAGCCTCAGTATGGTCGTGTTCAATACTGAGTTGCTGATCTATTTTCAAGTTATCACAATACACCATCGCTCTCGTGTAGCTCTCTCCTGCCACATAGAGTTTTTTTGCAGCCCTTTCGGCTACTTGAGAAAAAATGAATACATCATTCGTCCAATCAAATGTTTCCTCGTAATATTTACCCACCCCTCTTATTGAATGAGGTATTTTTTTGTATATCGCTAGTTTGAGGTGATTGGTGTACAGCTGCTTATCTCGTAATTTTGCGGCTACTTGAGAGCTAAAGTCTACTAAAGAAGACCTGATACCCTCGCTGTCATTTACGTTATAGCTGAAAGATCGGCTGCGCCGTATCGATTGCCGAAGCTTCGTCTCCTGGGGCGCCACGTTCCACCCCTTTAATTGAAATATCAATTCCTTCATAGGCTTATCGATGATGTTCATTATTGGATTACTCAGTTCTATTTGCGTCAGATCCCAGGCAGTCACGACCCCCAGCATCTTAAATTTTGGAGCCAGCTTTCTCCCGATTCCCCATACATCGGCTATATCAGTGGACTTCAAGAATAGCTCCGAGTGATGATCATCTCTTTTTAAAATCCCAACACCAGTTGGATTTTTTTTAGCCATGCGTGTCGCCACCTTGGCGAGCGCCCTTGATGGGGCCATACCTATACTGACCGGAATTCCCGTCCAATCAAGTATTAATTTTCTTAGCGTTGTACCCCATAAAATGGGGTCACTAATTTGCTCATCTTTAAACTCGATGAATGATTCGTCGATTGAATATATATCTATCGATTGAGCTGGTAATGTTTGAAAAATACCCTGTAAACGCTTAGCGAAATGTCTGTATAGAAGAAAGTTGGCCGAAAAAACACCCGCCCCAATCTTCTCGAGTAGCTCGCTACACATAAAATAGGGCTGGCCCATAGTTACTCCAGCGGCTTTCGCCTCATTAGAACGTGCAATGACGCAGCCATCATTGTTGGATAACACTACAACTGGTCTTTTTGCATACTGGGGTTGCATAACGCGCTCACAGGAGGCGAAAAAATTATCACAATCAATTAAAACAACCATAGGCCCATTCTATATAGTTTTACGCAAAGAGCGCAAAACAAAGGTGACGACCCCCCATATCCGAAGTTCATCATCTGAAGTAATCTTTATTTCTCCGTGCGTTTTACTCTCAGAAAAAAGATGTGGCACCTTGTTAATTAATCCGAAGCGCTTAAGCGTATAGGCTTCATTAAGGACCGCCACTACTACGTCATTATTGCGAGGTTCAATTGATCTGTCGACAACAACGATATCACCCTCGTAAATCCCGGCATCATGCATCGAGCTACCGGTAACTCTCATAAAAAAAGTAGCTGCTGGATTTCGTATTAATAATTGATTCGTATCGAGGGGAGTTGTATCAAGTTCCTCACCGGGCGAAGGAAAACCTGCCTGAACAAAATTTAAAAGAAGTGTCGGGCTCGTTTTTCCCATAATTAGATAGTGTCTTTAGGAGATTGATCAACTGGATTATTTAGATGAACGGTTTCACCTTGCTCAAAAAGTCCGTCTTCCTTAACTGGCGCTTGGGGAGGTTGTGCTGCTAGATCCTTTTCCTTGGGTGCTACTGCAGCAGCTACAGGAGCTGGCGCTGTTGATGATGGAGATATGGGTGGCTGAGTTGTCGCTTTTCTCTTTGCAAGCCATTCATCCAAAAACGAAGATGTTGATGTTTGCTTCTTGAGACCAGGCGCTTGGGTTGCTCCGGTTTGCCCAAATGAAGGAGGAGCCTGTCCTGGAATCGTTTGTGCCGCAGGAGTAGATGCGAGACGCTTGAAGATATCTGCCTCCACTTGCGCCTTTGGCTTTCCATACTTGGCTGCGGAAAGTTGCTTGAGGGCCACAGCGAGCTGCTTGTTGATGTTACTAAGCCTTGGGAGTAATTCCATACTGAAAGGTTGTGTCGGAGTTCCATTAATGAGCATTCGAATAGCTACATTGTAGTTGGGTATCTGTCTCAGGTCTGTCTCATCGAATACTGGATTCATGTATTTTGCCATTACTTCAGCTGATGCATTACCAACGCGGAATGCAATTGCTGTTCCGACATTTCCTAGCACTGCATCCCTAATTTCATCCGATAGCTGACCAATATATTGATTAGCGACAATAAGATTGAGCCGATATTTTCTAGCCTCGCTCAAAATTGAGGCGAATGAATCAGTTGAGAAGTTTTGAAACTCATCAACATAAAGACAGAAGTCTTCTCTTTCTTCTTCTGGTGTATCAGCTCGACTCATGGCCGCAGCTTGAAACTTCATAACAAAAATCATTCCAAGTAATTTAGCATTAAGCTCCCCTGTTAAACCTTTGCTTAAATTCACGAGCAATATCTTCTTTTGATCCATGATTTCCCTAAGATCAAAAGAGCTCTTGGTTTGTCCGATGATATTCCTCATCATTGTATTGGAGAGAAAAGCGCCAAATTTACTTGCAACCCAACTAGTTACCTCACCTGCATCGTTAGATCGCTGAGAAGCTGGCCACTCTTTTGTCCAATAATCTAGAAGATTCTGATCTTTAACGTATTTCAATTTGGATTTCATGAAATCACTGTCAACGAGCACTTTCGGTATATCTATGAAACTACCCCCTTGAGGGTCTGACATCAAAAGTAGTGCGGCGTTTCTGAAGATTTGTTCGAAACGCGCACCAATCATACCTTGTCTATTTGGATCGTATAGAGAATAAAGAATATTTATCGTCTCTTGGATAAGAAAGTCTTTTTCCTCTTCACGCTTAAAATCAAATAGATTTAAGCCGAATGGAAAATCCATATCGCTTGGATTGAAATAAATAACGTCTTCGGTTCTTTCTTTAGGAACCATTCCAAGTAGCTCCTCTACAACGTCTCCGTGAGGATCAACGAAAGCAAATCCCCTTCCTTCAATCATGTCTTGTACGGCTAGATTGTCCAAGAAGGTCGTTTTTCCTGTACCCGTTTCTCCAATAATGTACGTATGTCGTCTTCGGTCTAATTCGCTGAGCTTTATCTGTTTCTTAGCACCCCTGAAAACGTTATATCCAAGCAGCAATCCGTCTTCGCTTACATTCCGAGGACCATCAGCCTGCTTTGACTGCTGTCTATCGAGCTGAGTAGTGGGAGTATTCGTCGCATCAGGAAAATGATAGATACTTGCGAGTTCTACGGTATTTAATAAATTTGTGTTCTTTTCAGGTGGGAAAAATCGCAAAATATATGAAGTCACAAAACTCTCGGTATCCTTTGCTGGTAAGAATTTAAAACCATTTTTACCTGGTGCATCAAAAAGCGAGAATGTTGCTGTTATATTGCTGAGAATTGATTGCGATCTTTGGGCAACGTTTGATGACGCTATAACACGAATTAAGACTTCGTAGCCCGCATGCTTTGTTTTTTCCTCTATTGCATCTGCGAGAGACTGATCCAGGCTTGACCCACCCTTATTTTCTTTTTCTCCAATCTCTTTGTCTTTTGCCTCTGGTGGTTTAACAGGAGCAATAAAAGCCTGCTTAAGGAACCAAAAGAAGAGTTCGACTCCTCGTTTTGTACTTTTACCTTCCCTGATTCTTTTTGCTTCGTCAGCGGCAAATTTCGTCCAGCCATCATGTGCTGGGCGTATCAAGATCTGGACACCTGCCCCATCTTGTTCGCCAAGATTGGCAAATGAGTTCAATAAAGACTGTAGTGCATCTCTCTTCATATCTCGATAGGTGGCAATAGGGAAAATAAACTGATCCTTGAGCACCATCTCGCCACCAACTGTTCCGGTAATCTTTCCGACTGGGTTAAATATATTGTGTTCAGCTACTTCTTCTATAAGACTATTCGGATAAGCGCTGTTAACAGCTTGCTCTATAACTGCCACAAGAGAAACAGGAACGGCTGCATAGAAATAGACAAAGCCTTTGTTGGCAACGATTTCTAGACTTATATGTCGTTGTCCATAGAACTTACTCTTGAAGCCCTTTTGAGTAATACTTGCGATGATGTTATAGAGTACTTCTGCTTTTGAAATATTCTCATCAGCAATATCACGCGCATCCCTTCCCTCGGTTACAACATCTTCGCTTACCGGAGGTAGATGAATGAGTAGTGGTACCATTTTGAGGCCACGCTCATAATTTTTTGCCTCTCTAAGGAGTTTTCTTGTTCTCCAAAATAGAAAAAACGCTAAAGCCAGTAAAGCGATAATAATTGTAAATAGTACGATTGGGAGGGTTGATGCCATCATTTACCTAAAGAGAGTATTCCTCGGGAAGCTTGATATCTTTCCCAAATCTTTTTTTAATATAATCCTTCTTGAATCTACTTATCTTTGAGGCCTGAGCCTGCGGATCATGCTTAGTCTCATGGACAATCCTCTTAGCATTCTGAACCCATTCTTTTTCGATAAGATTATCGTCTTTTGCTTCATTTGGATTGCCTGCGGAGAGATCATCATTCACTGGAGCAGGAATCGAAGAACTCTGGTCGTCATCAGCTGCTGCGACTGTTGCATCATCAGTAGCCTGAGTTACGGCCGTAGTTGCTTGATTAACTCTTTCCTGTGAATCATGATGATTTCCGATTTCAGGCATAGGTACATGATATTCCTCATTACCAGATGAGGGCTTTGATTCAACCCCTTTAGGGCTCGGGAGTTCTTGCGATGGTAGTGGTAGCATTTGATCCATTAGCTGAATTATAGCAAAAATACTGAGGCGCAAGAACCCTTAAAAAAACTACTTGAAATAGCTACTTCTTAAGCCATACCAAGTAACAACTAATGGAATACCAAAAGATAAGATAATATCCATTAGATTGATGCTTGAAAGTGTTGATAGGCCTATAAAAAAAGTGGGTGCGAAAGCCAGCACAACAGAAACAAAAAGAAGCTTTTTGTAATCTTTGTGTTCAGTGGAGACCCAAGAAATAATGATTAAGATATTCAAAAAAAACAGATAAAGCATTACGAAGACAAGTAAAAAAATGGCCAAGTTTGCGGTAGCAGGAGAAGTAATCGAGAATACAGCAACTAGACCAAGTAAAAGGATTCCTAGAAAACAAAATAAATAACGCATCATAAGCATTGTACAACAAATACAAAAGCCCACAGTGAGTGGGCAGATTAATTTAATAAACTTAGAGCTCTGGGAGGTAAAACCGCCCATTAATATATTATTTTATGGCGCTTACCTGATTCCCAGAACATCTGACTGACCGCTCTCTCATTAGTACGAGAGGGCGAGATCCGTGACTCCCCGCAGAGGCGTTTGAAGCTCGTTTTAGTAAGGTTTTTGTTTTATTTCTTACTGCATTCAGACTAGCATAAGAAGTTCATCGTGTCAATCGTAATTTGATGACTTATATACAACTTTCAGGAGTTAAATAGTAAATATTAGAGTTGTAATTTTTATAACTTCTCCTCTTTTGATAGTATTTAGTGAATGAATAAGTCCTTTATTTTATGCACTCAACGCCCTCTTTTGTTGAACATACTTTTTAAAGTATCGTTTTGTTGCAGCCGTATATTTTTTTTGAAAAAACCATATTATTAAAAAAATATTTGCTAACCGTATTTATTGGATTCCATCCATCCTAAATTTTCAAAATTATCTTACTACTCATATTTAGCGATGCCCGGAAAAACATAGTTAGGGTTTGTAACGTCAAGCAACACTATAGTTCCAGTTACTGGTATTCAGAATTAGAAACATGAGTTTACTAGCAAACTACCTTTTTATCATTTAAGCCCGGATGACTCTTCCCTAATTTTTAATTATTTTTCGTTTAAATAAGTTTTTTTTGAGGATCGAAAAATGCTTCTACCTGCTATATATTTTGGGTAAATAGCTTATGCCTAAAATTAACTAAAAAGTTATGCACAGTTAAATGTTTTTTTATAGTTGACACTGCTTTTGCTTACCACTACTATAAGTACAGCACTGAGTAAAAAAAGTGCTCAAAAACAAAAACCTCGAATGTAAACAACGGCTTCTCGCAGGCCGTTGTTTCTTTATTGGGAATATTTTTATTGATTGCTGCCGTTTTAGTTAGGATATTTTAGGGAGTAAAAATATCCTTTTGGAGATTGTGCTACGTGAATGTTTATATTGACCCCTATTAGCATATCTGTTATAATCTCTACTTGAATGAGGAGAAATCTACATTAACAAGTACACTCGCCTGAATGAGGCTATTAGAGCGAATGTTTTACGTGTCATTGATCAGCATGGCAATCAACTTGGAGTTATTTCTAAACAAGAAGCACTCCAAGCTGCCCGCGATGCAGAGCTTGACTTAGTTGAAATATCGCCCGAGGCAGACCCACCAGTTGCAAAAATTGTCGACTGGGGCAAATACAACTATCAAAAAACGAAGCAGTTGCAGAAAAGTAAACGAAACTCCAAAGTTAGTGAACTCAAGCAAATGCGTTTTAGCTTAAAGATCAGCGATCATGATATCGCCGTTAAGTTAAAAAAAGTAACTTCGTTTCTCAATGATGGAAGTAAGGTCCGCATAAGCATCATATATAGAGGAAGAGAGCTTGCCCACAAAGAACTCGGTTATGTCCTTATGGATAAACTGGTAAACCTTATGGGAGAGAATGTAGTAACAGATCAGCCACCTCAATTTGCAGGTAGACAGTTAAGCGCAGTAGTAAGGAGCACGAATGCCAAAGCTAAAAACTCATAGTGGAACTAAAGATAGAGTTAAGATTTCCAAAACTGGAAAGGCTCTTGCTCGTAGAGGAGGTGGCAATCACCTTCTAGAGAAGAAAAGCATGTCCAGGAAAAGAACCTATAAAGGTCTGAACGAAATAACCGGACATATTAAGCGTAATATCAAGCGTAAGTTGGGAGCATAGAGAGATGCGAGTTAAAAGAGGCGTTACATCACACGCAAAACACAACAAGATACGTAAAGCTACTAAAGGAATGACTCATTCCCGAAGAAGAAGCGTTCGAATGGGTAAACAGGGTGTTATCAAGGCTATGCAATATGCATATCGAGATAGACGAAATCATAAAAGAACTTTTAGAGCTTTATGGAATGCCCGAATTAATGCTGCTGCAAGAGAAAACGGCACAACTTATAGTGTTCTTATCAATGGACTCAAGAAAGCTAATATTTCTTTAGATAGAAAAATTCTTGCTGAATTAGCCGTTAATGAACCTAAGACTTTTACTTCAATAGTAAAAGCTACCAAAATCTAAGCTAAGTTTAGATAGAAAAGAAAAACCCCTCTCCTGAGGGGTTTTTAAATACCAGATCATCCATAAGCCGGGTTCTGTTCTATCTGGCCATCTATCTAGATCCAATATTGCTAAAGGATTCAAGCGGATAAACGTAAGTTCTAGCGGGCAACTATTCATTGTAATAATGAAATGAACTTACTCCTTGCAGTAGGCAGGGTTTACCTCTTTGTTAAGTCACCCTAACAAACTGTGAGCTTTTACCTCACTCGTTTCACCCTTACCCTGTAAACAGGGCGGTTTCGTTTCTGTGGCACTTTCCCTAAGATTTCTCCTGGTTGCCGTTAACAACTGCCTTGCCCTATACTGCCCGGACTTTCCTCCCCTTGCGGGGCGACCAGTCGATGATCTAGCTTGTCTATTATATCAATAAGAGTGCCCAAATGCCTATTGGCTATCTAATACTCTATTAACTTCAGCATCTGCCAATTTATTTAATGCTCTCGGCACATGCTTGAATGATACTTTATCGAACTTTTTTATCGCTTCATGAATAGAGACATTTATTTTTAAAAGATCCACATTCTTAATCTTGAAGATGCCAGACATTTGATTAACTACTAAAAGGCTATCCATATAGACGTCAACCTGGACGGCACCCATATCATAGGCAGAATCCAGCCCTTCAAGCACCGCCTTATACTCTGCTTGATTATTGGTTGTTATTCCAAGATAGGTACCACCGGCCTTAAGCACCTTATCGTCAAGCGAAAGGATAGCAAAACCAGTTGCTGATGGACCTGGATTTCCTCTAGAACCCCCATCGGTAAATAATTTTACCCTGGAGATACTTGTTGCATTATTTACATCTTTTAACTCTTTAGCGCTGTCATTACCATCAAGATAAATAAGTGTGACCGGCGCTTTTTTATTAAGTTCTGGATACAAAATATTGATGTCTCTAGCTATTCGCCCGGCGTGCGCAGGCTGAGAATCGATAAAATCACTTAAGAATAAAGTGTTGAGGCTTTGAATAGACCCTCTAAATTCCCTGCTATCTACTTCTAGTACTACTTCTTCGCCAAGCTGAAAAGCTTCTCGTCCACTCACGAGAAACTCCATCCGTTGTTCGTCAATTACTATGCATTTTATTTTATTCATAAGGTGTCCATTTCTTATTTGGTCGGGGTGACAAGACTTGAACTTGCGACCTCACGGCCCCCAGCCGTACGCGCTACCAACTGCGCTACACCCCGAAGGCGACCTAACGACCGTTTGGATTCCTGCCGGAAACCAAGTGGGGTTCCTCACATTACTCCCACGGGAGTAATAAATATCGGATTCCCATAACGTTTTATATTCAGAAATCAATGCTTGTCGCTAGGTCTCTTTTAGTATAACTCATTTAGCGTAATGGATTTATCCTAAAATAAATCTCATAATATGCTGATCTAATGAGTAAATTATAGGACTTATGAAGCTATATCCTAAGACAACAAGAATCAATATCACAAAAATTCCATATCTTTCTAATTTATCCATAAATTCTTGAAGAAATTCGGGGGCAAAGGCATAAAGTACGCGCGACCCATCAAGTGGTGGGATGGGAAGGATATTAAAAACAAAAAATCCTATATTAATAGCTATAAAATAAAACCACCAAGTCACCCAAAGAGATCCAGTTGAAAAATTACCTCTTAGGATTGCGCCCCCAAGTACTGCTAATACTAGATTCGTGAACGGCCCAGCAAAACCAACAATTGCCATTCCAAATTCATCCCATTTGAGTTTGTGTCTGGATATAGGCACTGGCTTTGCCGCCCCGAAAACCGGTTGGCCGCTGATAGCTAGTAGCAACGGGAGAAGTACTGTCATGAATGGGTCTACGTGAGCAAATGGATTAAATGTCAGCCTTCCCTGTGCCTCAGCGGTATCATCACCTAATTGTTTCGCTGCATATCCGTGAGCAAGTTCATGCAGAATTACTGAAATTATAATAATAACGAAAGATAGTGCACCAATTTCTAATTTGTTATCTATAAGCATCTATTTTAGTATAGCAAACCTACCTCTTGACTTTTGGCACATTAAACTGTAAAATTTACTACTGAATCTCAAGAGGAAAATAGTATGAATATATGTGACATAACAGGTAAAGGAAAGCAGTACGGCAGCAATGTTAGCTTTTCACAAAGACACACGAAAAAGGTATGGAAACCAAACCTCCAATCTAAGACTGTGGTAATTGATGGAAAAAAAGTTAAGCTCCGTGTTAGTGCTAACGGAATAAGAACGTTACGAAAAAAAGGGCTTATAGCCTAAAGAAAAATCCCCTCAGTGAGGGGATTTTTTTATTTACTTTGTCTATTCAGGACAACGACGCGCGCTTTATCGCCTAACTCTGATTCTTTTAGTTTAAATACATCTAGAGTTTCTGCATCTTGTGCAGCCATCTCAGCCAGGAATGCCGCTAATTCAGCCTGCGGAACCTCATAGGTTACCCCTTTGTCTGCATAATGTGTTGGAATAACAATCTTAGGTTCTATTTTCCTGACTAAACTAGCTGCACCGGTTGCATCAAGTGTATAACCCATGCCACCTACGGGTAGTATTAAAACATCAACAAGCCCAAGCGACTCCAACTGGTTTTCAGTAAGATCGGGATGTATGTGACCGATAACTCCTATCGAAAATCCTTGATAATGAATATTATAGATAGTTGCTCTTGTATCCTTTTCATCTAAATGTGCTCGTGCTGGTATACCCTTGACCGATACTTCAGCAATTTCGTATTCACCTGGGCCTTCAATTTTGAAGCGTGCTGGGTTCTTAGAATCCTTTTTTATTGTAAATATAGCAACATCTTCTGGTGTGGCGATAGATTTTAGATCATGATCACTCAAATCATCATCAATAAGTATTGTTACTTTTTTATTTGTTATTTTTATGCAGTTAGCACCGTAATACTGAAAATCCATTTGTTTACCCCTACTTCAACATCTTATCTTTATCAATTAATATTACTTTCTTCGAATTGAGCAGGTTTGATATGAACCTATCATTCACTTGTCTCCTGTAACTAAACTCAGTTGGGTCAAAAATACTATAACGTATAGATTTTTTCTCTGATTTTTCGAGATCTGCTACCAGATTATCTACTGCAGAATGATTAAGGTCGCCGACAATCACCAGATCCACCTCTATAGAGTCATCTCTTGTGAATTGTCCGGTATAAAGAGCCATCCGCACATTTCCGGTTTTAATAAGTTCGGCTAGGAACGGATCCGCTACTTCTATGACTTCCACTACTTCTTCTGTTTGGATATCAGTAGCATCTTCTGTCTTCTTAGTTGTGCTCTTCTTTACTGTTGGCTTGAATCCCTTTTTGTTACCAAAAATACTTTCCAGCGCCTTAAAGTGCTCGAAGGACTGATTTACTTCATAATAAAGTCTATTATTGTTGTTATCAGAAGTGATGATACCGATACTGAGAAGATTAGCGAGCTCCCTTCTTACAGAGTTGATCTGCTCATCAATTTTTCTAGTAATTTCTCTCACATAAAAAGATCTGTTTGGGTTTTGGCAAAAAAGTTGTAGTAATTTTACCCGGGTTTTTGAGCCAAACAATTGTTCTATCATATATCCATTGTACCAATTATTTTAGTAATATAACAGGTTTGAATACTTATTTTCATTAACTTGTTTGAGGTAATTTTCTTTGAATAAATTCCAAAGCACTCTCCGAATCCTCAAACCAATTAATTCTCTTATTTCTCTTAAACCATGTGAGTTGTTTCTTTACAAGTTTCAGGTCACTTTCTATAAATAAGTCTAGCGCCCTGTCTTCACTTAATTCGTTTTGAATAAACCCTCTGAATATTTTATATATCCCTCCCTTCAAGGCCTCTGAATTATAATCATAGTTTTCATAAGCCCACCTAATCTCATCAATTACCCCATCCTTCAGCATCTGGTGTGCACGCTTAGTAATTCTCTCTTTCAATAGTCGCCTCGAGGGATTAAGCCCAATTATCAAATATGAGCTCGGTATTTCTCTTTTTGTAATTTCCTGCCCAGCCCTTTCGAGCGCATTAATTAAATAACGCTTATTGGTATCATTTTCAGGCATAGTTATTTTTTTATCTCTTATCATCTGCTGAAGTTCCATGATTGACCTAGCCTGCAGTACGTCTCGCCTATCCCTATCTGGAGTGGAGAACGTAAAATCATAAAGTAATGCATCGATATACAACCCTGACCCCCCTACTATGATTGGGGTTTTTCTCCTTTTTTGTATTTCTGCTATTTTGGTTTTGGCATAATTTTGAAATTTCGCAGCGCTGAACTCATCATTCGGCCCCACGATATCAAGTGCCCAATGCTGGGCTAATGCTTGCTCCGCCTTCGTAGGCTTTGCGGTTCCAATATCCAATCCTCTGAAGACGGTACGAGAGTCTGCAGCGATTATTTCACCATCATATTGTTGAGCAATCCTAATCGCTAGATCTGTTTTACCACTAGCAGTAGGCCCAATAATATAAATCTGCTCTATTTTTTCTAATTTAGCCATTCTCTTTGACCTAAAGTGCTGTTTTTCGAGCTCTCGAATTCATCTCTTTTAGAACAGTGTCCATGAATGAGCTTATATCAATCTTATCTACCGGTTGAGTGCCCATATCTCCCCTTACGCGTGGCGTAGTTTGCTCTGACCTAAGTTCTTGCTCGCCGATCACACAAACATATGGAATCTTCATTTTCTCAGCATTTCTAATTTTCTTTCCTACCGATTCATTAGAGTTATCCATAATGACGCGAAGTCCAAGATTTTTCGCCTTCTTGTAAAGTGATTCCGTATACTGCACTAATTCTTCGGTTTGGTTAACTGTAATAAGTCTAATCTGCTCGGGTGCCAACCATACTGGGAATCTGCCTTCAGTATGCTCAATATATACACTCAGGAAACGCTCCACGGAACCCAGTAATGCGCTATGGATCATGATAGGAGTTTCCATTGCGCCCTCTTTGTTGGTGAACTCTAGCTCAAAACGTTCTGGTTGGACGAAATCTAATTGTACTGTGGCGACTTGATGTTCGCGGCCGATGGCATCTGTAGCCATAAAATCAATTTTTGGGCCGTAAAAGGCAGCTTCACCTTCGACCTCAAAAAAGTCGAGCTTATTGGTTGATACTGCATCTTTAAGTTGCTTCTGTGCGTTATCCCACTGTGCTTTAGTTCCAAGATAGCCGTCACCATCATCCCTATAAGAGAGCCGCACCCTAAGTTTCATGCCAACTGTTTCATAAAGTGTTTTTGCTGAAGACAGCAGCTGACCAATCTCGGCTTCGATTTGGTTAGGCATACAGAAAACGTGACTATCGTCTTGCGTAATAGATCTAACTCGAGATAAGCCACCCAGTTCACCGCTCTTTTCATCTCTATAAACAGTAGTAGATTCTAAATATCTAATTGGTAAATCTTTATAGCTTCTCTGGCGTGAGGCATATATCTGCGTGTGATGCGGGCAATTCATCGGCTTTAGCACTAATTCATCAGATGTTTCCTGGCTTTTCACTAAAAATAGCTCGTCACCAAACTTATCCCAGTGGCCACTCTTCTTATAAAGGTCATTTTTAGTCATATGAGGAATCCAAACTTTCTCAAAACCATTCGAAAGGCGTAGTTCGTTTGAAAATTTTAGTAGCTCTTCCCTGAGAATAGTTCCCCGTGGAGTAAAGAGAGGTAGACCCTGCCCTACTAGATCAGAAAAAACAAACAGATCAATCTCTTGGCCTATCTTTCTATGATCTCTTCGCTTCGCGTCCTCAAGCATCGCAAGGTAATCATCGAGTTCGCTTTGTTCAGCAAAAGCTACCCCGTAAATCCGTTGCATTTGCGGCTTGTCTTCTTGCCCTCTCCAGTACGCACCAGCTACTTTAGTAAGTTTAAAGGCGCCTACATCACCTGTTTTTTCAACATGCGGTCCCCTGCATAGATCTTCAAAAGTATCATTAGTATAAAAAGTAACTTTACTTACTTTGGATGTTTTAGATGCAAGGCCAAGTTCATTACTATCAAGATTTTTAAGTTCTGTCGTTCCTGACCTCTGTAGATCATTAAGAAGCTCTTCTTTATAAGGTTGCTTAACTTTATTCGCCCACGCTATTGCTTCTTTAATAGTCTTTTCGGATTTGACAAATGGTGCATTTGCGGCAATGATTTTACGCATCTCTTTTTCTAGAGCTGCGAAGTTGTCGGTAGAGATAACATTGCCACCCCCGAGATCAACATCGTAATAAAAACCATCCGATACGACTGGTCCAACACCAAATTTAGCCTCAGGCCATTTACGTTGAATTGCGTCAGCCATAATATGGGCCAAGCTATGCCTCATCGAATAGAGCTCTTCATTCATAACAGTTATTTATACCTCTTCATATCTGTAAGTATTGTACTAGAATTTACAGATTGCGTCATTAAATTAGTTTCAAAAAAATAAGCCCCAGCTGATTTATCTTCTCTCGCAGAAGTTTTAATCTTCTAAGACAAATCGCTGGGGACAAAACACCTGATAAAATACCACCTACAAGCTAGTATATACAAGCTAGCCATATATTACTAGTATAATCTTATCCACACCTGTGGATAGTTGAAAATTTAACTGTAGCTGGTATAGTATCTTCTATCGGGCCCTTAGCTCAGTTGGCTAGAGCGCTTCCTTGACGTGGAAGAGGTCAGAGGTTCGAGTCCTCTAGGGCCCACCAATATTCGCAAATAAACCATAAGCTTAATCTGTTACGCACTCGGCCTACTATTGACAAAAAGACCCCGTTTTGCTATAGTAGACAAGTTAAACGAGGCGTTTTGTTTGAGTAACACTTCACCGTTAGAAAGCTTTAAGCTATTCTACGAAGAGCTGCACTCATCAAAGATTTTTGAGAATCGTATCCGACGCATGCGTCGGGCAGCGATCAGCTCAAACTAAGATAAGTTAGCACTAGATTATAAGGACGTTTCCCACAGGGAACGTCCTTTTTTCCACTTTGATTTTCTATAGCTGTATGACAATATATAGACATGAAATGTATTTATTGTAACGGAAAAACAAAAGTTACTAATACCCGACCTCGAGGAAAAGAACACTCAACTTGGCGTCGGAGAGAATGCCTCAATTGCCAAGCAATAGTAACCAGCGAAGAAGCGATTAAATTAGAGGAGTGCCTCCTTGTTAAAAAGAAAAATGGAGATCAGGAACCCTTCCTTAGAGATAAGCTTTTTATAAGCATATTCCAATCGATTGATCACCTGCCGAAACAAATCGAAACAGCCCATTACCTTTGCGAGACTATTTTACGACATTGTCTAAAAACTAAACCCATGACTGCACTGCTCAGCTCGGAGAATATTTCAATAACTGCAATACGGGTTTTAAAAAACTTTGATGCAGCGAGTGCTATTAAATATAACTCGTATCGAACAAATCTTAAATTACCAAACGATGTGCGGCGAGTACTAAAATTCCAATAGAACTATTTTTTTACTACTTTTTCCGTAACATCAAACTTACCCAAATAGCGGCCGAACAATAATCTTGTCTGAGAGTACAGGGCAGCGAAGCCACTGTATACAATTGTAGTTACGGGGAGATAGACCCATTGAAGGATCATGTACACTTGGTGTCGTGTCTTGTAGCGAGGGGGTTTTGGTGGAAGTAGCCGAATGCTTAAATAGATGCCTATGAACATGCCAACCATGGCTACCGTTTGAATGCGGCTGGCAATAATTGGCAATTGATGCGCCACGAGACTAGTGCTTGAGTGCGGAGATAGATACAGGGGCACAAAGGCGCCAAGTAGCAACAGCAGAGATGCGGTTGCCCACGAAACATGCCCTTCAATCAATCGTGCAGTTTTCATGAATAAATCAGCTTTGTTTATTCTGTTCTTTCTTCTCCAGCCCATCTGTAATACGTATGCTATATCACTAGCACCCCAAGCCCATCTTCTAACCTGAATAAACTGTGCTTTAAGTGTTTTAGTGTAGGTAGCGGCCAATACAGCATCTTGATAGATTGGTATAAGTATTGGGTGTACATCATGATTACCGTCATAGGTGAAATACGTTCTCCAGTATTGATGGCCATCCTCAACAATTGTACGGGTACTCCAAAAGTCAGTATCAATAAGTGTTTGCATACTCTGAGAGTGGGAAGCAAAATTTCTGAGCATATGTGGCCTAAGTGCAAGTACGATATTCCAAAAAGAATTACCTGTTGCAATAACGCGCATAGGTGCCGGAACATCCCATATGTTATTAGTAAACATTGAGATCGGTTGAAAAGATGTGTGAATATAATCAGGGCAAGCGATGTATGCATAGGTTACCGCTGAAAAATACTCTGGATGTGGTCGGTTGTCTGCATCCAGCGTAGTCACGATAACATGCTCATAATTAATACTTTCATCGTCAAGAAGCTCCTTTAGATGGCGGCCGGCAAAGGTAATATTCCCTCCTTTACCTATGACTTCATTGGGAAGATCTTCCGGATGCTCTACTGCTCCTAAATGATAAAACTCACCCTTATATTCATCAACTAAGTCCTGTATGTTTTGTTTAACTTCTTCCCCACCTCTCTTCTCGAAAGCAAAAAGTATAATTAACTTCTTATGGTTATACGAGGATTGCAGGATACTTTTGATGGTGGGCTCAAGAATATCTCTACTTTCGTTATAAACGGCAATTATAACCGCATTATATACATCCTTTTGGTAAAGACGTGATTCGCGTGTCTCTATACTTTGAATATTTTTTAAGTGCCATGAAGGAGAAATGCCCTGTTCATACTGAAGATACGTCTTTTTTGGATTATCAAGCTCATTAAGCAATTTATTCCATTCATACGCCATGCTTTCATTAATTTTTCTATATCCCTGGATCATTCGAATATTGAGCGCAACAGCCTTAAGCACCCAAAGAAGTAAATATGAGAGGATGAAATAAGCAGCCAAAGTTGTACTGATAATACTTAGTAATAGGGGAAGCGCCAAAACAGACCAACTTAATATACCCGGTACCCTTTCGAACCATCTATATACCTTATCGCGATCTCTTACTAATGGTATTTCAATTAATTTCATATATATTTACTGAAGATTTAAAATAGCTTGGGCTACGATTAAATTAAATAGTAAGGCTACAATTGCGAGCGTCAAAACTACGAGGCTTAGTAATCTTTTTTGGGTATAAAGACGGGCACTCATAAAGATTGAAACAAACGTGACGATTATTGTTACAGCCGCAAAACTATACAGATCGATTGGCGTTCCTTTTGGGAATCCACCAAGTCCAAGAGTAGATTCATAACGAACTGTCGCAGCAGTTCTTGAAGTATCGATAAGAAGCACCGTTGCAATCAAATTAATTGCTGCGCCCAATAGAACAACTAAGTTAAGAAACAATACTGGTCTATCTTGAAAATATTTTTTTGTAAACATCCGTATTCCTGTTATCAAACCCTAACGATCACTCATCATTCACCTAATATCTTATCAAAAAATGCTAAAAAATACTCGTATTTATGCTTAAGCTTTGGTGCGGGTACTGGGAATCGAACCCAGCACTCAGCCTTGGGAAGGCTACATATTGGCCACTATACGATACCCGCATGGAGCCGATAAGCGGGGTCGAACCGCTGACCTACGCTTTACGAAAGCGTCGCTCTACCAACTGAGCTATATCGGCAAAAAAAGTGTATCTCTATAATAACAGATTGAAAATGATATAAATTAAAAAATGACTCACGCGGTGAGTCATTTAAAAGCATATAAAGCTGGCGGGCCCGACCGGATTCGAACCGGCGATCTCCTCCGTGACAGGGAGGCATGTTAGGCCTCTACACCACGAGCCCATGCAAATATAAGCAATAATTATCGTAACAGAGATGAGCGCGTTTTGCAATGCGCCCAATTGTCATTATATTTAGACTTTTATATAGGTAATCGGTGGTCGTTTATCCCTGTATGGAGTAAGCAACTTGTCTATGGGCTGGAAATTAATGAATATATGGGCTGCTTTCATTTTTCCATTTTGCTCACCAAGATTTTTAACAATTTCAAGTCCATAACCGAGGTTAATGATTCCGGAAGTTTGGTTTGGTTTAAGCCTAAATAGAGCATCAATAGTCTGAGTAGGTACCGTCTTATCATTTTTACTGATAGAAATAGAAAGTACCCCGCCGCTGTCTTTGGTCAAAGTGTCGTCAGAGTACTGCTTGGCGACTACACTAAAATCTTGTCCGGCATTAATAGCCGCCAATGCTGTATTTGCTTTTTGTTGCGCAGTTGTATCAAGTGCATCAACAACCTTATTCGTTAATAACTCCTGTTCTATGCTACGTCTGAAATCTGATACTGACCAACCCCAATATTGCTTGAGAACATTTTCAAATGTTTTATTATCATTCCCAAGCTTACTTTGATCTTTAAGCATCTGTATCTGGGCATCAACATCCTTACTTGCTACAGAAATATGTTTTTGTTTAGCTATGATTTTGATGTATGCATAGTTTACCGCAGAATTCAGTGACTGTTTTTTTTGATTATTGAGCTGCGCCTTCCCTTGAGCTGAATTAAAGTCCACCTGTTGTTGGGATTGGAAATAGTGGATATAGTGCCGAAGATCAAAAAGGTAGTTTTCGTAATAGACCATTTTGTTCCCCACGCGCGCGATTGGTAATGGAACCACTTTTGTTATCTGATAAGCAAAAGTACTCGTATCCTGATATCTGTAAAGATCAAGAAGTACCACCGAACTAAAGCTCATGAACGCAAGAACAAGAATAATGATAGTTGTTGTGACGATCTTATGTCGAGAATGGCGAAGTGGAAAAATAAATTTTCGCGCAGTTTTGAGGATTTGCTCTCGGTGATCTCCAATATTTTCATCAGTGATGCGCGGAACGGGCTGATCACCTTCCAGGCTCGTAGTTTTTCTCCTATTTTTATGCGTCAAGAAAGTTCTCGTCTTTTTTTCTCCTTGCTGCGGCGGATTAAGTTCTTTTTTGTTCATGCTTCTTCTTTATTAATTGATGGGCTACTGAAATTAATGTCTAGTTCTCTTAGGATGTGTGACAGTTTTTTCTGTATTTGTCTTGGATGATGCACGTCATGAATGACAAGTTCACCAACGTAGGTCTGTATTACTATTGTACCAAATCCAAAGAGAGTTTCTTGCAAACCTTTTATTTCATAAGAAACAGTTTGGATTTTATCAAGCCCTATATCTACTACACTTCTCTTCCATAACCCTTTTTGATTAATCTGCATTAACCGTTGATCTGTTACGATATAAACCGTAAAATGCCAGCCAATCCACGCATAAAACATCACTAAAAAAGAGAGAGTAAAACCGATCCCAAGACCCCCAAAGAATACTGCGTAGGTGGGGACGATGAGCGCAGGAATAACCCCAAGAAGCAGTAAGACCGATGCAATTAGGATCTCTTTCCTCATAACTACAGGGTGTTTCCGAAACATCAGAAGCATTGCTTCGTCATCGAATTGATCTGAGAAATATTTCTTCTTATCAGTCTTCTTCTTCATATTACTCATCTATTGTACTCGTCAAAGGCACTTTCGTGAACCTTTGAGGTGGTATACTATCATCTATATATGGTCCGGTAGTTCAACGGATAGAACACCACCGTCCTAAGGTGGGTGTTGGGGGTTCGATTCCCTCCCGGGCCACCATTATTAGTTATTTCTTCTTTTTAGGTAAGGTATGTTCTTCGGCATTAGTGGTGTAATCGAATAATTCATCATCTTTAAACCAATGAGCAACTTCAAGCTTTGCTTCCTCGGCATCACCAGATGCGTGAATAATATTAGCAATGCTCGATTTAGATACGTTATTAGCATACGCATAACTAATATGCGTATAGTCGCCACGTATTGTGCCAGGAAGTGCCGACTTGGGTTCAGTTGCTCCTACCATCTTCCTGACGAGTTCAGCGGCTTCTATGCCCTCTAGTACTACTGCTACAACCGGGCCTTCCATCATAAAGTCTAAAGTTACGTCAAATACATCTTGTCCACGGCGAGAAATTACCTTGCCAACGGTTTCATAATGATAGTGGTAGTGGTCTTTGGTGGGACGAAGCATCTTCATGCCAACAACCTTAAGGCCCACTTTTTCAAATCTTGATAGTACCTCACCAATTAAGCCTCTTTTTATTGCGTCAGGTTTTAGTACAATAAGTGTTTTTTCCATCAAAATTCCTCTTTAGTTTAATTATTTATCTCTTTGATTGTAACATTTCGCGAGTTTAGTTATAAGACATTCAAGATATAAATTGAAAAAATAACGTAAAATGAATATATGAACGCCGAAGAAGTAATCCAGCAATATCTTGAATATCTAGCAATCGAGCAAAATCGATCTAAGCGTACGATAGAAAACTACCGGCACTATCTAAGTAGACTCATCGATTTCTCGGGTGATATTAAAATTTCAGACATAACACCAGAGCTAGTGCGCAAATGGCGGTTATGGCTTCATGAACTCGGATCAGATCGATCAAGTGAACTCAGTAAAGCAACGCAAAACTATCATCTTATTGCTCTAAGAAGCTTCCTTAAGTTTTGCCATAAAAGAAATATCGATGCGCTTGCGACTGATCAAATAGAACTTGCAAGAGTTAAAAGGTCCCAGGTAAGTTTTTTAAATAGCGAAGAAATTGAGGCACTAATGAGCCAACCTAAGATAGACGAAGAATCAGGCCTTAGAGATAGAGCGATTCTTGAGCTGCTTTTTAGTGGAGGCCTTCGTGTTTCAGAACTCGTAAATTTAGACAAAACGCACATAAACCTTGATCGAAAAGAATTTATGGTGCGCGGTAAAGGCCAAAAAGATCGCCCCATCTTTGTTAGTGATGAAGCGGCCGAATGGATCAAAAGATATCTGAACTTACGAACAGATAACCTTCCTGCCCTCTTTATTAGCTATAGTGGGCATAAAAATACTGATACCACTGGTAACTTCAGAAGACTAACGGCTCGCAGTATTCAGAGAATAATTGCTCACTACGCGCTACTTGCAGGTATAACAAAAAAAGTGAGCCCACACACAATGCGACACAGTTTCGCGACAGACTTGCTTATGAATGGCGCTGATATCAGAAGCGTGCAATCAATGCTGGGGCACAGTGATATATCGACTACTCAAATATACACACACATAACAGATCCGCATCTAAAATCTATTCACAAAGATTTTCATCGAAAAAAATAACTAGTAACAAGCTGGGACGCTACCGAGGGAAGGACTGCCTGTGCTGTTGCCGCTATTGTCGAATTCAAAGTTTTTGCAAAGAGCTGTTGAGCCAGTTGCTGCAGTTAGCGTAGGGCTCCAAGCTGAAGCACCACCAATTGTATAGCCTGCGACAAGTCTTTTAACTGTATTACCATTTTGAGCTGTTGAATCAATTTGTACTTGAGAATTTAAAAACTGTATCACTCCCGTAGTAGTACTATCAAAACCGGAAATATTGACCGATAATGGAGACCCATCAAATGAACTAGTAGTAAGAAGGCCGCAATTTGTCGATGGACACAAACTATTTGCAGAATTTTGCGTCCACTTAAGAGCATTTAATTTAGCAGTACATGAGGTTGCTGCCGAGCTAATTCCGCATCCTACTTTAATAATATTAATTCCAGGATCTCCAAGGGCAACTACCGAGCTAGAACTCGAAACTGGAACAACGTAAGTTGTAGTTAATTGAGTCATGTCAAAGTTAGCGGTAACAATTTTTAATATCGGGAAGTAACCTGACGCCACACCACTTAATGATGCAGTACTAAACCCAGCAGGATAGAGATTTAACGACGTAGCGCTTGAAGGTCCCCACTTTATATCCACTTCAGATATATTGGTTGGAATTCCACTAGCATTCACGGGATTGATAATGGTTGATAAGCTACTTGCTGATGAATAGACTAAGCTTTGCGGGCTATAGCTCCACTTGAGGCAAGTAATTCTAGTGTTGTTTGGGTTTGGAAATGTAGGGATTACGCCGCCAGTTGGTGCGCAAGTCGAAGTGCTTGATTGAGAGACTGCAGAATTATGATTTATAATCCCCTCAACTACGCTGTTAATCCCACTTTGCGCAGCATATTCTGCCTGCAGTGAGACTGACTTATCCAGGGTCGCCTTTTGATCATTCGTTGTGATTACGGAGAAGCCAATAGCAAGTAGGCTAATGATAATAATCATCACTAGCGTGAAGAGTAAACTCGCTGCTCCTTCTTGGTTGATAGTATTTTTCATAATTAATTAATAAAACTGGTTACGCTATTATCATAATACACTATTGCACAATAAGAAAAACTTCCGAAAGCTTGGCTTTGACATACTGGTAATAGTGGCAGTTTAATGCCGTTTGCGTCAGGAGTTGATGAAATTGATGTAGTTACGTTATTTCCTGTAAAATCGGAAAGCTGCCCCATTTCAAATGCCGTTTGAAGCCTAAAGACAGTTCCACTCCGCGAAACCTCAAACAAGGAGATGACTGCATTATTTGGAATTAGCTGCACCTTAGAGGTCGACAGTGGGGTTCCCTTGCATGCTACAATCTCTCCTCCTGCGTTAGGGTCAATAGTATCTCGATAGAAGCCGTTTGGATATAATACCGTGCCTGAAATCTGCGCTGAAAATCTCGTCGTGCCTGCACACCATACTTTCCAGGTGCTGTATGATGCATCAAAACTTAAATTCGGCTGCTCGGATACTCCCATCAACACCGTTGAGTTTGAGTATTGAACTGCCTGATTAAAAAGATAATTAACATTTCTCGCGGCCGTATCAAGTTTAGATTTAGAGATACCGTACTGATAGCTTCGACTGAGCTGTATGGTGACAAAGGTTGCGATACTTGCAATTAACGTAAATATGACCACCGCAATCATTGTTTCAACTATCGTAAATCCTTTATTTTTATTATGTTCCATAGTAAATATCCAGACTTCCCATTACTGATCCGCTGCTGCCTACCTTCCACGATACATTAATATCGAAAATATTATATGACCTACTTAAGCCAGGTTGAGTATTTTTTATTTTAACGACATAGTTGATGCCGCCAGTAGTAATTGGATAAATTGTTTGAGATGAAGTCGATAAAGTTCCATCTTGATTCATAGAAAAAGATGATTGAGAACGAAAATCGGAGTTTCCTGTTGCGTAAACATGAAGGAGGGTTATTTGTTGATTTGCATAAAGTTGCGCTTGGTAATAGTAACCATTGCTGGCCGCTGTTTTTGTCGCGTGATTTGATAAAAGAAACGAAGAACCAAAACCAAGAGATAGAACTGCTATGCAAATAAGTACCTCTACAATTGTTTCTCCTTTTTGATTTATTCTAAACATGATGAATCGTTAGTTGATGTGGATAGCGCTCCGTCAAGACCTATATATAAACTAGCTTTGGTGTATGTGCCGTCATATAGGCACACTCTAATCCCACTAGTCAATCCCTGTATCGTAGGATTGGCAGCTGTGGCATACGTTTTCGCGAATATTATGTTTTGCTGGCCAGAAGAATTACCTGAATATGTAAAATTAGTATTAACTACGAAGAAGTTTCGATTCCCACCTAAAAGACGCGTTGTGTCAGGATACATGAATTTATGAAGCGTCATTGAATTGGGATACATGACTTTTTGCGTAGCAGAACTCGGAGTTACGATAGTATTAGATCTAAACGGCATAGTTTCATTGGTTATAACAGTATCAATCGTATAGTTATTGGAATTAAACGAAAATTTCTTACCGGCATAAACACAGTTGTAGCTAGCATTTCCTCCCGTGCCGAACGTAGCTACTCCAGTAGGGGTAACTGTTAAGGATCCCGGATTCTGCGTACACGTGTAGTTGGTATTTTGAAACTTTCCGTTCGCAACATCATTAAAAGCAGCCCGCAGCCCAGACTCAAGCTGAAAAAGTGCATCATTCTGCCTATTTATTGCTACCCGCCCACTAATCATAGTTATTGTTGAGATCGTCAAGACACCTACAACTGCTAAAACTATAAGAGTTTCTACGATAGTAAACCCACCTGAAATCGCTGCTACTTTCATTATTTTAATTATAGCATAAGGACAATAAGATTTAATGCAGTGAGCCAAAGTACCAATTAATGATTTTAGTGCCGAATAATACTGCTATCAAACATCCAAACATCAAAAAAGGGCCAAACGGTATTTTTGCCTTAAAAGCAACCTTTTTTATTCTATTTAAAATAACAAGAAACAAAAGCCCGCCAATAGATGATATAAGCAGCACTATAGGTATAAAAGTTGGGGAAGAAAGCTGGAAACCGATAAGAGCTCCTAAACTAACATCTCCACCGCCCAGCCACTTGCCTTTCGAAAAAATATAAAGCAGATACAGAATACCTCCTAGGATTAATCCAGAGATGAGGTGTAAAAAATAAAAGGAACGATCATTTGCAAAAAAAAGACACCCCGTAAGTACTAGCAAAGAAACGATTAATAAAGGTTTAACTATGAGGAATGGAAGAAGAAATTTTTTAAAATCAAACAGTGCTAGAACAATAAAGCCTGCGAGTATAATTAACCAGCTAAAGAAAAAAATGGAAGAAGAAGTACTATTAATTTTTACTGGCCAAAATATGTATGAGAAAACAAATAGTGAAGCAGTTAGAAGTTCGATCAAGGGGTACTGAATAGATATAGGACTAGAACAATATCTGCACTTACCTCTTAATGATATCCAGCTTAATACTGGCATCAAATCCATTGGCCTCAAAATATGCTTACAGGAAACACATTCACTTCTACCATAAACAATAGAGATTTCTCTGAGTTTTTTTCTTGAAAGAATTTTTCTATTTCCTTCATCGTCAATCATCTGAGAAAAACGCCACTCAAAAGCATTTAAGAAACTACCTATTATTAGTCCAAAGAAAAAAATATAAATCATAATAAAAAAACAGGGGCCTTAGACCTCTGTAATTATACTAACAAGTAGGTTGTTTAGCTATACATACATATTTTAATGTAATCTATTAGCCTTGAACGCAACCAGAAGTGTTAGCACTTCCTTCCACTGTATATACAACAGCTGTTCCCGTACCTGATACAGCAGTGTTACCATTGCAGGTTGCACCGGTTATCAAGTAAACAGTATTTGCTGCGAATGTTGTTGGAATAGTAGCGGATCCTAGAGATGGAACTACAGTGATACTACCAGCTACTGTAGTTTTAGTTTGGGTAGTCGTGGATGCCCCCCATGTAACTGTAGGTGTTGTGAAAGTAGCTGATGCTGGTGCTGTCCCACCGTTTGCCGAAGCGTATTCTTGAGCCCCTGCTGCTAATGCTGTAGCTGCTTGCTTCACTTGTGTATTTCTAGAATTCCTTTGAAGTGCTGGAACTGCAAGCAGGATTGTTGCTAGAATAACTCCTGCAATTGCTAGTACTATAAGTACTTCAACTATTGTAAAACCTTTATTATTTAATTTCTTATGCATCTTAAGTGGTGCCCTTTCTTAATTTACTTATGCTTATATTTTATACCAAAAAAAAATGAATGCAAGGGCAATTATCCCCCAATATTTTGACTCGCTAGTCCATAAATAGGCCCAAGTACTGCGGCAACGATTACAAGTGCTACAATGCCAAGCAAAATCATAAGCAGTGGCTCGATTAGTGTTGATATATTCTTAATTTCATCTTCTAGCTCTTTTTCGTAATAATCCGCTGCTTTACCCATCATTGCATCAAGTGTTCCCGATTCTTCACCAATGCGTATCATGTTAGGTACTAAATCCAGAAAATTCTTATCATTTTCTAAGGCCTGGGACAAACTTTTCCCTCCACGAACAAGCTTTATCGCATTTTGGATTGATTTTTCAATGATCACATTGCTTATCGCTTCAGAAGTCACTTCAAGCATTTGTATTAGGGGTACCCCGCTTGATATAAGAGTAGACCCAGTTCTTGAAAATCGAGCCATGTATAATTTCTTAAATAGTCTATTAAATGGTTTTAGGCTTAATTTTAATTTGTCGAAAAAAGTTTTTCCATTTTCAGTTCTAACCCAAGCTCGAGATCCAAAGAATATTGCAATTACAATTAAAAGCGTCGCCCACCAAAAGGTTTTTACTAAGTGAGAAATGCTCAGTAGTAAAAGCGTTGGTCCGGGCAAATGTGCATTAGGAAAGCCAGCATAAAGCGTCTGCACCTGAGGTAACACGGATGTAAGCATAAATCCAACGAGCGCTATCATAACTAGCAGGATGATTCCAGGATAAGTCATAGCGCCCCTTATTTTTGATATAATTTCTGCGTCTTTTTCTTGCTGGAAAGCCAAGCGCTCCAAGGTTTTATCAAGTGTTCCCGATATTTCTCCGGCTGCAACCATTTTTACAAAAATATTATTAAACGCTTCAGGATAATCTTTTAATGAATCTCCGAGGCTTTTACCTGATTCAACACTTGCCTGCACCTTAGAAAGTATTACTTTCAAGGGTTTGCTGTCAGTTTGCTTTTCAACCATTTGTAGGCTTTTAACAAGCGGGAGTCCGGCGTTAATTAGCGTACTTAACTGCCGGGAAAATAAAACTCTGTCTTTTGTTTTAATTTTATTGAAATAATTCTTCTTAACTTCAACTCCCTTTATAGAAAGTACTACGAGTCCCCTGGATTGTATAAGCTGCGCTGCACTTTTCTCAGAATCTGCCTCAACAGTAGATTTAACCAGTGAGCCATCCAATGTATTTCTAGCCTCAAAAGAAAAATTTGCCATCCTTATTTCCTCATCAATCGATCAAGCTCTTCAAGATCAACAGCGTAATTTCTTGCTTCTTCATAGGTTATTGTTCCAGCATGTATCAAATTAACTAGTGTTTTATCCATGGTCTGCATACCGCTCTCAGCTGAAGTCTGGATAATAATATCAAGTTGATTACTCTTTCCCTCTCGAATTACATTTCTTACTGCCGGGTTTGCAAGTAGAATTTCAGCGGCAGCAACTCTTCCCCCGCCTATTCGAGGAACAAGCCGCTGTGATACGATTGCCATCAAAATATTAGACAGCTGTGCCCTAATTTGTGGTTGCTGATGGGGTGGAAAGACGTCAATCATACGATCAATACTCTGGGAAGCGCTGTTCGTGTGTAGCGTTGCAAAAACTAAGTGTCCTGTTTCTGCAATCGTAATAGCGGCAGCTATCGTCTCAAGATCACGCATTTCTCCAATTAGAACAATATCTGGATCTTGTCGCAAACTACTTCTTAAAGCTGAGCTAAAACTAAAGGTATCGTAATGAACCTCTCTTTGCACCACGAGACTCTTGATGCTCTTGTGGGCGTACTCAATAGGATCTTCAATCGTTATGATATGCGCTGATCTTTCTTGGTTAATTTTATGAATAATCGATGCGAGTGTTGTAGACTTTCCTGAACCAGTGGGTCCAGTAACCAAAACAAGTCCTCTAGGATAATTTACGAATTTATTAATAACATTCGGAAGTCCAAGCTCTTCTACGGATAATATTTTACTAGGTATGAGTCGAAGGGCTGCTGCTATATTGCCTCTTTCATGAAATGCGTTTACACGAAACCTGCCAAGATCTCCGAAGGCAAAACTAAAGTCGAATTCTTTATCTCTGAGTAGTATCTCTTTTTGATCCTTGTCCAGTAGAGAGAATACAAGATTTTCTAACGTTTCCTCAACGAGCGCCTCTGCTCCATTTACAGGCTTAAGCGCTCCGTCAATTCTAAGCATTGGTGGAAGACCAACCTGGAGATGCAAGTCGCTTGCATTTCTTTTTAAGACTTCATCTAATAAATTTTCTATCTTTAGCTCATTTTGCATTAGGCACTCTCCTCGGCTGAAACACGGTTAACTTCTGAAAGTGTCGTTCTTCCTGATAAAGCTTTGAAAACTCCGTCTTGTCGCATGGTAACCATTCCTTGTTCTTGTGCTTTCCTTTGAATTTCTGCGCTTGTTGCTCGTTTTATAATTAAGTCTTGAATTTCTTCCGTAACATTAAAGACTTCATATAATCCGAGCCTACCCTTATATTCCCCATTGGGATTATTTTTTGTAGCTGCGCCCTTAAATAAAGTATAAGCTTTTTGGCCACCAAGTGGCAAGTCGCCGTACCCCAAATCTTCAATAACTTTCTTTTTCTCGGATTCATCTTTGGGGAGTAGTCCGCCAACAGATTGATTTATAACATCACTCTCAATTCCCGTTGATGAATAACCCTCTGGTTTCCCGCTTATTCTCCGCACTAACCGCTGTCCGATGATGGTTCGTACGGTACTAGCAATCAAGAAAGGCTCTACTTCCATATCGAGAAGACGCGGTAGAATACCAGCCGCACTATTTGTGTGAAGTGTCGAAAGTACCAAGTGACCGGTGAGCGCTGCCTGAACTGCCAAAGCTGCCGTTTCTTTGTCACGAATTTCACCGACCATCACAACATCTGGATCCTGACGTAAGATACTTCGAAGTCCACTTGCAAAGGTCAGTCCAACTTCAGGATTAACTTGAATTTGATTAATCCCGTCCATTTTATATTCGACAGGATCTTCAAGCGTAACAATATTAATTCCATCACTTTTGATTTCCTGTATGAGTGCATATAAGCTAGTGGACTTACCAGATCCGGTAGGCCCCGAAGTTAAAATCATTCCATTAGGACTCTGGATTCCTTTTCTAATGGTTCTCAGCGCCCTACCGCTATATCCCATATCTTCAAGCTTCAGACTTGTACCCGACTTATCTAAAAGTCGTATAACAACTTGTTCACCCCAAACAACAGGACTAATTGCTATTCGAAGATCAATCGCTTTCCTGTCGACGACAACAGTAAATTGGCCATCTTGTGGAATACGGTGTTCGTCAATTTTTAAGTTTGATAAAATCTTAATTCTACTAATAAGTGGGGGTTCGGTAGACTTCGGAAGCTTCATGATTTCTTTTAAGATTCCATCAATTCTGCATCGTATCTTAAGTTCTTTTTCAAGTGGCTCAATATGAATATCACTTGCTCCAGAACGGGCAGCGAACTCCATAATTGTAGTGAGAGCTTTACTGATGGGTGAATCCTGAACAAGTGTTTGGATATCAGTAACTTGTTTATTTTTCTGTTCTTCAGACTTGGATCCTAGTGTAGCCTTTACATCAACAGCAACATTAAGTTGATACTGCTTTAAAACATTCTCTATACCTTCTTGGCTTGCCATGTACACGCTTAACTGGCGCCCAATTCTGTTAGCCAAAAAATCAACTGCTTGAACATTATTGGCGTCAAGCATAGCAACAACGAGCTTCGTATTCATTTCGCCAAGTGGTACAGCCATATAACGCTCGGCTACTTCAAGTGGTAATAAATCCAGTATTTTCCCATTAATTTTCGCGTTAAGAAGATTAACGTACGGTACATTTGAGATTTTCGAAGATAATCTGGTCAATTCCTCATTCGAAACGCCACCTTCTTTAATAACAAGACTGAGGAATGGTTCTCCTGTTTTTTTAGATTTAATGTGTAGTTCATCAATCTTCAGTTTAGTGATAAGGTTATCTGAAACCAGCAGCTGCTCCAGCTGTTTTTGAGAATCTGCTATAAGGACACTCATACCCTGCCCACCTTTTTATTTTGAAGCATTAGCTTGCGAACTAGGCGTCGCACCAATAGTTATAGTTTGCGTTAAATCAATTGAATTTGAGTTAAAATAAACGGAGCTTGGCAAAATAAAATCATTTTTAATCGGGGTGACATACGCTGCACTAAGCTTACTTTTTGCAACGTTACCAAAGACAAAATTAGCTATTAAAAAACTAAAGCCAGCACTTATTACAGAAATGAAAATTATAGTGATTAAATCTTTTTGTTTCATTGCAGCGTTCCATCTTTTTTAACATCTTTATTAATAATCTGGAAAATTTTCTCCGGCTGGTAGTAAGTATTTGCTTTAATGGTAAGCGTAACAAGTGGTGCAGAGCTCGCATCGAATTCAATATTTGAAACAACAATTGGTCGTATTGAATTTTCAAGATCTTCGACATATTTTTGTACTGCACCACCATAGACACCAACTCCAGATATAGTAAAAGGCATCGCTGTTATTACTGGGTCAGGGCTACTCTGTACTGCAGTAGTTTGCTGATCAGTTGCGGTGATAGTTTTTACAGCCACTGAATCAGCCTGCATTCGGGTTGCGAGACTAGTTACGAGTGCTGGGAAATCATACTTACTTGGAAGTGCATTAAGTGTCATTATAGAATTTTTTGCAGGTCCTTTTACTACTGGTGTCTGGCTTTCAAATTTTTGATATGAATTTGTTAATGAAGTAGCATTAGAAATATTTGTGTCCAATTGGGTGACGGCATCGTTTCGAGCCTTAATTACTTTATTTTGGTAATCCATCTTTGCATATAGACTATTCGCTGCAACTAAACAAAAAATTATGATTGCTGAAGAGCTTGCGAGCAACACAAGCACGAAGTTATTATCCTTATCCACAAGAGATTGCTTCGTAGTGAAGTTCATTGTTTTTTTAAGTGACGCCATTATTGCCCTCCTGTTGATGTTGTGGTGGTTGTTGTTGACTTGGGGGCCTGCTTGAACAAATTATCGGGATTTTCAGTCTGAGAACGAGTCGTTACAATGCTAGGAATCGCAAGACGTACATTTGTATTATTAATATTAAATAAGGCTTGATCAAAGTTAACGGTTACCGTGTATTGAAGCGTTGTGCCGAAGGCAAAACTTGAAAGTGTAACATTGTTAAATGCTGGCTTTTGAGTTGTTTTATTTTGATCATCCAAATAATTCGTAAACTTAAGTGTGTCCGCAAATTGATTAACAAGAATTGCGCTAGGAGATGTTCCAACAATCGTCATTTTACTGGTCGGAAAATCTATTGATAACGATGAAATGGTTACCTTGTTTGGAGTAAGTTGCTCAAGATACCCAAAAACTCTACTAGATATAGGCTTCTGGGAGTGTAGCGTTGAAATACTTTTTAGTTGGTTTTGAATAGTTAAAATTTTACCAAGCCCATTAACTGCTTCAAGCTGTTTAGTCGAACTTGCTGCTTTTTGTTGTAAATCGTTTAATTGATTTTTTTGCCCGACATAAACTATGTAACTCATAGTAGCGACAATAGCAATTGAAATAAGCACTACAGGAACTGTTATCATAAGCACCGTTTTCTTTAATTGTTGTGACTTGAGGAACTTAGCCTTTAGGTCTGGTAAAAGATTTATCTGAATCATTGATTTCTCTCCGCAAGTCCGGCTGCTACGGCAAATTGATTTGAAACCGCCATTAGATCATTCCTTTTGTTTTCTGGAATTGCAATATTTGACCATGCATTACCAATTTCTACCTTAATTCCAAATTTATTAGCAATGAATAGCGGAAATTCAGGTATAGAGGACGCAGAACCAGTAACGTAAAATTTTTCCAAGGGTACATTTTTGTATCTGTTTTGAAAAAATTTAATAGATTTTTCTATTTCAGCAAATAAGTTCTCTGCCGCAAGTAATAGTGAATTATATACTTGACCTTCTACTTTATCTTTCATTAATCCAAATTTGAAAATAAATTGTTGCGCTTGATTCAAGTCAACATTTAAGCTCTCAGACACTGACCTTAGAAGTGCTTCGTTACCGATAGGTATTGATCGAATCAAGCGAGGGCCGCCATTCATCGAAATCACAAGGTCAGATGATATAGCACCAATATCTAAGATAATTTGTGGCTTTAACTCATTAAATGGAACCAACGCTCTAGACAGTGCAATCGCCTCAGGTTCAAACGCAATAACATTAAGCCCTATATTTTCAAGCAGATCCAATGTGGTCTCTATGTAGGAATTATTGATACTTGAAACTAAAACCTCAACTTTATTTTGATCGACCGGTGATGCTCCAAGGAGCGCCCAGTCAAGTTTACTACTTTCTAGAGGAGTCGGTATTAGTGTATCAGCTTGGTACTTTATACTTTTTGCAAGTTCATCGGGTGCAAGTTTATCCATATCCACGATAGTTGTAAAAACTCTTGAAGAAGGTAGGTTTACCGCAACATTTTTGGTTGACGGTTTGGCCTGTTGAACAAGTTGCTTAATAATCAAGGCGACTTTATTTCTATCGGCAGGTGAATCGCTGAGCATTAACTTAGAATCAATTGGAACCAATGCGTAATTAACTAGTTGTGGTCCTTTTGGAGAAGGCCGTAGTTCAACTAATCGAATAGCTGAAGTTCCTATGTCTAGCCCAAAAAAATTACCAATACCGTTAAGAATACCCATGCCCATAATTATACAACATAAGCGTTATAAATTGCACAATTTTAAAGTAGCGGCGGTGCGGAATATATCGACTGGTATTGTGTCTGTGTTGCACCGCTAATGTACGGGTTAGCGAAGTACAGGTAGCTCGGGAAATTAATGACTTCAGCGGCGATTCCGCTCTTGTAGCTGCCACTGCAGTTCTTATTTCCGTTAGTCATGTAGGTTCCGGCAGTAGCGTTGTCTTCGGTTGAAGTAGCAAACAGTCGGGTACCGCAGACACGATCAAAGTGGATGGCGTGGCCTGCGCCTACTGCCCCGTTGACGAGGAGTGTGTTGCTGCAGCCGGCACTAGGTGTTGCAGCAGCGCCTGTTGAACAAGTGTAGATGTCGTTAGTGGCTTGGAGTAGTGCATCTATTTGAGTGACACTAGGATCAATGTAGATGTTGTTTTTTGCTATGAGGGTTATGACGGGAATGGAGGTATTGTCGAATAGGTTTGAGGCAGAAGGTAGTTTGGTGGAATCTACGGTGATGTTACCTTTGATGTAGATGTCGTTTCCGACAATGGTGATCTTTGAGGCTACGGAGCTTGCGGCATTGATGGTGGTAG
>Ga0209499_1000210_pt1 | contig 43651 bp, 51 predicted proteins | sample C_130208_EF_Meta_FD_187306 | JGI IMG/M metagenome (GOLD analysis project Ga0209499, IMG submission 187306) | Freshwater microbial communities from Lake Croche, Canada to study carbon cycling - C_130208_EF_MetaG (SPAdes) (version 2) | ecosystem: Environmental > Aquatic > Freshwater > Lake... | reverse complement strand
ACTCATAAAATGATGGTCCAATTTGTCCTGTATGTGGATCATAAACTACAACAACATTTGAAATAACATTTGCTAATTCTAAAGGTACAAACATACCATTTTCTACTGAAGCAAATGCACCATGGCCAATAGCAATACCGTTTGATACACTTGAATCAGCATTATATCCAATTAATACATTATTATCACCATCTACTAAATTCTGACCGGCTGCCTGTCCAATGACAACATTTGTATTTCCTGTTTCATTTGAACTACCACTATTTTGACCAATAAATATATTTTCTGAACCATCTGTATTATTATAACCAGCATTTTGACCAATAAATGTATTGTTTGATCCTGTTTCATTAGAATAACCTGAACTTTGACCAACAAATGTATTTAAATTACCTTCTGTATTATTATATCCAGATTCTTGTCCAATAAATGTATTCTGACTTGCTATATTATATTTACCAGCATCTTGACCAATAAATGTATTTTTATCTCCTTCAACATTTGTAAATCCAGTACCTTCACCAACGAATGTATTTAAATTACCTGATGCTGTGTTGTAACCTGCCATATGACCAATAAATGTATTATCATATCCATCTTCTAATGATACACCTGCATTTTGACCTAAAACAGTATTTTCATATCCTGTTTGAATTAAATTACCAGCATTTAATCCAATAAATAAATTATCAAATCCGACTGAATGAGTATTTCCAGCACCTATTCCAATAAATAATTTATTACCATTAATATAAATAGTACCAATATTTCCAATTTCTTCATATATTCCATCTATTCTTCTTAATTCATCCATTAAATATTGATTATTTATACCATTATTACCTCCAGGCAAATTATTTTTATCTTTATTATCTGACATTTTGTCTATGTATTTAAATATATAAAATTTTTATAAAAAAACATTTATAAAAATCATATTTTATTTAAAGATTCAATATGTATCATATATATATGTTATATATATTAGTATTTTTAAATATTATAAATTACGCATTTTCATATCCATGTTCTGGAGATATTTCATATGTACATTCTCCATGTTATGAAAATCAAGGTACACCAGACTGTAACTATATAATCTCAAATCAATTTCAAATATGTCAATCATTAACGAATTGGTCTATTATTAATGCTCTTGATTGTTACATGAGAGGTCCATCATATGGTTGCGGAATATATGTTGGTCAATATGAAACTGATATGCTATTTTGTTGTGATTTAAATATTATTACATCTACTCCTACTGCATCAAGTTCATCATCATCATCTTCTTCATTTTCTTCTTCATCATCTAGTTCTTCTTCATTTTCTTCATTACCAACATTTTCTAGTTCTAAAACAAGTTCTCCAAGTGCAAAAACATCTAAATCAGCAACAATTTCTCCATTAAACACTCCATCAAGCTATCCTTCAAATACAGCATCTTCTACATATTCTAGTTCACCATCAAATTCTGCGATTGGATCATCTTCTAGTTCTGCTACGAATTCTGTAAGTGGATCAGCTTCAAGTAATGCTACAAATACAGCAAGTGGATCAGCTTCAAGTAGTGCTACAAATACAGCAATTGGATCATCTTCTAATTCTGCTACAAATTCTGCAATTAGTTCATCTTCTGGTTCCGCTAGAAATTCTATAAGTGGATCATCTTCAAGTACTTCATCAAATTCTGCAACTGGATTATCTTCAAATTCTGCTACAAATTCGGCATTATCAACATCTTCAAGTTCTGCAACAAAGTCCACATTACAAACAATATCTGGGACTCCAACATATTCAACATTATCATCATATTCAAGTACTAAGACAAATACTGCGTCACCAACATCTTCAAGTTCTGCTTCAAGTTCTGCATCATCAACATCATCGAGTTCATCAACGTCATCATCTAGTGCAACATTTAATATATTATTACCATCATCTAGTGAAAATTCAACAATTTCTAGTTCAGCATCATTTACACCTAATCCGACAATTTCTGGTTCATCATCATTTACATCAAATCCTAGTTCGTCATCATCTCAAACACCAACTCAATCACCATCTCAAACAGAATCACACTCAAGTTCTACGACAGATTCTTCAATTTCATCATTATCAAGTTCTAATACTCAATCATCATCATTTTCAATAACATCAATTCCGACGATTACATTAATTCCGACAATTACATCAATTCCGACAAGTTCATCATCATTTAGTTCTAATCCAACAAGTACATGTTCATCGTCATTTAGTCCAACGAGTTCATCATCATTCAGTTCTAATCCAACAAATTCAAGTTCAGCATCTAATACTTTAACTCCTACAAGTACAAGTTCATCGTCATTTAGTCCTACTAGTTCAAGTTCAGCATCTAATACTTTAACTCCTTCAAGTTCTAGTTCCGCAACAATTACACAAATTGTGATACAAACTACAGAAGAAATAAGTAATCAATTAATATCATCTTTTATTGGTGATAAAATTACATTAGATCAGAATGAAACAATTCAGATATTTAATTCTATTTCGTCAGAACCACCATCTCAAATTACAAATTTATTAAGAATTGCTGGAGTACTAACATTAAATTCAAATCCTGAACCAATACAAATTTCTACTCCAGAATTTAGTTATCATGCTCAGAAAATTTCAAATGATTCTATTTCTTTAAATTTATCAACATTAGAAGTTGAACTACCTTCTATTACTATACCAAATACTGCTGTTTCTTTGATATCATGGAATACTAATCCATATTTATCAAATACAACAATTGATTCAAAAGTTGTTAGTATATCTGTATCTGATTTAAGTGGTAAATCAATTTCAATTAGAAATTTAACAGTACCATTACAACTTAAATGGAATATTAATATATCTTCAAATGATCCACGATTAAATTGTACTAAAAATTGTACATATGTTACGTATGGAGCAAAATGTTTATACTGGAATGAAACTTTACATAATTGGGATGATTCGGGATGTTATTTTGTATCTGCATCTCTTACATCAATTGTATGTAACTGTACACATATGACAGATTTTAGTTCAAGATTCCTAGCAGTTTATTCTGATAATAAAGCAACATTTAATAACGCAAAATTAGTATATTCAGATGAGGGATTACAAAGATTTAAACAATTTTATATTACATTTGGAGTAATTGGTTTAGTAGGAATTATTACATTCATATTTGGTGTATATTTAGATATTAAATCAACTAAAAATTATTATGAGATATTATTAAAAGATCATATTATTAAAGATCTAAAAGAAAAAACAGGTTGTTTAATTGATAAATGTTATGAATATGAAGTTTCAAATGTTGTTCAACCAAAAGTAGAACGTATTATACATACACCAGAGGGAGTTCAGAAATTTTTTATGATATGGTATACTCGTATATATTTTCAACATTCACATTTATCCGCATTTTTTAAATTTGATCCACGTTTACCAAGATTATTTAGATTAATGACAGTTTTTATTGCACAATTTAATTCACTATTTTTAAGTGCATTATTATATGGTTTTAAATATGGAAGTGGAACAAATCTTCCAACGATATCAATTATAGAGACAATTGTATTATCTATTATAACCTCAATTTTTAATGTTCCAAGTTTAGCTATTCTATTTAAATTAATGAATACTGCTGGTATGGCAGAATTTACATGGAGATATCCTATATTAGTTGATGAATTAAAACGAAGACATAAATTTGAAAAAGAATTAGAATTATATACTGAAGATGAATTAAATATCCATAATCATAATTTATATAAATATACAAATATTATTGAAGCCAATGAACATATACATGAAATAGATCATTCAAATAATTCAAATATGGGTATATCAGAATATATATTTTTATTAATTTGTTGTAAAAGAAAAAAACAAATTCAAGATCAAAAAGGCTCTATTAAAAATGCATTTAATATTGCAAATAAAGATTATGTAATTGTTAAAAAAGCTCCATCATATTATGCTTATTTTCCATTTCATACTTTAAATGGATTATTTGTCTTTATGATATCCTTGGGTTGGTTTATATGGTGTTTAAATTATTTATTATTATTTGCCTCAAGTCATAAAGTAGATGTATCAAATAGTATGTTATATTCTTTTGGAATTTCTGAATTAACAACAATTATAATTACTCAACCGTTAACACTATTAATTATGTTAGGAGTTGGATATCTATTAAAATATTTAATAAATAAAAATATTATAAAATTAACAAATATTAATTTACCATCATTATATTATTTTTCAGATCCATTCATAAATCAATATTCCACTCTATTATCTAGTTCATTTGCATTTAGAATATTTTTAAATGGTCCAGCAGAAATTTCTTATAAAATAGAAAATATATCTAACATTGTTAAAAATTTAGGTCATGCACCATTTCAAGGATTATTAGATATGTTAGATGATGAACATAAAAAATACACTATGACAGAAAGAGAAAAAAAGATAATTGAACTCTATGAATTATTTAAGGATAAAGAAAGATTAAAGAAGTATTATAATATAATAGATATTGATAATACATCTGAGATTTATATTAAAGATGATCAATCTGATAATCAATTAAATAATCTAAGTATATTCAAAATTAATAAGGAAATCACTATTGATAAATAAAATAATAAAATAATAAAATATTATACATATATATAATATGTTATTTGAAATACTTAAAAATATTACAACATTTTTTCCATCAATTCTAGCAATTAGTGAAACAGCAAATATTTTTTATAAAAAAGAAGAAAATTATATAAAATTTATCTTTAATTGTCTCAAAGCAGTATTTGTTATATTATCTCTATTATATGCATTATATTTATACTATATTTTAAATCAAAAAATTACAGAAGTATCAATATGGTCTAATATATTAAGTCAATCTATTACTTTAATATTTGTTCTCATAACAGTATATTTATTATATAGTCAAGCGAAGGATCAAATTAATGATGGTTTAAATAAAATTAAAAATGAAATTAAAACTGAGATTGATTCAAATATTAGAATTTAAAATTTTCATCTACTTCAAATGCCCATTTAAATTTTTCTTGTAATGATTTATTAAATATCTTATCCATTGGTATATTATGTTTTTTCATAAAACCAACAGTAATACGCGGATCAATATAATTTATCTTTGATGTTCCCAATGATAAATTCTTCAATTCCTCTTTTAATTCTAATTTTATTTTTAATTGTTTTATTTTTAATTCATACTTTGACGGATCTTTTGAATTCTTTTTCTTCTCTTTTAACTCTTTAATTTGATCACGAGATTTCTTTATTTGTTCTGAAAAATTTTTAGATATATTCTTTTGATGATTACATAAAAGTGCAACTTTTGCATTTGCTTTATTAAATCCATCTAATAAAAGATCAAATTTATCATCTTTTGTATAGTTAGAATATTTTTCTGTTATTTCATCTAATTCTTTCGCAAATAAATTACTTGCATTATATGTTCTGAAAACTTTAGCAGTTAATCCTTCCATAAATGTTTTTAAATATTCATTCATATCACTTGTTTTTATCTTGTCAAATATATCATCATTCTTTGTTTTATTTCTTTTAAATTCTACTAAGTTATTATATACAGGATCTGTAACAGTAAATGTTCTAACATATCTAACACTATCTTTACCCAAAAAATCTAATTTAATTTGTAAATTATCTAAATTTTCTATATGTTCTACTCTTAATGAAATAACTCCGACTGTATCTGCTTCATCATCACCTTTTTCATTACCAACTCGTAACGCAAAATTATCTATGAAATATAATGCTGTCGCTAATTGCTTAGTTTTTAAATCATTACTTAATAAATTTTCTGTATTTTGTTTCTTGATAGCTTGAATATGATTCTTTAATCTTCTAGCTGTTTCAAATTTATCTAAATCTCCCTGAGCTTTTATTTCTGATTTATCAGATAACCAAACATATTTTGTTTTTCCTGTTATATCATCTTTCCAACTTGCTAACCATATACTATTATTTTCATGAACAATTGTTCCCCACTTATGACCATCTTCTAATTTTGGAATTGGAGCATCCTTACTCAAATTTAATGTTATATCTTCAGGTTGAACACGCTTCTTAATTTTTCCTAAAAATGGATGACAACCTCTACCTATAAATATTGATGGGGGTTCAACTAAATAATTTCCAACTGGCTGAGCTTTACCATCAACATATGCTACTTTATACTTTTCTGCATTCTTCTCTTTTATCTCCTTTATCTTTTCTTTCTCTTGCTTTGTTAAATTTTTCTTTTTTTCACGATTATCTAATATACTTTTATAAATTAGTGAAAAATCACAATGTTCTAAATCTTTTATTATATGATCCTTACCTAGTATTTTCTGCCAATCCTTCCAAAAATTTTTTTTAAACTTATTATCCTTATAATATTCACTGTCAATATATCTCGCAAATATTGTAGCATATTCTTCTGCTTCGGGGGAAAGTACTACTTTTTGACCATTATATAAAACAGGAATACCGTGGGGAATATATTTAGGAGGAAACATAACTCCATTATGATGAAATTTCTCCCATTTTATATTTATTTTTCCCCCATATATATTTTTAAATTGCAAATATGAATAATAATATGAAACTAATTGCGACTTTCTCATATTTTAAATATATATAAAAATTTAAAATAATCTTATTTATGTATTAGTTCTTCAGTCAATATTTATATATTTATGTACTTATTTTTTATTTGAAGATTTGGTAACATTCTTAAACATACCAACAAATGAATTCATAATTAAAAATGATCTACTTTTAAAATTTTCCAAATTTGTTACATGTGTAGCATCTGCAGCATCTGTATAATCCATTGATGAATTCATTGTTAATAATAATTTTTCTATATTTAATAACATATCATTTCTACTATTCATATTTTTTTGATTTGATGCTTTATTAATATCATTATCAACCCATTGTTTAAATTTAATATTTATATTATATAATTGATTGTTTGCAACAAGTTTATTAATACGTAAACGTGTTGCTTTAACTAAATCTTTTAATTCAGCATAACTTAATGTTGACATAGTAATTGAATAATCTCCAGATACTAAAAAATTAATTTCATTATCAATATAATATGGCTTTTCAATATCAAAATATGTTGTTAATGTGTTGTTATTTCCAGTTTCAATCTTAAAAATTGCATTTTGTAATAAACTTGTTACATATAAAACATCTTTATCAAAACAAAAATCAACTATTCCTGAAATTGTCTGCGAAAAATCTGTTTTTGTATTTGTTGTAATATTGATTTTTATTATTTTATCCAAACCACTATCAACCACATATAAATATCCACTTTTATATTCTATTCCACGAGGATAATTTAATCCAGTTATGATAACTGTTGATTTTAATGTATTTTTATTCACTTTAACAATTTGATGATTAAATGTATCTGTTATATAATAGAAATTATCTACTAATATTGATTCAAATGGATTATTTAAATTTTCTGTTATAACATTCATTTTAATATGTGCCTCAAATGGATCGAACTTTTGAACATTATTTCTTGTACAAACAATAATATTTGATGTATCATGCGTTAATCCATTAATTGCTACATTTGATATTCCTAAATCATCCGTTATACCATTTTTATTCAAACAATATACTCTATTGTTATCCCCATAATATATATTTTCATCCAATTGTGTAAGTCCCGAATTATTCTTTTTATACGTATTTACAAGACGATTTTTGTAAAAATATAATAATTGTTCATCTACACAAATACCACGATTTTCTAAGATAATCGAAGATGAATTATTGGAATATTTTTTAATCTTATTATCGATTGATATATAATATATATCATTTTGTGATGTTGGAACACAAATTTTTGTAGCATCTATATTTAAATATGTTTCTGTATATTGATTATTATTATAAATATCAATTGTATGATTGTCTTTTAATATATATAATTTGTCACTTAATACCATATCAATTATGTTTGATTCTGAATTTGAACTTATAATTGGAATAACATTACTTGAAGGATCAGAAATTTCCAAATAATAAACACAATTATTATCTAATATGTATACAGAATTTGTGTTGTTGATTATTTGAATAGGACTCACATTTGGATATATAATTTCTTTTATTGAATTTGATATTGTAAAAACATTACTATTATTTATTATATACTTCTTTGTTTTATGATATCCATAATCTATAATATTCGAAAAATAACTTACATCAAAATATTCCATTTGGTGACCATTACTAATAATTAAATTACTATCCTTTAAACTAACAGTTCCCGATAAATTAAAATTTTTTATCTTTTCAACATCTTTAATATTATAATTATAATAAACAACATTTTCATCAAACCTATATACATGATTATTTTCACGATAATATATATAGTTACCATCATAGAATATATCTTGGAATTTTGTTATGTTATTTAATTTGGGTTCTGTATATTCTAATCCATTTTTTGTATATATTTTTAATAAATCATCTGTATCACTTCTTAAATAAATTAATAATCCATCATAACACATAGATTTTATATTCGATAAATTGTTAGTAATATTAGATGTAAAAGTTGTTGTATAGTTATATTTTTGAACATATGTGTCATAACATAAAAACAAATTCAGATTATCTGATACAATATCTACAAGTCCACCAACTAATTTAGTTATTCTCCCATTTGTTTTATTATTTTTATTAAATCTATAAATATAACCATTTTTATCATATATTATAAATTCAGTTGTATTAATAAATTGATTAATTATTCCACTAATTATTTGATTATACTGTTGTGTTTGTAAATCATAATCATATAAATTATTATCCAATATATACAAATGATTATTATAATACTCTATTTTTTTAGGATTATTTAATTGAATTTTTGATATTTTTTTGGTAGAATTAGTATCGTAATTATATACATATATACAATCACCTAAAATATACAAGTTTGAACCATCAAATGTTATAGAAATAATATTATTTATTGAATGGAAATAATCATTTTTTAATATTGAAGATATATCACCATAATTTTTTTTTATCTTAGATAAAATTCTCATTCTTAATATTATAACATAATAAATTTTTATATATATAAATTAACATCCATCCATTAAAGAAATAAATTCATCAATTTGATCACTATAATAATCAATATATGTTGTAGCATCTATTTGACTGTATGATAAACCAGTATTTTTTAATTTTTCATTTATTATTTTATAACCATGTTTATCTACATATCCCTTTATAAGATTTAATTCTACAATCGAACATCTATAGAGATATTCAAATAATTTAAATGTTATTGATGTATCTTGTATCCCATTATTTATCATTTGGTAAATCATTAAATCAATATCATTATGTATTAATAATACAACTTGTTCTGGAATATTTGTTGGATTCTCAGAAATGTTTGCTTTCTTTAATGAATTTATCAAATTATCCATTATATATAAATAAATACAAATATATATAAAATTATAAATATTCAATTTTATGAATGATATTGTTGATTCAGGATTAGCGATTGGAACTGTCGGATTTGTATTATTATGTTGTATTATTACTGTTGTATCTACATGTGTATATTCAAGACGCAGAAATGTGATTCTACATAGAGAAAGAAATGATACAGAAGATAATCTTATAATTCCATGATTTATATATAAAAATAAGATTATTATATTATTATATATAATGTCAAAAAGAAGAATATCATGGGTCGCAATCAGAGGAAGTAAGAAACAAAAGGAAATTAAAGATGAAGAAATACAATTAAATGATGAAGAAGAAGGAATTGATATTACAAAACTTTTTGGACACCAAGACAATACCTCATGTTATACAATTGATAATAATATATATTTTAATGATGATATTACTTCTGCATCTATTACAGTTCTTAATAAAGAAATGAGAAATTTACAACAAAAACTATTAATAATGCAAATCAAAATGGGTGTTGAACCTCCTCCGATCAAACTTCATTTAACAACATATGGCGGAGAACTAACCGCAGCTTTATCAGCTATTGCATGTATTAAATCATTAAAAGTTCCTCTTCATACATATGTTGTTGGATATGTTGCTTCAGCTGGTACACTTATTAGTGTTTGTGGAACAAAACGTTTTATCCACAAACATTCTAGTATGTTAATCCATGAATTAAGATCTGGTACTCAATGGGGTAAATTAAGTAATATTGAAGAGGAGGTTGAAAATCTCAAGAGAGCAATGAATAACTTAATTGATATTTATGCTGATCATACACCAATGAGTAGAAAGAAGTTAGAAAGCATTCTTAAGAAGGATAATGATTGGTTTGCTGCGGAATGTCTTAAGAATGGATTAGTTGATGAAATTGTAGATTAAATTAGTTATATATACACTTAATAAACTTACTGTCATTCCCCATGAAATGTCAATTGCTAATACACGGGGATCCCAGTCTTTAAATGTTGTATAGTTGGTAAATTCATATGTTCCATATATTGCTAATCCTAATATGATTGCTTTAAAATAGTTTGGTTTATCTCCATCGTATGCTAAATATGCATATGCGATCAACATAGTTAAGTATGCTAATATTGCACCAATATAATTCATTTCTATAGGTGATCCTTGAATCTTTTCAATCATTGGACCTATAATTTTTGAAAAATATTGTATCCATAATAAATCTAAAGTAACAAATACAATTGAGAAAATTAAAAATAATTGTGGATTCATTTATATAATATATATTATATAAATAAATTTATTTTTTATGTTCTGCTAAAAACATATCTTGAGCTCCACCAACTTGAATTATTTTATATCCCAATGATTCTAAATACTCGAATAATTCTTTCTTTATTTTAATTGCTGGTACTCCCTCTCTCTCTTTCCATTCTCCCCAACATTCAAATAATATATTTGGATAATTACTTCTTTTTAATGTTTCAAGTGCTCCCATTAATACCTCCTTCTCAAATCCTTCAACATCCATCTTTATAAATCCTATATTATTTAATTCAAATGAATCCAATGTTTTCATCTGAATTTTTATTTTATTGACATTATTGTCATGTTCTGATAATATTTTTACACCATTACCTCCACCATCAACTGAACGTAAAAAGTAATCAATAGTCCCTTCTTTATTTCCTAAGGCAAATTGATATGGTGTTATTTTATCTTCTAATCTATGAAGAGCAATATTTGCAGCTAAATAACAAAATATTTTAGGATTACATTCAAATGAATACACATGTTTGGCAACCTTTGCGGGAATCCATGAATATGTTCCGACATGTGCTCCAATATCAATCATAATTGTATCTTCTTTTATAAAATTTTCCATTATCCAATTTATTAATCCTCTTTCAGCAATACCACTTTCAAAAAACCATTTTGCTACACCAATTTCTGGAAAAAATAATGTTTGTTTTTCTAAATAGTTAGTTTCTGGTTGTGGTATTGTTACCATATAAGGTTCATTTGAATTATGACTTCCTTCACGTAATAAATACATATGTTTTATATGTATGTCTTTTTATGTATTTCTTTTTATATCGTTTTTTCAAAATACATCTTCTTAAATTCATTCATATCCATCGAACCCATACTTAGATTACATTGCGCACATATTGGTCGCATATTATCAACAGTTGTTTTTCCACCTTTACTTTCTGCGACAACATGACCACAATGAAATTCAAATTGACGAATCTCTTGATGTTCACAGCATAAACATTTTGTTACACCAACATCTTTACCAATCCATCTGTCCCATGTTGCTTTTTTAACTGTTTTTGGAATTGCTTTTTTTTTATATTTAGTTTTCTTTTCTTCTTTTTTGTGTTTAGATATTTGTTGGGGAATTGATTGGGAAATTTGTTTGGAAGATTGTTGAATTGGTAGTGGTATGATATTATTAATTTTACTGTGTTTACGAACCAGTTTTGGCTTAATTTTTGGAGTAAGTTTAGGAATTGGAATATTACCTTCCTTTTTAATAGAAATACAAGAACCCATAATAATAATATTAGTTTAGTATTTAAATAAATATTTTTTTTCTTTGATATATTATTAAAAAGCTGTCAAAAATTATTTTATTAACTATTTTAATATTTTTATCAGGAGTTAGCGCGTTCTTATTATGTAATACTTTAAAAAATAAATCAATTCCAGAAGCATTCTTCTTAAATAGTTTATTTTATTTTGTATTTGCGATGATAATATGTGCTGTTTTTAATTACAACGGAGAATTATCATTTGAATCAGTAATGAAATTAGAGAACTACCAAACTTTAAATTGTACATATTGTGCTCTTACTTACATCACAATCGGAATTTTAACATCATATTTATATAAACAATATTCTGTAAATGAAATTGCTCCTTATAAAAACTCCTTAGCACCACTTTTACAATTCATAATTGGTTATTTAATCTTCAAAGATAAAGCAACCCCATACAAAGTATTAGGTGGGTTATTAATGGTTCTTGGAATTTATATTTTTAGTTTATAAATATATTTACATATATATATAAATGTTTGATGAAATTATTAGTTTATCACTTATAATATTAATTGTTATTCCATACATTATGCTTATTAAAGATATGAATATTAAATGGTTATATGTTATTTTATCTGTACTAATCGTAGAAAGATTACACTCAATTATAAAAGAATATTCTAAAGCATATGATTACGAATTTTTAAAACGTCCATTTGGAGCAGAAAATTGTGACTTATTTTCAAGAAATGGTTTAGTAGAAGGACAACCAGGATTTCCATCAGGTCATGTTGGCGGAACTGTTGCTTTCTTTACGACAGTTTATTTATTATTCCCAGAATATCGCGAATATTCACATGTGGGAATTGCATGGATTTTATTAATGATGTGGTCAAGAATTAATAAAAAATGTCATACATTGTTACAAACTATTGCTGGATTTAGTTTAGGAGTAGTTGTACCTATTATATTTAATAAATTTATTAAGATGATATCATAGAATTTATATATGTATATAATTGATATAATACATACTTTACTTCATCTTGTGGAGACAATTGAGTATTATTTAGATGTATGTTGATGTAGTTCGCATTCACTTGGATCCCTTGTTTTTTACTTATTATAATTTTATAAAATTTATAATTTGTAGTCGTCTGAATAACTGCTGTTTCAATAACATTACATGCCTTTAGGAAAAGGATAGTATTATTTGCAGACATAGTTCCATTATCCCATTTAAAGGTAATCAAGAATACATTTGTATTAATAATACAACATATATCACTACCACCTGCTGCCGAACCAAATTGCTTTTTAATTTGAGTATTGTTTAATAATTGACCATTATAATTTACTAACATCTTAGCTGTTTCCATTATAACATCTTTTTCAGACATTTTATATATTATTGTTTATTCTATAAATTAAAATTATAAACTAATAACACCTCCAGAAATTCTTCTATATATCTTTTTCATTTCATGTATTTCTTCATCTGTTAGCCAAAACTTATCTCGATGTTTATCAAATATTTTTTCATATAATGTATTTATATTAAAACATAAGCTAACTATTTTAACTTTGATATCAAAATTCTTTGGCTCATATTTTTCCATATCATCATTATAATCCTTACATGCAAAGATTATCGAAAGTAGTTCATATTTTATATTATCATTTCTTACATTTTCTGGTATGAAAGTATTAATTTTATTAATACGATCATTATATTTTTCTAATTTATTTGTAATAATGTTCAATGTATATGGTGGTTTAGGAGGCATAACTTCTGAATTCATTTTATATAATGTTGTTGTCATATTTAATTTATTTAATATAATTATGTATAAAATAAATTAATCAATTTTTTTATATTTTAATATGATGTTCTTTCATCAAATTAATAACATTATCCATATCAGCAATCATAATATCTTTTATCTTATACGTATTTATTATAACCATATCGATTCGATCATCATCGGTTTTAACCTTTACTGGTAATTCTGGTATATCATAATCTAACAATTCTAATTCCATTGCAGGATATTTATATGTATCCCAAAATTCTAAGTCTTCTTCTGGAACAAATTCATATACAAAGTTTAAACAATTCTCTAATTCTACATGATTGACTATTCTAAAAATCATTGTATTTATTAACTTATTCACAAATAGTTCACTTTTCTCAAGAACTGTATTCTCTATATTTTTGTAGAATTCTAAAACAGACTCTTTTATCAAAAAACTGTTTTTATTAACACTCTTAACCTTAATACTCTTTAAATTTTTTGCTCTTGATATAGCAGTGTACCCTTGCCCAGCAGCAAATACTTTACCAAGATCTACTTCAACAGCATCTAATGTCATACCTTGGCATTTATGTATTGTTAGTGCATATGCTAATTTTAGTGGCATATATGCAATTGTTACATTTTCATCATCTGCACTAACAGATTGAAAATATTCAACATGATAAGCTGCACCATTGACCAAACATATATCAACATGTTTTGGAAATACATCAGTTATTACACCACGAGTTCCATTTACAATTCCAAATTCTTGATTAATATTTGATGTTATAACAACTTGTGCTCCAACACATAATTCAATTGATTCTGGTATTTCTAAGTTCTTAAACCATGTTTCTGCTTTTTTCTTATGTGCTTCCTTAGCAGGAAAAATAACTTTATATATTTGTTTCTTTGCTCCTGAATTAATCAATAAATCATATTCTTTCTTATTAACAGTATTAACATCTTGATTGTGAGAATATAATATAGTTGGTTTAACATTTTTAAAAGTTGTTCCCTTCAATGATTCTAATCTCTCAAGAGTCTTATTAGAACATTTTCCATAACGTAATTTTTCTAACATACCTTGAAATTCAGAATCTCCATCTTGACGAATTAGTTTTCTCAAATATATCGTGTCTAAGTTTAATCTTTCCCATTCAGATGCTTTAAAACAATAATCACCATCTACTGGTTCCAATTGACAGAAATCACCAGTTAATATAACTTGTAATCCACCAAATGGTTTATTGTTTTTTCTCATTTTTCCCAAAAACATGGAAATCTTATTGAATAATTCATCGTCTAACATTGATACTTCATCAATTATCAATGCTTGGAGATCACGAAGTCTTGCGAAAAAATGTAACATTTTTTTGTTATCTTTAATATATTGATACATTTCCTCTGGTGTTCCTTTTCCTAAACCAATTCCTAAGAATGAATGCATTGTTTTACCACCAATTAAAAAGGCAGCAGATCCAGTCGTTGCAGTTATACCAATCTTTATGTTTTTGCATTCACAATGTTCTATTATTTTCTTTAATGTTACTGATTTACCTGTACCAGCAGGACCTGTTAAAAAAATGTTTTTGCCAGACTTGAAACTATCAACAGCACATTGTTGATCATAATTTAATTTTATTTCTTTTTGAATAACTAATTCTGGTTCTGGTGATTGTATGTCATTAATATATATATCGGCAGCAATTTTTGATGTAAATGTTTTAAACTTAGCACCTGAAAACTTATCAATTTGCTCCTTACATTCTTCCCATGTTTTGTATAATCCTGGGACTCTACCAACTTTAACAGCATAAAATTTGGTAGAAATAGAATCATTAAACACATAGTCTAATGCTGAAGCTTTAGGTGGCTTCTTTAAAAAATGATCCATTATAACATCTACAGATAATCCGATTGTTTCTGATACTTTATCAATTGGCATATTCTTATGATTCATTAAATATTCGGCAATTTGAAATAATTTTCCTCTGACACTACCCATTGTTCTTTTATGTATAAGAGCTATATCTTTAAATGATATATTGTCTTTTATTTCTTTTAATAATTCATTTGTTTCTTCTGTAGTCCATTTCTTTCCATGATTTTCTGTATCTGGATTTTCTTTTATTGCTTTTTGGGATATATGCCACGACGTATTTTGTTCCATTTATTATATATAATTTGGATAATTATAATATAAAAAACTTTGAAAATCAATTTTTTATTTATGTTCATTTACAACCATCCAAGTTTATTATTATCCAAATGATATATTAAAAATGTTTTTTTTGAGTTAAAATATTCTGGATTACTCATATACAATTTCTTTGTTATCCATGAAAATCCAAAATTAATATCTTCAAGTTTAGATAAAACATCAACATTATTTGTATATACATTTTCTAATGAATGATTTATGTTTGTTATAGGAGTTGTATCAATCACTTTAAAATTATGATATATTATTAAATAATATTGATACATCATATGTTCAAAATGAAACCATGTTATCAAATGACGTTTATTATAATAATCTATTTTTTTAAAAAAATCAGGTAAATGTGTTCTTTTATAAATAGGTAAATCACTGTAATTGAAATATAATGTGAAATTATTTGTTTCTTTTTTAATTATTTCATTATCTTCATTAGAAAATAAATTTGCAGATGCTTCAACTTGTGCAATATTATTATTTTTTTCAACATTTCCTGCATATATAATTCTATTTTCAAAAATCTGATTAATTTTTTTATTAATATTCACGATATTAAAATTCTGTAAAACAATATCTGTTTCACTATCACATACTATAAAATAATTATAAGTTGAATTAATTAACTGATCTAATGCATAGAGTTTTTTATATGATGTTATCCCACTTCTACCGTTAACATAAAAACATTTATATGTATCTGTATTTGTAGGTGTATAATTTGATGGTATATCTTTTACAACAATTTTTTTAATTCTATCTTTCATATTAAATTTTTCATAATGTTCTTCTGATGAAAATACTAAATATATATCTATTATTATATTGTTAGTATTCATTTTAATTAATAGATCATATAAATAGTGATAATCTGGAGGATGAGTCGGAATCACAAATGCAATTTTATCCATTATATATTATGATAAAAAAAATAATAAAAAATTGGACGAATATTTTCATTACCATAATATGCTATATACTATAATGTATAATTTTCTATTTTTATACCATAAAAAAGATTTACTTGATAATGTATTCTATAAATGGATTCTGTGAATGAACTAAAAAAATTGAAATTTATTCTATATATGAGATCCATTAAATTAAGTAAAATCTCAGCCTACACGCCAGCCTTCTCACTCGTGTTGTCCTACACCATCTTTCTCTTCGGGGTCATCTACACCATGGACGGCCAAGCGCAGCAGGCACAGCAGCCCGCACAGCAGCAGGCACAGCAGCCCGACCTCACTCCCGCCACAGACCAGGAGAGGGCAGACTATCTGGTGAACCTCGTCATGTGCCACTCCGCTGGCCTGATGGACATGATAGCCATGTTGACGTGTATGGCCAAGTTCAAGAACCGTGAAATCACCAAGGCGGATTGCGCCGCCATGCTGGCGAAGGCGCGCGACGAGGCCACCAAGGCTCTCAACGAGCGCTGAGGTCTATCTAATTCTCAGCATGCGCTAAGGTTGACCATCAAAAAAATTAATTTATTAATTCTTTTGATATAAATATAACATCTAGTCTAAGAATTTAGCTTCAGCTTCAGCCTAATTCTTTAATATTTTATTTATAAAATATTAAAAAATTGAAATTTTCATTTATAGCAACATATCAATATTATGGTTAAAAAATGTTTTCATTAAAGGAACAAAATGAAACATACATGAAATCATATCAATTATGCAAACCAAAAAAATGTCTTCACTGTTGGAAAAGAGAATTAAAGAAATCATTTCTCTGTGCATATGCAATAACAATTGATGATGGGATACGATTTTATAAATATTTAAAAACAATGGATTCAATATATGGATCTGAAGAATTAACGATTGAAAAACAAACAAAAGGTTATTTAAAATGCAAAGAAACGTTGAAAAAATATAAAGATAAATTTTTTGAATCATTAAAGATAATTACAATAACGAGAAGTACAAAAATAGGAGAAACAACATATCAGACAACAAAATATATGTTTGGTGGTAACGTGGGATGTCCTTGTGGAGATAAAGAATGTAAAGTTGCCGAAATAAATCATATAATTAACATGTCAAGATTCGGTAAATGTGGAAAAAAAGGATGTACCGATTGTATCCAACATTATAATACATATATAGAATTTGTAAGAAGAATGAATGCAATGAATAGTTTACCAAAAGATAATATGGGTATGTTATGCGCATATTGTGAGTAAAAATTGAAAAATAATATTTATATCTATAAATATTATTAAGATTAATAACATGGAGTCTCCACCTAAGTACAAATTTCCAAAAGAGAAAAACTCATTATTTGTATATGTATTGAAAAAGAACTTTGAAAAAAAGAAAATTGAACTGGAACAACAAAGAATTTTTGAAGAACAACAAAGAGTTCTTCAAGAACAAAAAAGAATGATTGAAGATGATCAAATATTTTATAATGAATTTAAAAAGAATATTGAACGTAGGAGACAATTGTATGAAGAACAAAAAGATAAGGAAAATCTTGATGAACTATTTAAGAAAGTACATCACGATGGTAAAGAATGCACAATTATGTAAGGTATACTTATACCTCATATAATTCACGACCATTGTAAAACAATAATATTATTTTATCAATCATATAATCTAAATGAGGATCATCGTTACAAGTTCTAGCTAAAAATACATTTATAGAACTTTTCTTAGCATTATCTAATAAGTCTTTTAATTTTTTGGTATGAATTCTTAATAATCTATGATTATTTTCATGTAAAATCTCCCTTAATTCATATTTTAAAATAGTATCCCATTTTCCATTGTTGAAAACAAGTGCATATTTATTATTAATATTTTCTATTTTTATGGTTCTATTTTCAGGATGATTCTTATCAAAATATATATCTTGAGTTAATTTCATATATATATTATTAACATTATTATTTAATATAAGATCTTTAAAATATTCATCTGTTAAATATGATGTATCTTCTTTACCAAAATTATTAATTTGAATATTATTTGTAATGTTATTGTTATTATTAGTATTATGAGTATTATTACTATTAATTATTTGTCCTTTAGTGTTTATTTGGGATTGTATATATGATACTTTTGCAATTAACTCCATTGGAGAATTTATTAAATTTATTAATTCTTCTTTTGTTAATGTCATATTATATTTACGAATAAATGTAACCTTACTTTCTAAATCCATATTACTTTCTAATATGGATTTTATTATGTTTTTTAATTCATCATTTTCATTTTTTTCCTTTATTACTACCATAACACAATTGTTCTTTTCTTGATGATCAATCATATTTTTTCTATGTTTAAAATATCTATTACATCTATTACATTTATAATCAGTAACAACATTACATTTTACTTTACGATTTAGATGCTGGGCTAAATATCTTTGAGTTTTAAATTGATGATTACATAATTCACAATTAAACATTATATATATTATAAAATATAAATACTTTTTTAAGTCAATAAAAGATTTTTTAAGATTTAATATAATATATAGTATAATATGATATATTTTATATATTATATTAATTATTATATATCATAAAAGAAAAGATTTTTTTAAGTAATACTATATATTTATATAATAATAATAATTAATGATATATTTATAATCTTATTTTATATATTATATTATTATTTTATTATATATTATTTACTTTTTTAAGAAACTAATAAAGTATAAATAACTATAAAAGTATATAATATAACTATATAATTTACCTTTTTAGTATTTTAATATAATATATCTATTTATAATATAATAATAATAATAATATAATAATAATATATCATAATAATAATTTAATAATACTTTTTTAAGTACTTTTTTAGTAATAATAATTAAGATCTAATAAGATATAAATAATAATAATAAATAAAATAATAATACCTATAATTTACCTTTTTAAGAAGACTAAAAAGGGAGAGTGGATGTGACTCAAAAAAAAGCTCCGGCAAGTTCGCCAAGAATTCACTTTTCATTTTCTTGGCAAAAAACTTTTTTTAACAAAAATTTTTATTTTTTATTATTTCTTTATTATTATTTATTTATTATTACTTTTATTTACCTTTTTAGTTTTTTAATATAATATATCTTTTTAATATCTAATAATAATAATATAATAATAATAATATATCATAATAATAATTTAATAATACTTTTTTAAGTACTTTTTTAGTAATAATATTTAATATCTAATAAGATATATAAAATAATAATAATAAATATATTTATATCTATAATTTACCTTTTTAAGAAGACTAAAAAGGGAGAGTGGATGTGACTCAAAAAAAAGCTCCGGCAAGTTTGCCAAGAATTCACTTTTCATTTTCTTGGCAAAAAACTTTTTTTAACAAAAATTTTTATTTTTTATATAAAACTTTTATATAAAAAGTTTGCAATTACTTTTTTAGTTACTTTTTTAAGACATTTATTACTTTTTTAGTTTCTTAATTTTTATTATATTATAATATTTTTAATTTATAGATATTAATTATTATCTAAAACTAATATTTATTTTTAAGTTAGTTAGATTTTTAAGTTACTTTTTTAAGAACTAAAAAATCTACTTTTTTAAGTTACTTTTTTAAGACATAATATACTTTTTAAGTTGTATTTTATATTTTAATATTTTAAATATTTATCATATATTTATAACCTAAAAATAATTAATAGATTTTTAAGTTGATTTTTAAGTTACTTTTTTAAGATACTTAAAAATGAAGTTAATACATTATTTATATATATGACCTATAAACTATCTGTTGGAGCTTTATTTAAGAATGAATCTCATTCCATTAAAGAATGGATTAAACATTATTTACATCATGGGGTTGAACACTTTTATTTAATAGATGATGGAAGTACCGATAATTATTTAGAAGAAATACAAGAATATATTAATATAGGAACAATAAGTTTATTTGTTGTAAATTGGGATAGGTATCTAGGACGTCAGAAAGATATGTATAATATGTACTTATTACCTCGTTTATCAGAAACAGAATGGTTACTATTAGTTGATTTAGATGAATACTTATGGTGCCCTTCTCATATTGATTTAAAAGTACATTTATATGAAGTACATAAAATAGGACAAATACAGTTTGAACATACAATATTTGGATCAAATAATCACCTTGAACAACCACAAGAAATTGTCAATAGTTTTACAAAACGTGGAGAACAACCCACACGTAACCCAGGGAATCGTAAATATTTTATAAAATCATCATTCGAATTCACCAGTATAAATACTCATCATGCAACTTTTAAAAATATAGAAGAAGAAAAAAACAACTTTATTTATCTTGATGAAAAATATTATATTTTAAACCATTATAACTGCCAATCCAAAGAATTTTGGAAAAATGTAAAATGTACTAGAGGAGACAGTGACAACTATAAAACAAGGTCTGAAAAAGATTTTGAAGAATTAGATTTAAACCTTTACGAAGATGTCAGATTATTGGAACAAAATAAAGGAATAAAAAATTGATAAATTAATAATTTTTAGATTTATTATATAAAAAGTATTAAAATGGCAACAAAAATATCAATGTATCAAGAGCCGATTGAGGATGACGATGATGTATTCAAACCATATAAAGTTAACCACGATGTATTCTTTGGTTATAAATTAGATGAAAATCTATTTAAACAAAAATTTAGTAAAATAAAAGATATGCTTACCATGACATCTGAAAATAGAGGTATTTCACAAAAACATATAACAGAAATATATGACTATTATAATTCAAATCCCGAAGCATTTATTCAACCATTACATATTATAAGTTATTATAAACCAAATAGTGGCGAACAATTTTTAATCGCAGATGGACAACATAGAGTTGAAGCATTAAAAAGATTATTATTAAATAAAATAGATAGAGATGTATTATATTTTGTTCATGATGCAGATAATGAACAAGATATAAAAAAAATAATTAAAGAATTAAATAGTAGTAAACCAATTGATTCATTATTTGATTTTGATAAAAGAAATATATTTATAGATAAGCTTGAATCAGAATTTGATAAAATATTTAGCCTAAATGAAAACCATCATGATTTTAAAATGAATAAGATTAAATTAAGAGATGCTTTAGATAATATTAAATTATTCGAAAAGATAAATTTAACAGTTGAAGAAATATATTGTAAATTAGATGAATTTAATATGGCAGTAAAAAATGATTTCTCATTTAAGAAAAAATCAACAAATGAAAAAGATTTATATATGAAAATTGCCCAGACACATGGATTTTATTGTTTGATGTATCGTGATTATCTATGGGTAAATAAATTTTATATATATTTAAAAAATGAAGTTTAATAAATTAATTTATGCTGTCAATGTACCTCTTGCACGTCTTTTGGGGTCAGGTGTTTGAGCAATTGCTTTTGGATTTGGTTTAACAGGAACTTCATCTTCTGATTCATCGTCATCTAATGATGGTATAACAATTGAATTTTTGGAAGCTTTTAGTTCTGCAACTTCTTGTTGTAAATTTTTAATAGCAAGTCTCATTTCTGTAAATTGTTCATTTATATAATCAATCTGTTCTTTCTTGATACGCTTCATGGAAATATTAATTTGTTCAAAAATATTTGAAAATTCTGATTTATTTTCAAATGTTACAGTGAATGTTGCTGTTTCGTCTGATTTCACAAAATTATGTATAATTGTTGTATTGAGTGTTTTATAATTCACAAGTGATTTTTCAACAACTGAAATAGGATTTGGAATTGCCTTTGGAAAATCTGTTAGAACAATTTCTCCTTCATAGTAATTATCTCCCATATCTGCTCGTAGATAATGTTTACCATCTCTATTTACTAATTTGATATTTTGGTGTTCTTTAGATGTGTCCATTTTATTATAGTTTATCTTTAATTTTATATAAAAAAAATATAAATCAATTTTTTTATATTATAAATTATGGAGTTAATATTGAATGATTATATTATACAATTAGGAGGAAAAAGAAAAAATAGTAAAAAACTCAAAAGATCAACATCTTTTGATCTTCAAAAAGAAGCAAATTTTATGAAAGCAATTGAAATTTACATTCATGAACATAGTTTTGATATATTTTTTCAACCATTAAAACCGGAATCTCCTGAATTAATTGTACCAGCTGAAGTAAAACTTCGTAATGTAAATGCACATGTTGAAGAATATTTAAATAATATCAAAGCGGTTAGAAAAATGTATCAAAATATATATGATCGTTTTAAAAATATTATTCCTCATACTGATTCATTAATATATCGTTATTATATATTTGGATATTTAAATAATATATCATTATCAGTCAGTCCAAGAATAAAAAAAGAATGGGGAATAACACATGAATTATTTGGTGCATTTTATAATGTTGATTTAAATAACACATATTGTTCATTATTTCCAGATTTAGAACCAAATAGTGTAGGAAATGTATTATTTTTTACACCTAAAAAAGGAGATATTATTTTAGCAAATCCTCCATATGTAAATGAATGGATAAATTGGATGATTAATAAAATATTAAACGAATGGAGAGGAATTGCAACATTTCATATTGTAATTCCAGTATGGGATCGTAGAACACGTAGAAGATTACAGATGGATACAAAATATGGTTCCCATGAAATTGAAAAATTAATTGATCCAAGCACTGAACATAGTGTAATCGATAAGTTTGAATTTTATGATGGAATTAATAATAAAATTAGCTATTCAAGAGACCCGGTTCATTATATTAAAATATAATTTATATATTAGTATATGGAGATTATTAAAACTAACGAAATTAAAAACAGAAAAAAAAATTTAATATCAATGTCTATATTTAAAGCATATGATTATGAAGATACATTTAACAGAAGATTTAATATCTTTTTAGGTAAACTTGAAATATTTTCATTAAAAATAAAAAATATCGATTATGATTTACGTATATATTATGATTCTTCAACTGAAGAATCAATAAACCCAATCATTAAAAAATATACGCAATTTGAATTCTATTATTTTAATTATCCACCGTTACGTGTAGGAAAACAACATGATGGATTTTTTGGAATAATGTCGAGATTCTTACCATTATTTGAAAAAGAATATGATTATATTAAAATCCAAGATTTTATGTCTGAGTCATCAATAAATAAAGGATTAATACTGGAAAAAAATAATAATATCGATACATTATTTTATTCAATTGAAGATTTTCATAAATATTATCCAAATAATCGTAAATATCCAATTTTAGGAGGTGGATTAATTACAAGAAATAAATTACCAATTTCAATATTTAATAATTTTTTAAATGATTTAATAAATGAAAAATACAGGAATATAATTCTATATATATTAGATCATCGTAACGATACTTATAAATATGGTATTGGAACAAAATTTCCATTTGGAATGGATGAATATTTTTTAAATACTATTGTATATAAATATATTATAACTGAAAATACATATATTATTACAGGTATTGATATAGTATATGTAATAAAACAAATTATTAGATTTGTTATTAATATAGAAAAACGAGATATGGAATTATTTAAATTATTAATTGAAACAAAACAATTAATGAAACAAGATGATGAAAATAAAGAAATATTAAAAACATACATTCAAATTGCTAAAAAAATAGGAAGAGAATCATTGTTAAAATATATTAATAATTCAAAAGGTAATTCACAAAGAATAGATAAAGATAAAATAGAAATTAATACATTTTTTGATTACATTGATAGTCATAAAGAAATTGATAGTTTATTTATTGTAAAAAAATTTAAAGACTAGATACATTCGATTGAGTAGTTTTTGATTTTCTACCACTCTTTGTCGATATACTATTCTTAAATTCAGCATATTCTTTTATAAATACTTCATATGTATTCACATGGTTATCATATGCTTCACCAAATTCATCATAGTCTTCAAGATGTTTGTTATATTTTCCGATATGTTCATCAAATTTTAAATTTAATTCTCTGTGTTCTTTTACTAACTCTAATTTAAATTGTTCATAATTAGCGATAAAATCATTATTGATCTTTTCCTCACATCGTTTAATATGATCGTCAACTTTGACATTCAACTCAGAAATATTTTTTGCATAATCACTAATTAATTCTGATTTTAGCTCTTCGTAGTTTTTACTAAAAATTTCATTATTTTTTAATGTGTTAAAATCAGTTATTAGATTTTTGTAATTGATGTTAAATTCATCTAATTTTGTATTTAATTCCGTTTTAAATTCTGTATCATTTTTAATGTATTCGTTTATCTTATTATTAATTTGTGAATATACAAAATACATTCCTATAAGTATTCCATATATATGTGATTGTTCGTATATATGTGTTATAATACTGTTTGTATCAAAATTTAGTTCTTCCATAGTTGTACTCGTGTTAATAAAATCCATTTAAATATAAAGATAATAATTTATATAATCAATTTTTTATATTATAATAAACTAAGTGGTTGATTCTTTGAAAACTTTGCTTTAATCACATTATCATTAATTGTTGTATTATTTACATTTGTAATTAAATTTTCAGCATCTTTTTGATTGAAAAAACAAATGTTTACACATGTACTATTCTGTTTATATTTAAATTCAATATTTTTGATTTTACCATATTTTTCAAATTTCTTTGTTGTAGATCTTTCTGACATATTGACAGGTAGATTAGATATAAATACATTTGTTTTGACTATTTGACGAGACCAAATTTTATTTTGAGGACATAATGATATATGTCTGACATATGGTTTAAAAGCACTATTTACTGATTGAAATATTGTTCTCTCTGTTGTATTCATTTCTATTAGTAGTTTAATGGTTAATGGATTATAATATTTAATTTCAATTTAATTTCAATTTTTTTATAATGAAAGTATATGGAAATTATAAGAATAAATGAAATAACTAATCGAAAAAATAATTTAATTTCAATGTCTATCTTTAAAATGGAAGAATCATATAGAGATTTTAATAAGTATAAAATTAATTTATTAAATTTATTAAATTTTCTATATACAATAAAAAGCAATTTTGATGTTAGAGTATATTTTGATGATTCATGTATTGATGAATTATTATTAATTGCTAAAGAATTTCCTAATTTTGAATTCTATAAATTTAATTATAGTAAAATGAAAAATGGAAATTATCATCTTGGTGTTCTTGGAACGTTGAGTCGATTTCTACCGATGTTTGAAAATGAATATGAATATGAATATGTTTATATTACAGATATAGATATGATACCTGAAAAATTAAAGATAGAATATTTTAATACTGATTTTAATACAATTATATTTACAAAATTATTTTATAATACACCTTGGAATGAAAAAATAAAATATCCAATAATGGGAGGTCAATTTATTACAAAAAATAAAATACCTATTAAAATATTTAATAAATTTTTAGAAGATGTAACTACTAATAAATATCAAGAAATTATAAATAAAATTAATGAATTCAATAATAAAGATAAAAGAAAAATAAAAAAAATCAGTTTATTTCCATATGGAATGGATGAATATTTTTTAAATAATATTGTATATGATTATATTATTAAAGGTAATGTAGATATCGTAATAGATACAGATTTAATATATATAATTAAAAAAATATATTATCAGTATGATAATATATCAGATCTAGACAAAAAGAGAATGTATTATATTATAAAAGCACATCGTATAATATATTATAATACAAAACAAGAAATACATCAAGAATTATTAAAAAGTTATATTCAATTAATTAATATACTCGGGAAAGATACTATTATAAAATATCTAAAAGATAATAATAAATCTAATATCGAATCAATCAATTTATTCTTTGATAATATTAAAAATAAAAATATTAAAACATTAGATGTTCATAAAACATTATAAATTATTGTAAATTAAATTTCTATAATAATCTGTTTCCGATTCTTTTTATTTCCATAATGTTCATAAAATAAATCTAATCCATATTCTGGAGAGTCATCTTCATCAAAAACAGGTATTTTATATTTCTTTGATAAATGAAATAATTCATATTTTAATTCACGATATTGTTTCTTTCTTATTGTGTATTTTTGTTCTAAATTATCGATCATAACTTCAAAATCACCCCATTGGTAAACTTCACCGTCAGTATTTTCATATACTATCTTAGTTGAGAAATTTATTGGTAGTTCTTTTTTAATATCTAAATAATCATACAATATTTCTAATTTAATTAAAATAATTTCGATTTCTCGAATTACTTCATTCATTTTTTTCTTTAAATCTAACAATGCATTATTTAATATATTCTGAAAATCCATTATTCATATATAAAATTATTTCTATATATTATTTATATAATGAATAAAAATATTTATAATAAAATGAAATATTTTAATAATATTCAAAACATTCAAAACATTCAAAACATTCAAAATATTCCAAATATAGAAAATATAATTCCTATACATTTTTGTACTTTTGGAAATACGCAATTATATTCAAAATCTGTTGAATTATTAAAAAATGAAGCATTATCATCAAATTATTTTAATTCTGTAACAGTATATAACGAATTTGATATTCCAGAAAAATATAAAAATTTTGTTCAAGAAAATAAAAGAGGTTATGGATATTGGATATGGAAACCTATAATATTATTAGATATGTTTTCTAAAAAAAACCCAAATGATGTTATCATTTATGCGGATGCTGGATGTTGTATAAGTACAAAAGAGAGTGCTAAAAAATATTTGATAGAATGGATCAATATATTAAAAGAACATGAAACAAAACGTATAGGATTCCAAATGTCTCAACATATTGAAGAAATATGGACAAAAATGGATTTATTTGATTTTATGGAATGTAATGATGATAAATATAAATTAACTCCTAATTATTCCGCAAGTATTCAAATATATATGAATACTGAAGATAATATTAAATTTATTAAAGAACAATTAAGAATCATGACATATGATAATTATCATTATGTAACTGATGAACCTTCATATATACCAAATTCTGAAAATTTTAAAGATTATAGACATGATCAATCTATTTTAAGTCTTTTATATAAAAAATATGGATGTGCAACAATAGAAGATCATTGGAAAGATTATTCAAGACCTATTGTAACAATAAGAAGAAAATTTTTTTAATATTTAAAGAAAAATTATTATATAAAATATATATATATTATGGCAACACAATTATGTAAAATAATGGAAAGGTATGGTAGTGATAAAAGTGTTAGAAATCATAATTATACATTAGTTTATTCAAAATTATTTGATCCAATAAGACAAAATAAATTAAGAATATTTGAACTAGGATTAGGAACAAACAATACGGATGTACCGTCTAATATGGGTCCAGAAGGTAAACCAGGTGCTTCAGTATATGGGTGGGCAGAATATTTTCCTAATTCCGCTATTTTTGGCGCGGATATTGATAAAAGAATCTTATTTAATACTAATAGAATCAATACTTTTTATTGTGATCAAACAAATCCAGAATCAATTAAAGAATTATGGAATAATCCTCTTTTAGCAAATAATTTTGATATTATTGTTGAAGACGCATTACATTGTTTTGTAGCAAATATAATATTTTTTGAAAATAGTATACATAAATTAAATAAAGGTGGATATTATATTATTGAAGATATTGAAACTGGAGAATTCCCATTATTTAATGATAAGATAAATGAATATAAATTACTATATCCGAATTTATCATTTGAATTAATGCAAATTCCTCATCATATAAATAATGTATCTAACTATGGAAATGATTCTAATAATAATATATTAGTAGTTCATAATATTGAATAAATTTTATTTATAAAAAAAATTATCAATTGGAATATCAAATTCCTCACATATTCTTCGTAATCTTTTACTAGATTTTTCTTTTCTTTGATAAAAATCCAGATTTCTTTGAATTATAATTTCCTGAATAGTTAATTTCTTTTTTAACATTATTGCAACCCTAATTTTTCTATCATTCATATCTAGCTTAATTCTATTCATTTTTTAATCTAATAATATTTAAATATTATTATAATAAAAATTCAATTTTTTTAGATTTCAATTTATTGAAAGATAAAAAAATTAGGATGGAGTTTATGGAGTCTCAATTTTTTTAGATTTCAATTTATTGAAAGATAAAAAAATTAGGATGGAGTTTATGGAGTCTCAATTTCTCGAATTATTTGATTTATTTTTTTCTTTAAATCTAACAACGCATTATTTAATATATCCTGAAAATCCATTATTCATATATAAAATTATTTCTATATATCATTTTTATAATCTATTGGATTCATAAAATATTTATCTATTTCTTCAGAATTATTAATGATACGAAAAATGTGATTCCTTTCTTTATTTTGATTGTGTTCTATATCAGGATGATAAAATGATTTTAAATTATGTTTATAACATAATATGTTGAATATAACTTGATCTCCTGGATGATGTGAAGTAACTAATGGTGTATTATCATATGGATCGGGATAGAAACTATATTTAATCCATTCTTTGAAAAATAAATCATTTTCTTTTGTTTTTTTCATCATATACCATGTAGCACATATATGAGGTTTTTTATTTATAAAATAATAATTAGTATTAGGAGAGATTATATCCCATACGTATTTTTTATTACAACAATTTAGCCAATCATCATTTAATATATTTTTACCAAAAGATCCAGCAATAAAATGTAATTTATTATAACAATATTCCATAACTTTATCAATATTTTGATTAAATCCATATCTAAAATATTGAGATGAATCCACATAATATAAAATATCATTATCACCCATTTTTTGATAAACATCATATGAAGCTAAAATTTTATATGCACAATAATATCCATCTCTACGACCTTCTTTATAAATATATTGTAACATATCCATTTTTGTATATAATTCATGATCCTTTAATTTTTCTAAATTATATGAATGTTTAATAACATTATATTTTGTAAAACTACTAATTGTATCATTTAATAATTTTTGTGTTTCAGTAAATGGTGGTTTATCTGCATATGTTACTAAATGTATATTTTCCATTTAGATAATATATAATTTTATTTCTATATATTATTTATAAATAAAATTATCAATTGGAATATCAAATTCCTCACATATTCTTCGCAATCTTTTACTAGATTTTTCCTTTCTTTGATAAAAATCAAGATTTCTTTGAATTATAATTTCATGAATAGTTAATTTCTTTTTTAACATTATTGCAACCCTAATTTTTCTATCATTCATATCTAGCTTAATTCTATTCATTTTTTAGCATAATAATATTTAAATATTATTATAATAAAAATTCAATTTTTTTAGATTTCAATTTATTGAAAGATAAAAAAATTAGGATGGAGTTTATGGAGTCTCAATTTTTCATTTATGCAATAATTGTTGTTATAATATCCTTTGAAATATTTCCAATTACCTCAGGATTATATCCACCTTCTAATATATATATCAATGATTTGTCCAATGATTTTAAATATTTTGTAACATGAATATAAAATTTAGATGTTAAATCCATTACCTTAAATGTATCATCTATATGTGCATCTAATCCATTGCTAATTATAATGATATCTGGATTTGCTTTTTGTATAAATGGACATACTACAGTATCAAACTTTTTAATATATTCATCATCTTTGGTATGTTTTTCAAATGGAACATTTAATATACGTTCACTATTTTCTTCTTCACTCCCTGTTCCTGGAAAAAATCCAGGAGCAAAACAATGCATCGAACAAAAATAAACATCATCTTTAGTATGAGCCTTAACTAACTCTTGTGTTCCATCACCATGATGTACATCATAATCTAATATACATATTCTTTTGTCATGATTGATATTTAAATATTTTGCAATTACAAAGGTATGATTTACAATACAGAATCCATTATATTTATTTAATTTGGCATGATGTGATGGAGGGCGAATTAAACAATATGCATATTTCGCAAATTCCTCTACAATTTGATAACAAACATCATACAAAATATATGAGTTGTTAACAACTTCTTTGTACGTGATAGTTGAAAAATATGTATCACCATCTTTTATATCATCATTCTCGAGTTCGTCACATATACTTTCAATACCATCAAGATAATCATTTGAGTAGACTTGAGTTAATAATAATTTTGCTTTATTAATTGGTGCTGTTGAGAATGTTTCTTGTAGATGTTTTAATGAATCTTTATTACTAAAAATATTTATATTTTGAGGTAAATTCTTTTTAAGATATTCTATTGAAACATCGATTCGATCTTGATTCTCTGGATGCTTCTTATTACGCTGTTTCGACAATGTATAATATACGTTTAACATTTAATATTATATAATGTTTTACTTTTAAATCTATTTATAAATCAATTTTTTACAACTTCTTCTTGAGTTCATTCCAAAAGCACATCGGAGCCGTCATTCTGTAGTGTCCAACAAACCATCCGGAAAAATGAGACTTCACCGCACGATTTCCACGCGAAAGAATATTTGACTCCTTGTTTGTAGATGTCAGTGTAGCAATCTCATTGGTCTTCTTATTCTTCAACGCAGACTTGTACCAGATCTCGTCACCGTCCGTCGCAGACATCAGTAAGATGAGTTCCCACTCAGATTGCTTCTTGGTGTAGGTCAATGCCTTCTTGAAATTATCAATTGTAAGATCTTCAATCTTCCACTTGCCCATTTCGGAATCAGTTGTAGAAAGTTCCTTCAGCATTTCCTTGTTCACTTTGTACTGAAGGTGGCCACGCTCGACGCCGAGGTTGGCATGATTACCAGTACAGAAGAGTTCATTTGGAAAGGTAGAAGGGTAGAGTTTGTAGTGCGCCATGGTGTATGTTTATTAATATACTAACTTTTATACGAATGAAATTTCAATTTTTTTAGGATGGAGTCTCAATTTTTTTAGATTCATTCATTCATCCATTCATTCATCCATTCATTTAGTATTTAAAATATGTAAATTGTGTTCTTCTATTGGGTTCTAATTCATGATATCTTGAAAGTTGAATATTAAGTTGCAATATAAGGTTATTATCACGAATATTTACAGCATGTTGATATCTTAATACATTTAACATCTGTTTGATTTCTATCTTTAACTCTTCAATTCTTTCTTTTTTATATTGTGGATCCATTTTTTATATCATAATATCATTAAATACTAATTTTTATTTTTTCAATTTTTTTTAGATTCATCAAGTTCTAATTTATTAATACGATCTCTTATATAAATAAAAATTTTGTTCTTTTTGTTTTTGCATATTTTGTAAAACTATTTTACGAAGTTTGTTAACTTCTTCTTCCTTTTCTTCTTTCTTTTTTGTTTCTTCTTCTAAATTAAAATTAAGCTGAATTAATGATATATTTTCAGCCATTACTTTATCTATATAAAATGTGTAGTTTTTATCTTTTATACTTGCTAATAGAAATTCATTAAATGAACTTAGTTTATAATTACATACATCTATTGATTTTTTATAATATTTAATATTTTTATATATTTTTTTCAGTTTAAGCTTCTCTGTATAATAACTCCCAACGATCATATCATGTTTGAAATATTCATCTAAAATATCCATTTTATTATATATTGATTTTGGTGAATGATATTAAATATCAATTTTTTAAATTTCTATAATAATTTCTTTATACGATTTGTTATTACCAATGATATAAATTATTGTATCTGGTTCAACACTATAAATATTTAATACCCAATCTTCACATATATTACTTATTATTCTACCTCGAAGATCATTTATAATATAAAAACTACATATTTCATATACATATAATTTATGAAATTTTTCAAGTTCTTTATATTTAATTTTAATAGGTGTAATTTTTCCAAAATCATATATTGGATTATATTTATCTATTCTTTTAACAATTTCATATGTATTATTTGCTAAACTTCCTAGATGTAATTCTGATGGTAATTCATTAAAAATTGGATCTCCAAAATCTGATAATTTTTTATATTGTGCCATATATCCATTATATTTATAGATTGGTATAAAATACCAATTATCTTTAATAAGATTATTTGTACTAATAATTTCCATTTAATTTTATGAATATAATTATATTAATTTTCTTATATTTTTATAATATATATGCCCCTCCCAGTTATTAATTTATTCCACGTTCTTTTTGTTGGCCCTTTATTAGCATACGTCGGATATAACAGAACTGCTACTCCAGAAATAATCTTTAGTTTATTATTAGTATTAGGAGTAGTTGTTACTTTATACCATGGATACAAATCATACAAGGCTATTTCCAAATAATTTATACATCTCGATCTAAAAAAGTTTCTGATATATCACTATATGATGGTCTTTGTCTACCTAATCTTTTTTTAAATGCATACCAATTATTTTGTGGTTGTATTGTTTTCCAAATTTGATCTAATCCATATACCCAATGTTCATTAGTTCTAATTAATTCTACCTGGGAGTCTTCCCATAAATCTATAAGTGTATCATAAAAATATGAATTAACTATATATCCAGAAGTTGTTTGTGCTGCTTTAACTTTTATTAATAAATTATCAACCGGGGAACTATCAAATAAATTATAACTTAACATTAATACATCATATTGAATATTACTTTTAAAAAAATTATTTATACTTTCCAAAAATTCTTCTTTTGATACTAATGATTGAAAATCATCTTCAAATATTAAAACATTTTTTAATCCTCTATCTCTTGCTAATTTTAAAACTGCTATATGAGAATAACCACATCCAACTAATCCAGGTTTCATATCAACGGCAGAAAATCTTTCATATTTTAATCCGATATTATTTAATTCAGTTTCAATTTCAGCTTTTCGATCGGGACGTTTATCAAGATTAATATAAAAAACTCCTCCTAAATAATTCATTTTAATATTTTAATATATAAATATATAAAATTATACATTTATAATGACTAAAAAGGTTTGTGTTATTATACCGATACATCCACCTAATTATAAATATATACCAACTATTCACGAGTCTTATTCGAATGATTCTGATTTTATGTTATTATTTGTATTTACCTTTAATAGTGATTTAGAATTAGCGTTAAATGGATATTCACAATTAAAAGAACATGAATGTTTATCAATTGAAAGAGAATATTTTATATATACAAATAGTATTCCTGGTATTATTCATATAAAAAAATTTTTAGGTGTAGATTATTGTTCAAAAAAATTTCCTGATATAGAATTTGGTGTTACTCTTGATAGTGAAATTAAATTTCTTAGAAAATATATATATAATGATATTTTAGATAGATATAATAAAAAAAACATTTATGCGTCAAGAACACCAGAAAATATAGTTATTAAAACGTGTTCATATTATTTTCAAGATCCTTGTGATCAACTTCAAATATTAGAAGAATTTAATAATTTTAAAATGTGGTCATGGTGGTCAGATGTACCGTATTATAAATTATCAGATTTAAAAGAATTTTTTGAATGTATTAATTATAATTGTGATTTTAAATCATCATGTAATATTATGGCGTATGCATTTGATCATATATTATATCAAATGTTTTTAGTATTACGTCGTAATTTTAAAATAACATATATAGATGATAAATATGATATTCATGATATAATGGGTTTAGAATATGGAAATACTGAAATGTATACAATTATGAGAAATGATTATAAACCAATTATGGCAATGAATCGATTATATAATAAAGAAATAGAGTGTTTTAATAATATATGGGTATTAATTCATTTAGAACGTGTATTTAACTAACACTATCTGCCTTATCTTCTTCTGATGCATCAATATTTATGATTTCTACACTTACAACACCCGATGATCCGGGATCAACTGCTAAAAAAACTTTATCGCCATTATCTGTTTCAATGTATGTATCAAAAAAAGTTTTTCCCAATTCAACAACAATTCCTTCCTTTGTCATATTATATTGTTCATATCCTTCTCTTAACATATATTTTTGAGAGAATGTCCATACGGTTGACTTTACACGATCTCCAAGTTTGATATCATTGATTGTCGTCATTTTATTACTTATATTGTATGACAGTTTTATAAATTAAAGTTTCAATTTTTATTTTGATTTTATTTATGAAATCTAAATAAAAATTAGTGTGAGTATACACGAGAGTTCAATTTTTATTTGTGTGAGTATACACGAGAGTTCAATTTTTATTTCATTCATTTCAATGCCTTCTCAAACATTATCATTGCTGATTTAAGTAATTCTTTTAATTTCTTATTTTCTTCTTTTAATTTCTTACATTCCTCTATATAATCATGTTTTGTTTCCATATGAATTGATTCTTCATCACTACTTCCATAATCACTATCTTTTTCTTTATCATCTTCATCATCTTCATTCTCCTCATCATCCTCTTCATCCTCTTCATCGTCATCATCTCCATCCCAAATAGTGATAATACCTTTATGTGCAGTATTTTTAAATTCAATAGATGATACACTACCAACTTTTAATTTATTAAAATCTTCAACTGCTTTTTCTAGAGGCTTTGATTTTCTCATTTTTGTAATTTCAAGTATTACTTTTAAGTATTTCTCAGAAATTCTTAAAAGTTCTTCTCCAACTGAATCCTCAAAGATGATATCTGAATCTTCATTATTTTTCTGTCCCTTATTTTCATGAGAAAGAATTTGCTTTAAAAGTATATTAAGATTTTCATTTTCCAGAATGACTTGCTTGTTTTCATTAGTTGTTTCAAAACGATACATTTTTATATAATGTTTATTGTTTATCATTTGAAGATGTAATATTATCAATTTTTTGTAAGTCCTCTAAATACTTACGTTCATTATCATCTATCCATAGTTTATTATTTTTGACAGTTTGTAGTATCTTATTTGCACATTCAATTGCTAAATCTTTACGTCCTTTTAGAATAGTTTGATCAATAAAAAATCTTCGTATTGACATATAATCATCAATTGGTTCATGATAATTTGATAAAACAGAATAGTAATCTCCGTAATAGATTGTACATCTATCTGGATACCGATCATAAAAATATGTCATTGCTTGCTCGTCGTTGTGTCCAACAGAATGAAATACCATTTCATTAAAAATAGAAAACATACCATTATAAAATTTATATACATATTCTTTTTGAACTGTATATATTGTTCCAGCTACTCCACATTGTCCTCCAAATTCTAAATAATTATACATTGATTTTAATTCATCTGTTCCTCTATAGTGGATATAACAAAATGATATTTTTGGATTTGGATTATTTAACATTTTAGGAGCGAATTCTTCAAAGTTTCTAACAACATGACTTGCTCCAAAATCAATCCATGCATAATATGGAGTATCATAATAATTATTTTGTCTTGCTAATGATATAGCGGTTGCTTTAAACATACATAATAAACAATATGATGGTGTATTTCTTTCATTTGGATCTTTATATCCTCGAGAATAAGTTCTATTTTCATTAATAATTTTCCAATTTTCTTTATAAAAATCATATTCAGTAATATTTTTTTGAACATATGACGTTAAAAGTGGATCTTTTACTTCTTCATCTCTAATTTTTTTTATGTCATTATATGTTGAACTATCACAAAAAATAACCATTGGATTTTGTAATTTCAATGTTGCTCTTCCATTTTCCATATAGAAAGATTGGGGTCTTGTTTGTGGAGATGAATCTTTTAAATCTTTTAGATTAAAATACATTGTTACTATGGTTGATTTGTACATCTTATAACAATAGTAATAAATATTTGTTTAAATTAATAAAAAAAAATAATCTTTTAGCTATATAGAATATTATATATGAAAATTGCTATTGGGTTTTATGGTTTTATTCGAACATCAATAACAAAGGAAGATGTTATAAATTTTATGACTTTATTTCCTTCAGATTCAACATTTGATGTATATTTTAATTTTCCAAATAAATTACGCGAATTTGATGAAGAATCATTTGATAAAAAAAAAATTATAAAAGAATTAAGTGAAATATTTAATGTTCCAAATATAAATATTATTAGAATTAATATTTATGAATATGATTCATTTGTATTTATTAATAAATCACAACAATTAAATTTTCCATATCATACTTATTTATTGGATAAAAGAATATGTAACTATCCATTTCGAATTATGTCATTACATTATGGAATATCAAATGCTGCAAAATTAGTACTTTTAGAAAATAAAGAGTATGATATGGTTGTTTTAACAAGATTAGATATATTTTATGCAATAAAATCAATGGGTGATTGTATACATAAAATTAATAAAAAAAATATATTTATTTGGAAAGCTCCAGAATATCATTATCATAATACGTGTGTTGCGGAAGATGTTATATTTATAAGTTCAATGTATGGTATTGATATATTAAGTAATATGTACAATTATATATATGAAGAACAAAAATTATATCTTACTAATTTTCATGTATCTGAATGGACAATAACTTCTTATATAAATAGATTTCCATCTTTAGAAAAAGAACCTCAAACAAATTTAGATAGAATAAAAGTTAACGAAATTCTATCAGATAAACTTAGATCTAACTCTGATTTTGTAATAAAATATTATAAAATATTAAAGGAATATAATAAAAAATACAATACAAATTATTTTGAAGATAAAATAGAATTAGAATTTGAATAAAAAAATATATTTATTTAATATAATGGATTCTGAAATGGAAAATATCATTGCAATAAATTTAATGAAACAAAAAATATATGATTATGTTATAGTTGGAGGAGGTCCAACTGGATTAACACTATCATGGTTATTAATAAAATCTAATAAAACTGTCCTTTTAATCGAAAAAGAAAAAGAATTAGGAGGATGTCACAGAGTTCAACGTGTAGATGGTTTATTTACAGAACATGGACCAAGAGTATATTCTGATGCGTATATAAACTTTATAGATTTATTAAAAGATATGAATTTAGATTTCAATGAATTATTTACTGAATATAATTTTGATATTTCAAATATTGGAAATATGACTGCTAAAAATTTTACAAAAAGTGAATTATTTGCATTTGTAATAAGTTTTGTTTATTTAATAATTAATTCAGATTTTGGTAAAAATATTTCAATGGAAAAATTTATGAGAGATAATAATTTTACTGATAAATCACGTGATTATATTGCGAGACTATGTGTATTAACAGATGGTGCGGATGTTTCAAGATATACTTTGTTTCAATTCCTCCAATTAGTTAATCAACAATCATTATATAAGTTATATCAACCTAGGTTACCGAATGACAGAGGATTTATATTTAAATGGGAAAAAGTATTACGATCAAAAGGTGTTGAATTTTTATTAAATACTGAAGTATCTGTAATAGAAAATGAAGGTAATAAAATAGTAGATTTATTTGTGAAAAGTACACGTCCAACTGAACAATTTAGAGTACGTGGTAAAAATTTTATTTTAACAATTCCACCAAAGCCACTAACTAATTTATTATCAAGATCTCCTCCTGTTCAAAATGCATTTGGAGATATTAATGAAATTAAAAGATGGACAAATGAAAATAGTTATGTTGAATATATTCCTATAACAATGCATTGGAATAAAAAAATAATATTACCCAAAGTCTGGGGATTTCCAGCGTCTGAATGGGGTGTAGCATTTATTGTTTTATCAAATTACATGTCATTCAATGATGCGATTGAGTTAGATAATTCAAAAACTGTTATTAGTACTGCTATAACTATAACGAATAAAATAAGTTCAACAACAAAAAAAACAGCAAATCAATCACAAATTGATGAATTATATAATGAAACATTAAGACAATTAAGATTATCATTTCCAAAATTACCAATTCCTGATAGAATGATATTATCACCACAAGTACAAAAGGTTGGAGATAAATGGATTAATTATGATACAGCCTATGTATTAACAAATGAAAATAGTCATTTAAGTCCATTTAGTAAAATGTTTAGTAATTTATATACTGTTGGGACACATAATGGAAAAAGTAAATATTATTTTACATCAATGGAAGCAGCAGTTACAAATTCGATTGATTTTGTTCATCAAATAATACCAAAAACAAAAGAAACAAATCCAATATCTGAAACAAACCAACTTACGGTAATTATTTATTTTATTATATTGACTATAGTGGTGTTATTAATCATTTATAATAGAAAGTACATAATGGAAAAATTGAAAAATTATATATAAATAATATATTGTAATTATATATATATATGGCTCAAATGGAAGAAATCAAGAAAACTGTTGAGGCGCTTGGAATCCCAGGAAAGTACGAATATAGTATCTCTCGATTCAGTCACCCCAAAATTGATGAAAAATATGGTGAAATTAATCTACTTACTATCAAATTAAGGAATCCATCGGGTAGGCCTCTTTTGATGATCCCTGGATATAGTTTTAGATCTTTTAATGATATGCTTGAAAAAATATTTGAGGTAATTAGTTCTGTTGAAAATAAATATAGTGTATTATATGCAGTTAATTGGGGAGAAACAATTAAGGCAATAACAAAAGATCTCGGTACTGGATTATCTGATGCTGAAAATTATGTTAAACAAGATGAGTTTCGTGTAGAAATTGCATCTGTTTTAGACAAATGTATCAGAAGTCCAGAACTAGATTTGAAGAATTTTACTGTTCTTAGTAAATCTGCAGGTGGTGGAGTATCTTTTTTCCTTGCTGGAATTAATCCTGAAATTAAGACTCTATTGGTATGTTGTCCTGGAACTAGTAATAGAGGCAAAGCTGTTGCTGATAGAAAAGAACTTGTTATTAAACTTGCATGGAATAAAGATGATAATATACTTCCATTTGAAATATATGCCGAATTTATGAAACAACTTGAATCTCAGGGAAATAATGTTAAATTTTTTGAGTATCCTATTGGAGGACACGAATTAAATCCTCAGTTCTTGAGAGATGTTGAGAGTGTTTAAAAATTGATTAAAAATTGAAAAATTATATATAAATGAATTATATAATAATACATTAAAAAGATGCCTACTATAAAGGAGCAAGAAGATTTCATGCACATGATTCACGATGTTGTTAAAATTGGTGTAAGCATATCAAGTCTTGAATGGTCATTAAAAAGTATGAATGAAAGATCTGGTATAACAAATGTAAAAAATATATTAAATTCGAGAATGAAAAATGAGAGATATTCTGAAAATTTTGATTATCCATTATCAAAAGCAGTTTACGAAGATATTAGTATTATTGATACTCGTGAACAATTTTATGAACGTAAATTAAAAGTTATTCAACTTCTTGTAGCAAATGGTGCAAATCTAAATTGTTTAAAAGAAAAATATAATTATCATACAAATCCATCAAGTTTAGATGATTTATTAGAATTTAAAACAATTGATAAAAAAATATATAATTATTTGAAAACAATTGTTATTGATATATAAAATTTTATTTATAATTATATAAATGAAATTTTTAATAGTAATGCGTGGTCATTGTAATCGATTTGAAAATATTCAATATATCTATGATAATTATCTTCTGAAAATTAAAAATCCACTTTTAGATAATGGACATACAATTGATTGTATGTTTAACACATATAATGGAGATGATAAATATTTTGAAAAATTTAAAAAATTATATAATCCCATTAAAACATTTCGTATGGATCTTTGTAAATATCAATATTTAAATTTTTATTATGGAATGATTAATATTCAACCATTTGTGAAAGATTATGATAAAATAATTTTTTTACGTTTTGATATTTGTTATAAAATTAATATTATGAAATGGAATATTTTTAATGATAAAGGAATTGGATTTACATTTAAAGAGGCTGGTGATGCTGAACAATATAAGTATAATAAATGGATTAGTGATATTGTTACTGTAATTGATAATGAATATTATGATCAAATATATGAATGTATGCACGAATCTATTCAATTTCATGAATTTAATAATAAAATATCTGAAAATATTCCATTAAATTTTGATATATATGGAACATTACATCTGTTTGGAAATGTATTATTATTTAAATATCCAAGATTTCCAATTTATTTTATTATCGATGGATATTATAATTCTGGTACATATCCTTTATGGACTGGTGATTTACTACAACCATTATTTATATGTATAAGTAAAAGCTATTATGGTGATATGAATGATTATTTATTATTAGAAAGATTATAAAAGTTTATTTGTATATAAAATTTTATTTATAAAGTAAATAAATGAAATTTTTAATAGTAATGCGTGGTCATTGTAATCGAAATAAAGCTATTCAATATATCTATGATAATTATCTTCTGAAAATAAAAAATCCACTTTTAGATAATGGACATACAATTGATTGTATATTTAATACATATAATGGAGATGATGAATATTTTGAAAAATTTAAAGAATTATATAATCCAATAAAAGTATTTCGTAGTAATGAATTTCAACCAAATAAATATGAAAATATTGCTCCAAATTGCGGATTTCAAATTTTAAATTTTTATGATGGTATGATTAATATTAAATCACTTATAAATGATTATGATAAAATAATATTTTTACGTTTTGATATTTGTTATAAAATTAATATTATGAAATGGAATATTTTTAATGATAAAGGAATTGGATTTACATTTAAAGAAAGTAGTCATAGAACATATGAAAATTTATATGGTATATGTGATGTTGTAATTATAATTGATAGTGAATATTTTAATAAGGTATATGATTGTATTCATGAATATGTTCAATATTACTTTTTTGGTAATAAATTAATCGAAAAAATACCATCTGAGTGTTGGATTACAAATGTATTACATTGTTTTAAAATAATTTTATTAGAAAAATATGGTACTTTTCCAATATATTATATAATAGATGGATGTTATTTATCACCAACATTTATAAATTCAGATGTTACATTAGACAAATTAAACCCGTTATATATTATATTTGGTAAAGGAAAGGAATATATAGGTGATATAAATGATTATTTATTATTAGAAAGATTATAAAACTTTATTTATAAATATATACATATTTACAAATATCTAAATGAAATTTTTAGTAGTAATGCGTGGTAATTGTAATCGTTTTAAAAATATTCAATATATTTATGATAATTATCTTCTGAAAATAAAAAATCCACTCTTAGAAAATGGACATACAATTGATTGTATGTTTAATACATATAATGGCGATGATGAATACTTTGAAAAATTTAAGGAATTATATAATCCAATAAAGATATTTCGTACGGATCCGCATAAATATCAATTTGTAAATTTTTATTATGGTATGATTAATATTAAATCATTTGTAAAAGATTATGATAAAATAATATTTTTACGTTTTGATATTTGTTATAAAATTAATATTATGAAATGGAATATTTTTAATGATAAAGGAATTGGATTTACATTTAAAGAAGATTCTTATCCAGGATATAAATCAAGAGGATGTATTGGTGATGTTGTTATTATAGTTGATAATGAATATTTTGATAAAGTATATGAAGCGATTCATGAATCTATTCAATATTATCAATTTAATAATAAAATATCAGAAAATATTCCATTTGGATTTAGTGTTGATGGAACATTACATTCTTTTCATACGGTATTATTATTTAAATATAAAACATTTCCGGTATATTATATCATTGATGAATATTATCATTCCGCGACACATCCAGTATGGTACATGACAAATGAATTATTAAATCCATTATATATAATGATGGGAAGAGATTATTTTGGTGATATGAGTGATTTTATATTGTTAGAAATATTATAAATTAAATTTCCTTTATCATGAATGTATCTACTCCGACATATCCAATCTTTCTGTAATAATTACGAGTTCCAATTCCAGCGATAACACACATCTTCTTAAATCCATGTTCCTTCGCAATTTCCTCAGCCTTATTCATTAATGCCTTTCCAATTCCAATATGTTGACTTCCATCTCCAATATTAGGCTTATGAACTTGGATTGTCTTTCCATAAACATGCAACTCTCTAACTAGAGCACAACCTTCTAATTCGGGAAATGCACTTACATTTTGATTTGCTGTAACACGAAGACGAACAAATCCAAAGATTGATCGTCTACTTTCAGGATCTTCAGTTTCAGGTTTACTCTCCCATGAAATGAAAAACTCTTTTCCCTCTTGCGCATCATATGTTCTAATTACAAGTTCTCCATCATTCGGATCATCATCATGACGCCCAGCCTCGCGAGACCGAATACACTGGGATCGAATACCCATTTTTTCCATTATGACATCAAATTCTTGTTTTTGATTTGATGTTTTAACTCCATCAACAATATAATAATTTGGAATATCTCTTACAATACGATTATTACGAATCCAAGGATGTACATTGATAAGCCAATACAATACGACTTGTTCCAAATCTTCATTTCCATAAGGA
>Ga0209499_1000208_pt1 | contig 43758 bp, 73 predicted proteins | sample C_130208_EF_Meta_FD_187306 | JGI IMG/M metagenome (GOLD analysis project Ga0209499, IMG submission 187306) | Freshwater microbial communities from Lake Croche, Canada to study carbon cycling - C_130208_EF_MetaG (SPAdes) (version 2) | ecosystem: Environmental > Aquatic > Freshwater > Lake... | reverse complement strand
TAAAATACTGGTAGACGCTGGTATTAAAGAGCATAGACTTTGGGATAAACCAAGACCAAAATGGGACGATTACGATTTCATAGTTTTAGACTGTCTAAAACGTGGGGTTGCAATCGAAAAAAAAAAACATGTTAGCGAGTTTTCCATAGATAGGAAAGTAAAACGATTAAGTGATGGTAAGGTATATGACTCTGTAAAATTAGCCGCTAAAGATAATGGTGTTGGATTAAATATGATTTACGATAACTGCAATGGATTAAAAGAGAAAACTGAATTTATATACATATACAAGAAAAAATGATTTGGATAGTAATTGGAATACTTTGGATAGTAATGGATCTTATATATAATTATAAAGGTGAAATTAGAATAGCACCCATTAAAGGATTAATGATTGGAGCATTATATAACAACGAGAAAATCAACGAGTTAGATACAGAACATATTGTTCAAGTACTTTTTTTCGTATTTTCTTTGAATTTTATTTGGTTAACACAGAAATAAGAATTACATTTGTCAAGATGTTATGGGGGAGCATCATAATTTCTCCTATTAAATTTTATATGCAATGAGCAATAGAACACAAGTTTTCGCAACAGGGTCAAAGAATCCTAGTACAAAATTTTTAGATTGGAAATCTGACCAAAAAGGGTTTTCTTACTACGACAAAGATTTAAAGAAAAATGTTGAAGTTTCGCTTCCATTTAAATTTGTTTTCCTTGATGAATTATCAACTGTTAAAGGTTGGAATGATGCAAGTGAATCGGGAATCTTCTCTAATGAAGTCAAGTATCTTTCTAAAGAAGTTCTAACTGTTAAAGCCTTCAAAGGAGGTATTCTAGCAAAAGGTCTTTATAATGAGATTAAAGAACAAGTTAAGAATTGTGGTGGTCACTACTCAAAATCAGTTTACATTATGACTGAAGATGGTAAGCTATCTAACATTCAGCTTAAAGGTTCTGCTACTAAGCAGTGGGGTGACTTTGTTAAAGTAAATAAGTCTAGGCTTACACAAACTTGGGTTGAGGTTGCTTCTGCTACTGAATCTAAGAAAGGTAAAGTAGTTTTCTCAGTACCAAATTTTACTGTAGGAGCTGACATTGAGGATGCTGATACTAATTCTGCTGATTTATGCTTTGATACACTTGAGGACTATCTTAAAGTTTATCTTGCTAAGGTAGATGCTCCCGAAGTAGAAGCTGAAGTAGAAGAAGAAGAATTGTTTTAAGTGTTAATTAATTGATTTAATTACCCTCTTTTCGGAGAGGGTTTTTTTATCTAATAACGTTAAATTATGAAAAGAATACTAGTAGCTTGCGAAGAGAGTCAAGCAGTAACAATAGCATTTAGAGAATTAGGATTTGAAGCATTTAGTTGTGACTTGCTTCCATGTAGTGGGAATCATCCCGAGTGGCATTACCAAGAAGATATGTTTGAGGTCATAAAAAGAGAGCCTAGGTTTGATTTAATGATTGCATTTCCTCCGTGTACAGACCTAGCGGTTAGTGGAGCGATGCACTTTGCAAAGAAAGTTGCTGATGGTAGTCAACAGAAAAGTATTCAGTTTTTTATGGATATTATAAACGCTGATGTTGATAAAATTGTAGTTGAAAATCCAATAGGGATTATGAGTAGACTCTACAGAAAACCCGACCAAATAATCCAACCTTGGCAATACGGAGATAAAGCACAGAAAAGCACTTGCTTATGGCTTAAAAACATATCTAAGCTAGAATCCACCGACATAGTTGAAAAAGGAGAGTTTTTTGAGTGGACTGATAGAAAGACCGGGGCAAAGAAAAAGCAGCCAATGTGGTATTACAAGGCGCTACTAGATGCAAAAAGTCCAGAGCATAGAAGAACTTTAAGAAGCAAAACATTTCAAGGAATAGCGAATGCAATGGCGCAACAGTTTGGAAATCAATTATTATAACTATGAACGTATCTGTATTTAAAGACTTATTAAAGTCAAAAGAAGTTCCATTTATTGTACCAATAGAAAAAGTTGTTACAAGAATAAGGGAAGGTAAAAGTAAGGATTTAGTTGAACGTATTAGAAAAGGAGAAGATTTAAAAAAACAACTCCCTTGCATTTTATTTGCAGGTGAATTTTCAGAGCGAAACTCCAATGGATTGGTATCTCATTCGGGACTAATGGTTGTAGATTACGACAAATATCCCGATAATGCATCAATTAACGAACATTTTAAATTATTGAAGCAAAATCCACACTTTGTACTTTTGTTTATAAGTCCTAGTGGAAATGGTATAAAAGGAGTAGTAAAAATCCCAGTAGCTGATAAAGATAGTCACCCTAAATACTTCAAAGCATTTCAAAAGAAATTTGACTTTGATTATTTTGATATAGCCAACTCAAATGTAGATAGAGTTTGTTTTGAGTCTTATGACCCGAATATTTACGTTAATTATGAAGCTGAAATGTTTGATGCTAAATTAATTGATGAAGGTTTTAGTATTACGGAGCGAGTTCCATTAGTTCCAATTGGAGATGAGGATAAGATTATTGATAAAATAATGAAATTTAATTGGGGTAAAGGATTTCACGATGGTGAGCGAAATGCATTTATATTTGATATTGCCGGAGCATTTTGTGAGTATGGAATAACTCAATATACTGCTGAAAACTATATCATTAATAATGTTATCATTGGTGACTTTACAGACCAAGAAGCAAAAAATACTATCAAATCTGCCTACCGTAAAAGACAATATGACTCAAAATACTTTGAGGATTATCAGAAAATTGATAGAATTAAATTAGACTTACATCGAGGTAAAACTGAAGTAATGAAAATACACAATATCGATGAGAGTACATTTGATGATTTAAAAGAGGTAAGTGAGAACGATAACTTTTGGTTTTTAGATAAGAAGGATAATGTTAAAATTGACTCCCTAAAATATAAATTATTCCTAGAGGAAAAGGGATTTGCCAAACATTATCCAAATGGAAGTGATAAGCCGATGTTTGTATTTATAAAAGAAAACAAGGTAAAAGAGTCATCTATTTCCAGGATTAAGGATTTTGTTCTAACGTATCTGCTTGAAAGAAAGCACATTGACGTATTTAACTACTGTTCTACCTATCATAATCTATTTACAGAGCAGTATTTAATAATGTTAGAAACAATTGATTTACTGATGCTTAAGGACTCAAAAGACTATAGCTATATTCCATTCTCCAATGGAGTTTTAAAGGTAACTCAAACCGCAGTTGAGCTTAAGGAGTATTTTGAGATGGATGAATACATATGGGAAAGTCAGATATTGGATCGTGAGTGGAAGAAAACAAAGACAACTGATAATGACTATCAAAAGTTCATCGAGAATGTATCTCACAACGACCCTACGGCAATGAAATGTACGATAGGTTACTTACTATTAAATTATAAAAATCGTTCCCAAAATAAGGCTGTAATACTCAATGATGAGATTATATCTGAGTCTCCCGAAGGAGGAACTGGAAAAGGATTATTTGTGCAGGGAATTGGTCAGATAAGAAGAACAGATATTATAGATGGTAAACAGTATGATAACAAAAAGTCATTCGCTTATCAGACCATTTCATTAGAAACTAAAGTATTGGTATTTGATGACGTTAAGAAAGGTTTTGATTTTGAGAATAATTTCAGTTTAATTACAGAAGGAATTACCTTAGAGAAGAAAAATAAGGATGCTATCAAATTAAATGTACACGAATCTCCAAAGGTTATCATCTCTACTAATTACGCAATAAAAGGAGATGGTCACTCACAGGATCGCAGAAGGCACGAATTAGAGATAGCTCAATATTATGGTAAGAATTTAACTCCGGAGAAGGATTTTGGTAGACAACTTTTTGATGATTGGGAATTATCTGATTTCCATAAGTTTGATAACTATATGATTGAATGTTTACAAGAGTATTTTACATTTGGACTTATAGCTCAAAACAGTAAGAATACTCATATCCGTAGATTTATCGCAAGTACATCTCCCGAGTTTAACGAATGGTCAATGGATAGTGAGAATTTACCAGTAGGAATTAGACTTGACAAGCAGGTTTATTTAGATAATTTTAAAAGAGATTATCCCGATTTCGCCCAATTTAGATTAACTCATAAACGATTTCAAATGTTCATACAGAAATATTGTCAATTTAAAGACTTGAAATACAGTGATGGTAATAGCAATGGAATGAAATGGTTTATGATTGATGAAGAAAAAATTGAAGATGATGAAATATTTTAAATAAAAGTATTGTTTAACAAAATAAAAGTATTACATTTACCAAAAATATAAAACAAATGAAAAAGACAATTACTACTCTTAGAATACAGTGATGGTAATAGCAATGGAATGAAATGGTTTATGATTGATGAAGAAAAAATACAAATCTTAAAATAGGAAAAAAATGAAACAATTAGCATCGCTAAGAACAAATTTAAGTTTTTCTATAGAAAATGGAGCTACAGAATTAAAACCACTAATAGAAATTATACTACTTACTTATAAGCCAGAGTATTCATTTAATTCTAAAAGTGAAATCCAACAAAAGAAAGCATTGGATGAAACTAGGTTAATTCTAAGTACTGATGGATTAAACCAAATGATTGTTAATCTGCAATTAGCGGCAACACAATTACAACAATATGAACAAATGGCAATCGCTTTAAATCAAGTCGTAGACGCAATTAAAAACAAATGAAAAATTACATAGAGCTAGAAAATTTAGTAATCAATTGGGCAAAAGAAAAAGGAATACTTGAAAAAGCAACTCCTATGGCACAATGCTTAAAAACAATAGAAGAAGTATATGAACTTCAAACTGCTATAGCTACTAATGACAGAGAAGAAATAATTGACGCTTTAGGCGATATACTTGTAACTATAATTATTCAAGCAGAAATGCAAGGATTAAGTTTAGAATCTTGTCTGCAATCAGCTTATAATGTTATTTCAATGAGAACTGGAAAAATGGTTAATGGTCAATTTGTAAAAGATAAATAATATGACGTTAAAAGAAACATTTGATAAAGTAATAGTATATCCATTTTCAGAAAATAGGGAACAAATGAAAGTTTTAAAAGAAGAAAATAGTAATGAATGTATAAAAATAACTGATGAATTTGCTATTGGATTTGGTGAATATTTAGATTCATTATTAGAGGAGCAAATTAGAAGTTTTACAATGAAAGAACTATTAGAAATCTATAAAAAAGGATTATGAAACTAAAAGAAAAGTTTAAAAAGCAATTAGATACTGCAACTCCAACTTTAAATAGACCTTGGTATCAAGCCCAAAAATCCACAGAATTAGCAGATGAATTTGCTGTAGGATTTGCAGAATGGTTAGATATTAATTTTAAACTTAATTTCACAAATAACGTATTTAAAGATTTATTAGAAATATATAAAGAAGAAAAAGGATTATGACACCAAAAGAAAAAGCAGAAGAATTAGTATTAAGATATTTAAGGCTTCAAGAAAAGGGTAGTTCAAATTGGCTTCATAAAACATTAGCTAAACAATGTGCATTAATAGCAGTTGATGAGATAATAGAAAATATTGATTTTGAACTATGCGATATGAATGGAGATTTTTATATAAATCCAAAAGTAAAATATTGGAAAGAAGTTAAAAGAGAAATAGAGAAATTATGACCGCAAAAGATAAATATATAGGAGCTTATTTGGATGGTTATTTTTCTGATAAGGATTTAGAATATGGAATGAAATATATATCAATGCTAAATAATGCAATTACAGAGGCTGAAATAAAATACAAAGAATACGGAAAAAACTTAAGACAAATAAATAAATTATGACAAATTACAATAACCTAAAAGATTGCCATTTAATGTTATGGGATCTTAATCCTAAAAAGAGAAAAGAAATTAGTTTTGTTATTCCTGTAGCTTCAAATATAGTTGAAGGAGATACTATAACTTGTGGATTAAAGTCAAAGTATACTATAACTGAAATAGTGTCTAAAGTGCCATCTAAAATGGATGGTATGTATTACATAATCGCAAAAATAAATTGGAGTAAAATATGATAGAAATTATGCCAAAATGGTTCGATGGTAAAGTATATAGCCAAGGAGCTGAAGTTACAAATGAGTTTAGTGGAGAAACTTGTACTTTAAATTGTTATGAGTTGAGTATGTATGATTTTATAATTGGATGTGATAGACTTATATCTAATGGACTACGTAGCAAGAAAATTGTAAATGAATTTAACAAAGGTTTAACTTGGTTTAGAAAAACTAATCCAAAAGCCTATTTAATACTCTTAGACTAATGAGTAAGAAGCAACATTTTAAGCCAATAACTAGAATAAGAAAAGTAATAGACTTCTATTTGGCAAGGGGAGTAAATAAAGAGAGTGTAAATAAAGTATTAAGAAAAATAGTTAAGTTATGGTTATAGCAGTATATTTTTTCGCAGTAATTGGATTTTTAAAGTGTTTTGAGAGATTTATAGATTATATTGTAGATAGATTTAATAGATAGGAATTATGAAGAATATACACATAATAGCAGCGGATAAACCAAGTAGGTTATTTGAATTATCAGGTGATTTACATTTACATACTGAATTAGGTTTCGACTATAAAAGAAGTAGAAACATCTATATAACTTCTAATGAAGAAATTAAAGTAGGAGATTACAGATTAAACATTCAAAGATATTATTTTAAAAAAGTCGATAAAGAAGGATTGGATTATTATAATAAAAGAAATGATATATTTAAAAAAGTTATTTTATCAACAGACCAAGACTTAATTAAAGATGGTGTACAAGCTATTGATGATGATTTCTTAGAGTGGTTCGTAGCTCATCCAAGTTGTGAGGAGGTTGAAGTTATAAATAAAGGTAAAATGGGTGTATTTTCGGATGGGACAACTGGTATCATTTATAATGATTACAAAATTATTATTCCAAAAGAATCACCTAAACAAAATCTAATAAATATGATAGAACAAGATGAAGAATTAGCAATGTATGAAGAATCTTTTAAACACGAAGTAAGAGTAATTCCAAAAGAAGAGATATTAGAAAATAGATCCTCTGCATATGAGTTTATTGATTTTTATGAGAAAGGTAAAACAAACTTAGAAAAACTACCATTCCAAGAATTAATTAAAGAGTTTACAGAATATTACAAAAATGTTACGTTAAAATTGCAAAAACCTAAACAAGAAAAAAATTGTAGCGAAGAAGAAATTGAATGGAAAAAAGAAAGAAATTTTGATATTAATTGCAGTTAAAAGAAATAAGTTATGATAAAATGTTATTGTGGGCATACTATCAATTGTGATTGCGAAGTAGAGCAAGAAACACTTGAAGAAGCTGCTGAAAAATATTCATATTATTGGGAAAATATAACAGGTTTAGTTTATGAGGATGAATATCCTTCAGCTGTTAATAAATTAGATTTTATAAATGGTGCTAAATGGCAACAAAAGAATAGTTATAGCGAGGAAGAAGTTAAAAACATTGCAAATTGGGCTTTTGGGTTTTACAAAAGAAATGATTTATCAGATGATGAATTAGAAAATGAATTTAATAGAATTTTAGCTAAAAAATTTAAAAAGAAATAAGTTATGGATTTTAGAAAAGAACTATCAAAGTGGGGTTACAATAAAGGCAACTCAATTGATGTTGAAACATTAGTTGATGAAATATTACCGAGTTTGTTTTCTCAACAAGAAAGAAGCTATAGCGAGGAAGACATGAGAAAAGCTTTTGAATGGAGAGCGGAACATCATACTTTTGAAGGCTGGATGATACAACATAAAAATAAATAAGTTATGAATGATGATAAAATAATTAAATTAATATTGTATTTACAAACAATAATATATTTAATAGCAATAATATATTTAATATTTTCAATTAAAAAGAAATAAGTTATGAAAAAACAAACAGTTGAAGAAGTTGCTAAAAAATATGATGGAGAAAATGCCGCAAGTGGTGTTAAATCTTTTATAGCAGGCGCTAAATGGCAACAAGAAAGAAGCTATAGCGAGGAAGATATGAGAAAAGCAATTCAATTAGCGAGGTTATGTACTTTAGATAAAGAAATTGGGGATTTTATTGATTTATCAGGATTAACTGAAATTTGTACTTACGGATTAGAAGAGACACATTCTGAAAATTCAATCATTGAACAATTTAAAAAGAAATAAGTTATGAAATTTGAAATAAATAAAAGGAAGGCAATATTCTCCAATTTAAAAGAATTTGATTGTAGTGCAAAAGAGCATTCTTATATAGAAGTTACAGAATGGACAAATGGAGAAGGGTACGATATCAATATACATAATTATACAGATACAAATATAAGTATTGGATATTTAGAGTTTAAACTATTAAAGAAATTAATTAAAGAATTAGAGAAATGAAAATATGGCACATTTCAGATACTCACGGATATCACGATTTATTAAAAATTCCATTTGGAATAGATATGGTAATACACTCTGGAGATTGTAGTAATTCAAGAGATCCGTATACAAATGAACTAGAAGTTAAGGAATTTATTAGATGGTATAAGTCTTTATCGATTAAACATAAAATATATGTAGCTGGAAATCACGATACCAGTATTGAAAAAGGTATAGTTAGAAAAGAAGATTTTGAAGATATTATATACTTAGAAAATGAATATGTAGATATTGAAAATATAACTATATTTGGATCTCCTTACACTCCTACATTTAACAACTGGGCATTTAATAAGGATAGAAATAAGTTGCATAGATTATGGAAAAATGCTATTTATAAACCTTGTGATATAATAGTTACTCATGGTGCGCCAAAAGGAATACTAGATTTATCTGAAAATAGAGAAGGAAAACTTGAGTTTTGTGGTGATAAATCTCTTTTCAATAGAGTAAAAGAACTAGAACCAACTTATCATTTATTTGGTCATATACATAATTGTGGTGATATTATAAATACGGGTTTACGTACTATGTGTAACTCTAAAACTTTATTTAGTAATGGCTCTGTAGTTACAGATAGAAAATTTGGAATATTAACAAGTAATGGAAATATATTATGAAAATTTGTACTAAGTGTGGAGAATCTAAAACATTAGATATGTATAGTATTACTGCTACATTTGTAAAAAGAGGAGATTGTAAAAGTTGTCAAGCTGAATATCATAAGGCTTATTATTTAGTAAATAAAGAACAAATGATGTTAAACCAAAAATTCAGAAATGCTAGAAAATCCAATAGTAGAAAATAAAATATATGAAAGCATTATTAGAATTTGATTTACCCACCGACCAAATAGAATTTAACAGAGCCTCTCAATCTATAAATATGGCTTGCGCTTTATTTGATATATCACATTTAAGTAGAAAATGTAGAAAGCAATTTGATGAGGATAAAGGAGATATTTTGGATGGAATTGAAATAATGGGTGCTAAAATATCAGAGATATTTACAGAGCATAATATTAACTTGGACGAACTACTTCATTAAATATGGAACTACGTGATTATCAACAACGAATATCCTCTGAGGCAGCCCAATTATTAAAAGACAAAGGATTAGTCTATTTATCGATGGAGGTTAGAACTGGTAAAACAATTACCGCACTTGAAACCGCATATAAATTTGGAGCTAAAAAAGTTATATTTATAACTAAAATTAAAGCATTTAAGTCCATAAGAAATGATTACGATGCAATTGGATATCTATATGACTTAACTATTATCAATAAGGAGTCATTACATACGATTACAGACAATGATTTTGATTTTGTGATATTAGATGAGGCTCACGGTTTTTCTGCATTCCCTAAGGCTTCTAAATACCAAAAAGATGTAAAGAAAAGGTTCTCAAAGCTACCCATCGTATTCTTATCCGGTACTGCTACTCCAGAGTCTTATTCTCAATGGTTTCATCAATTACAAATATCAGATAGAAGTCCATTCAAACAATATGCTAGTTTCTACAAATGGGCAAATGATTATGTAAATGTTTTTGAGCAAAACCTAGGGTATGCTAAAGTCAAAATATATAAGAATGGAATTAAGGATAAAATACTAGAAATAGTACAACCTTATATCATAAGTTTTACTCAAGCTGAAGCTGGGTTTACATCTCAAGTTAACGAGCATATCTTATATTGCGATATGGAGTCTAGGACTCACGATATTATAAGAAAACTTAAAAAGGATAAAATAGTCCAAGGCAGTACTGGATTAATTCTAGGAGATACCGGGGTAAAACTGATGCAGAAAATTCATCAATTGTGTAGCGGAACTTGCAAATTTGAAGATGGAACTTCGATGGTGTTAGATTATTCAAAAGCAAAATATATAGAGGAGCGATTCAGATTTGAAAAAATAGCGATATTCTACAAGTTCAAAGAGGAATTAAATGCTCTAAAATCTGTTTACGGAAGTGATTTAACAGAGGATCTCGATGAATTTAATAATACTTCTAAGTGTATTGCGCTACAAATAATATCCGGAAGAGAAGGAATTAGTCTAAAAAGTGCAAAGTATTTGGTTTATTATAATATTGATTTTAGCGCTACAAGTTATTGGCAATCAAGAGATAGACTAACTACAATGGATAGAAATACTAATGATATTTATTGGATATTTTCAAAAGGAGGTATAGAGGATAATATTTATAAATCTGTACAGAATAAAAAAAATTATACTTTATCCAATTTTCGTAGTAGTTAATTCAAATTAAAGTATTATATTTGTCAAATGGAAACAGAAAGCATAGAGTTTAGAAAGATTAAATTATTCTTAGATGGTAGAATCCAATACACCAATGGCGGAAACGAAATAAAATATGTGGGGTTAAGAGTTAATAGTTCAATTCCATCTCAATTTGTAGGAGGTATGTATAGGTCACATTGGATTTATATGTTTCGATATAATGATGGTAGATTAATAGAAATTGAGATGGATTATTATGGAAAAACAAAATTATATGTTAGAGAGTGGGATTCAGACGAAGATTAAGAAAAAGTTAGAGGCAGATGGATGGTTTGTCATAAAGCTGATTAAGACATCAGTAAATGGTATTCCCGATTTGATGGCTTTAAAAAATGGAGAAACAATGTTTATAGAAGTTAAAAGACCAAAAGGAGTCTTATCTTCAATACAAAAATTTAGAATACAAGAATTAATTAATAACGGCTTTAAAGCCAAAATTTGGATAGATTATGAGCAAGATTATAATTAATAAATCCTATGTCTCCGGAATAGGTAAAATTGCATTTGGGTTTGGAAAAAGTAGAGATACTGAAACTCCATTTATTTCTGTTAACAATAAAAACAGAGTAGACAAAGTAGGTGCTGACCTTATTGGCGTGTCTTTTGAAGAAGAGCCTGCTACAATTATTTACTTTAAGACTTTAGAAGGATTAGAGGTATTAGAACTTATGGTTAAAAAAGTTAGAGAACACTTAGAAAATGAGAGAGCAAGCATTATATAAAGTCGGAGCTATGTTAGAAGTAGCTAAAAGAGATTTAAATCCAAGTGTATATTGGAAATTAGACCAAGAAGGACAAAAGAAATGCGTTGAATCGCAACAAAGAGAAGTAGACACATTACAATACATTTATAATTTAATAGAAAATGAGTAACACAAAAGGTGGTTTTAGAGAAGGAGCAGGTCGAAAAAAACTAGATTATGACTTCAAGATTATACAAGTTAGAGTTCCTGCAGTATTAGAAAACGAAGTAAAATATTTCATAAAAAAATTAAGAAAAGAATGGCTTATAGCAAACACACAGTAGAGAAAAGACTCTCAATTTGGGAGTATGCTGCAGAACAAAAACAAAGAGCTAAAGAATTATTAGCACAATGTAAAGAAAGAGAATTACAAAAATCATCTCAATTGCGGTGATTATCACCGTTAACTACCAATTATTTAAAAACCCCATTAACAATAAAGCTAGTGGGGTTTTTTTGGTAGTAATTACGTTCGACTCGCATACTACGAAGCGGCTCAAGTCTATAAATAGTTTTGCCCTACAAGAATTTATCCTTCATTTCTAAATGAAGCTTATATGATGAATTGCTTATTTCGTGAACTTGGTTGCAATCTTGGCATTCCATTAATCTTTTAATCGTTCCTGCAGGAGTCACATTGTTTTTAAGCAATATTGCGTTCTCACTTGAGCATACTGGGCAACTGTATTTAAGGTTACCATTTATAACCCCACTATGAGTATTTGGCTTAATATAGTTCTCCATGGCTAGGTAAACATCTTCTAATACTACTATATCTCCATCACAATAGTTACCCATCTCTTCTAACGCTACTAAGTCATTCTGTAATACTTGCTTCCACATATCAAATCCACTATGCTGAACTTTTGCACCAACTCCTAAGAATTGAGCTATATAATCTAGTTTATTGGAATTGAAGTAAAATCCACTCTTAGCCTTTTTTAGGGTATCTAATGTTTTGTAAGCTGGGAACATAGGAACTCTATGGAATATACATCTAGTACGTATCCATTTGATATCAAATCTATCACCATTATGAGCTACCATCTCATCTGCTTGATTTGCAACAGCAATAAAATCTTCAAGCATTTTCTTATCACACATATCTTTATCCCAAGTAAGTCTATGGATTTTATCTTTATGCTCCCACTTGTAGGATATACATATAATTTTGCGTTCTTGTATAATATTCTCCGGAGATATATTTAGTTTATACCCTGCTCTCCAAAAGTATCCTATATTAGGAGAAGTTTCGATATCAAAAAACAATCGCTTTATTCCTTCTTGGTTTTGAACAATGTTGAAATATTTATTCTCTTGCTCATAGGATAACCTATATCTTCCGCTCTTATTTATATTTACTCCGATCTTTTTAGCTATCCGATGATTGAATCGATACCTTCTTTCTTCGTTTTTTATCATACTAATTTTTTCCCAAAGATAAAGATAAAAGCAATAACTAATATTATTCCAATGAATATTAATGGATTAGTGGTTTTTTCTATTGCTTTTTTTGCTTCTTGCTTAACTTGCTTAACTTCTTTCTTAACCTCTGTAGAGCCTTTATTAACGCTTATTTCTTTAGATGTAGTGTTCTTGCTTATTTTATTCTTAACGTGTCTTAAACGAGCGTTTTTATAGCTTATTCCGTTTATAACCATTGGTTTTGTATTATCGACAACTTCAATTACTGTAGTTTCAGAACTATCTGCTATATTAGTGATTATATCTGTTGATTTTTTTATATCATTATTGACTTTTATCTCTACATTTTGTTTTAAATCTTCAGTTTTATCTGATTTTTGTACTTTTCTAGTGCCACAAGATGTTAACATAAGTGCAATTAAAAGCATTTTAGTAAAGTATAATGCAGACTCTTTCATCCTTCTATTAACTAAGCCTATTGACTCTACTTTATTAATTTTACTCCATTTAAGAAATTCTTTTGCTATCATAGCATCTTTTGGATTTATATTAACCAATTTTAAAAGAGTAGATTTTACAAATGCATCTTGACCTACATTATAACAAAAACAAAATAGAGAATTGAATTGATTTTGAGTGATAGGTTTCTTAAGATTATTATTAATTGTTTCTTCAAATTTTGCGGCTATTAAATGAAATAAATAGTAAGCTTGGTCTTTTGTGACTACATCACCTTCTTTTACTTTAGATCCATCGGCATAAAATGTATTACCCAATCCTATAGTCCAAATCCCTGCAGGACACTTATATGCTTTTAGTTTTAATCCTTCTAATTCTGCTAATAAATTTACTCCGTTTATATCTAATTTCATTATTCTTTTAATTCGTTTAAATCTTTCTTTAATGTTTTTAATTTACTTATTAAATCTCTTGATAAAACCCAAACACTTTTATTTCCTAGCTTTATTGAATTTTCATCACAAGAATTTACCTCGTTAAAAATCCATACTGCAGTCATAGCCTTAGATAGTAATAATTTTATTCCCATAAATGATCCATCTAACATATACTTATCTAAGAAATAAGCCATAATAATAGTGGTTAAGTAAAAGAATGATTTTACAACTAAGTTAAAGAATTTAGTGGATTTAAAACTATTCCATCCATCTAATTTAATTGAAACATAAATACCAATGATTGTATCTAGCAATACAAAAGCTATCATCGTTAGAAGTAGTCCGGATATTGGTAATAAGAATAATGTGATAGCGATTATAAGTGCTGATAGTGTTTTCATTTTAATAACTTGTTAATAATGCCATTTCAGCATCTGATAAATATGTTTTATATAATTGTACTCCTTTATTTCTTCCATAAAATGTTGATGAACTAACATTATAATTATCACTACCTAACCTACTTAATGGATTTGACCAAGAAAGTGTACTAGTTGTAACTGTATTACCAATTTTAGTTCCATTTACCCAAAGAGATATATCGTTTACTTTATATCTAATAGCTACTTTTATAAATTGAGTACTATCTATTGTAGCATATGTTAAATTTAATGTAACTGAAGAGCCTGCTACTGTACAAGTAGGAGCAATATTGTTACCGGTATTATATCCAATACCAAATCTATTATTTATTGTTCCATCACTAATTCCCCAATAATGTGTTACTCCTTCTGAAAAAATGTTAGCAATCTCTAAATAAAATACTCCTTCAGTTTGACCTATTAAGTTCTGCATACTAGAATTAGAGAAAACATCTTTTATTCTTGTAAATGTAGATCCTGTTGTAGGCATATAACTTGTTTCATATACTCCAACTTCTAATTGTGCATTTGTACAAGATCCACTAACTGTTAATGTTAATGAAGCCGCAGTACTTAAGAATGTTAATATAACTCTACTTGATGTTCCAGTTCCAACTAATGTTGCTGAATATGCACCACTTAAAGTAATTGTTCCAGTACCGTAAAATGATAACGTATAAGTTGTTGCAGTAGTAGTTACACTTTGAGTAGATAACGTAGCACTATTTAGTAATACATTTGTTCTTTGTGGTTCTAGTAGCCAACTTGGATCTGTTAAACTTTTACCGTAACTAAGTCTAGGTATATTACTAGCTAAAGTTTCAACTACTCCGCTAGAATTTACCCTAGTAGCAGTACTACTTCTAGCGCATACTAAATCTCCAGAGCCATCAGATGGAATAACTGAATAAGCAGTACTTACTTTATAAGCATTTGGAGTAAAAATTAGCGATGCTTTGGTTAGTAAACTCATATTTTATTTTCTTTTAACTGCTTAATTTCTTCATATAATTTTAATAACTCATCTTCCTTTTCAGATATTAACTCTTCTTGAGTTTGCTCACTATCTTCGACTTCTATATATTGAACTTCTACAAGTCCATTATCGTCATAAATTTCATTTCTAATTTGTGCCATATATTTTTAATTTTAAACTACTATACTTACATAAGGTGTTGTGCTACTACTATTTGTTGGTGTTCCAAATGTAGTTGGAGCAGATCCTAGCGCTACTGCTAATAAATAAGACGACATATTTTGAGGAGTAGCACTAAAAAATAATGATGGTAAACTAGCAGCAGTATAAGCATTATAAGTTGGTAAAAGAGCTCCATTATGTACACATATCCAATAAGAAGTACCAGCTACAAATGTAAATGCAGTAGTAGCGGTTTTAAGACCTAATGTTGAACAATCTAAATCTGCACTTTCATATAATTTAGTATTTGGTAATCCATTTAAATCAGAATATATTAATATTCTAGCTAAAGCAGTTGCAACCCCTACAGTAATATTTATTTGTAAAGAAACACTAGTTATTGTTCTTGCAGGTAAAAATAAAAGAGCCTTTAGTGTATTTGCAGTTCCTGCAATCGTAGCAAGATTAGTTCCATTTACAGCTAGTGAGTATGATTTAGATACTCCTGTTACTACAGGAATAAGAGCGTGCAATCCGGGTACAAAATTTAATGTAGGTTGCTTACTATCTAACTGTGTTTGTACGGATGAACCATTCACTCCTTTTAATAAAGCAAGTTCTGTCAATGATGGATATGTTGCGGTAGATAAACTCTTTACAACCTTATCAGCATCAAAACTAGCTATTGTTGATGATGTTTCATTTGCTATTTGTAAACCTGTATTTTTTATTCTTATCTTTTCAGTTGGGGAAGTTCCAATAGAACCACTATTTGTTGAGAATATAATTTCAGATGTTCCTGCTGAACCTGCGCCAGGATTACTTGTTACAACAGTTTTTATAGAGGAATTTACATATCCGCCAGTACCAGAATCATCTGTTGAAGTAAATTGAATGTTTCCTACTGTATTTCCTGTATTTACATTTGTATTACTATTCCTTATATCAAGAACACCTCCAGTTGGGTCACCTATTATTGCAGTTGGTAAAGAACCAAATGTAACATTTCCTAATACACCACTTCCAATAACTGTTTGGTTAGAAAACGTCTTACTTCCTGCTATAGTTTGCGTATCTGTTGTAATAACTCCTCTTGCTGTTGCACTAGCATCAGGTAGATTAAACTTATGGTCACTTCCTGAATCAACTATTGCAAAATCTGTACCTGTTGTACCTGTAGTTAATGTTTGCGTAGAACCTGTTAAACTGTTAATTGCAGTTACACCTGTTCCTGCCATTATACCTGACTGTTGAGTAACTGTAAGAATTACTGACGGTATTATTGGATGAGCAAAAGGTGTTGTTTGAGCGACTTCTGTTAATAATCTAACATGAGTATCCGGCGTTGCCCACATTAGTTGATAATAATCTCCTTCTGTTACATCAAGAACATAATTCCAAGCTGCAATAATTGGCGATTGCACAGCACTTCCCGTTATTACTATTCTACCTCCGCTACCCGGAATATCAGTTCCATTCTTTCTTAACCATATATCAATTGAATCCGTACCGGAATTTGTTCTATCAAACTGAGCTGAAAATTGAATATTATATATTCCTGTATTTGTAATTGTAATCCTTGTTAAATTTACTCCGTCACTAACAACGCTAACTTGATTAGATATATCAGTTATACCAAGTTTCATTGCGTAAGGCGTATTAATTGCTGCAGCAGTTTGTATAGTGTTATCTTGAAATGCCCCGTAATAACCTAATGGAGTTGGCGTAGCCGTATTATTAAGAATACCTCCGCTTGTTAAATTTAAACCTGTTCCTACAGTCACCTCTTGCATTACTCCTGTACCTGTAGTGTATCTACCAATTAACTTATTAGTTGACATTGAAGTGCTAATAGAAGGAGTTGTTCCTCCTGTTGATGTTATCGGACTAATTGCACTTACTGTCGTTACAACTCCTGTACTAACGCTACCATCAGCTAGTAAAAATTGAGCAGAAGTACCTCCATTTTTAATGAATGAATTAGCAGTAATTGAGTTAGTAGTACTATTCCCAATATCAGTAACTTGTTGAAGGTTTTGAGAACCTCCAGTACTACCACTAACTATTTTATTAATATTAATAACGTTTGTATTTGGTTGTACTGTAAAATTTACCGATGAAATAGTTTGTACTACATCTATGTTTTTTATATCTGCCATTATCGTGTTACGTCATTAGTTATAATAAAATCTCCTTCGATTAACGTTTCAATTACACCACCAATATTAAACTCCATATCGTAAACATAGTTTCCTGCAGCAATATCTATAACTTGAGTATTTATTTTGAAAGTTCCACTAGTTGGATTTATAATAGTTATTCCTGCACTACTTACTGAAGTTAATGCTAAATAAGATACTCCATCTTTATCCTTTCTTAACTGCATACGAATAACAGCTCCAGTCAAGTTTTGAGCAACTCCATTTAACTTATAAGTAAAATTTATCTCCTTAAAAGTATCTCCTTTTTTATGTTCTATATTTGGAAAATCTGCCATTATCCTTGTCCTTTATATTTTTTAGTATAATTCTTTGAAGTCTTTAAAGATGACATTTTTGTCTTAGAATGCACACCTTTTCTACTTACTTTTATCTTATCTTTTTTAGACTCTTCTTTTACCTTTGCCATTATTTAGCTTTTAAGATTTCTATTTCAGCTTTTAACTCTTGAATAGCTTTAATCATTGGCGCAATAAACTCATCATATCCAATAGATAATACATCATTTCCGCCTGCAATTTTATGGTCTTGAAATCCTCCAAAATCAACTCCACTTTCTTTTATAATAGCCTCAACTTCTTGAGCAATTACTCCGTGATGAAATCTTGAACGAGTGTGTGTTCCATCGTGTTTTAAATCATCTATCTTTTCAATATCAGATGTATCTTTAGACCTATAATCATCTCGCATATCCCATTTATAATCAACTGGACGTAATTTAGATATAAAATCAAGACCTAAAATAGTATCTCTAACTTCAGCCTTATCTCTTAAATCGGATCTATTTCCAACTGTTCCGTAAACATAAGTAGTTGTAGCAGAATTTCCTAATTGAACTTCATTTGATGCATTTACAACTGTAGCATAACCAAGTCCTGTACAATTTGAGAAAGCGGTATTTGAAGAAATAGCATCTCGACCGATTGCAGTATTATTAGAAGTAGTTGTATTGTTATATAAAGCTCCAAGACCAATAGCGGTATTAGAAGAACCAGTTGTATTAAAAGCAAGACTACTTGCTCCGACTGCAGTATTTGCGTCTCCAGTAGTATTTGCAGATAAAGTATTATATCCAATAGCCGAACAAAAAGTAATAGATCCTTTACCTTTGCCTACAGTTATTCCATTAATGTTTAAATCGCCATTTGAATCTTTACTAGTTGTAGAAAATAAACTATTTAATTTTACAAATGCTGCGTATATTGTATCTCCAGTTGCGGTATTAATTCCACTACCAAAATCTATATTTAATGCCATATTATTTATTTTTGTAAAGTTACGAAATTTTCGTGTTAATTATTAGGTGCTAAAGTGAATTTTATCTTTGCAAAGTTCTCTTGTTGTGTTAGTTCGGGTATTTTAACTGCTTCGAATAAAGCATATCTTGTACTGCCAATATATAAATATGGACTCTCTAATACTTGAGAAGTTAAAATTAAATCATCAATACTCATATATTCTGAATCATATATTTCTAAGTTATGTGACTTAATTGCTTGAGTTACAGTATTCCTAGTTGATGATTCATAATATGTAGTCAATTCAGTTTGTCTTGATTTCTGTCTAAACCATACTTTTAATCCTAGAGTCTGAAGGTTTTCAGTTGATAAATCTTTATATGAAAAACTAGTTACACTATCTTCATCATTTGCAGTTATATAAAATGGATTAGTATAGTAATAAGTTAAGTCACCACTACTTAAATAACTTAATTCAATTGATAAATATGCAGTATCTTCAAAAGTTCCACTAGCTGCAGAAACTCTATTTTTAAATGCTTTTATAGTATCTAATACTAATTGGTTTATCTCAAATCTAAGGTATATTAAATTAGATCCAAAATCTTGTGTAGGAGTTATCGACCAATATTCATTACTAGCGTAATATGTATCTACTCTTTGAATATCATTGTTAGCATATACAGATGTACTATTAGCAAAAGCTAATAAATTACTACTACTATTAGTAGAAGATATAGAATATTGTAATTTTCCTAAAACACTATCATCATAAGCATTTAATACAGAAATAGAATATGAATTTGATAATTCAATAGAATCTGATTTTTGAGTATAAGTAGTATTTGGAATAAGTTGTATTCCTCCAAACTCATAGAAATTATTTATTTGACTATCTTTAAAATAGAAAGCATCTGATTTTGTTGAGTATAATTTAATTGCAGGTATATTCATATTATGTAAATTTTTCTTCTCCTTTTATTGTTAATTCTTTCATCAAATTCTCGTACTTCATCTGTGTAGGATATAATTTTAATGGATTTCCATTATTATCTTTAGTTAAAATATAACCTCTATCATATCTCAAACTATTTTGTATATTTATAAAATCAATAAATTCAACATTTGAAAATATAACATTATCATACATAAATGGAGTTAATAATGGAGATGTAGTCGATGTATTTATATCTTGATTTTCAACTAGAGTTAATCCATCATAAGTTCCGGTAAAATATTTATTTTCTTTATACCAAGAATTAACTACATTCTTACTTGAATGATATAAATTACAAGTAGCTATATATTTTTTCCAATACTTTTCTATATTTCTTCTAATTGAATACCTTAAATTTGCATACTTATTACTTGCAACTAATCTATCTATATTAGTAAATCCTGCATCAGTATAAGAGCTATATGGATTTACAGATGGATTTAATTGGTAAGTATAATTTGTTCCTACTCCAGTTATTATAGAGTTATCACTAGTTCTCTTTAAATCTAAATAATATGCAGTTGGATTTATTCCTACTACTTCATAATTCCCTAATTCTATTCCGGTAGTAATCTTAACTATATCTCCTACATATGAAAGTGGAGTTGGAACAAAATGAGTTATCCTTAAAGATTTATCTATTCCAGTATTTGTAAATTTATAAGTAGCATTTCCAGAAAAGCTAGTACTATTATATTCATATACTGTATATGTACTTGGACTTGTAATTAAATCACTTTGTCTTTCTATTTCTAATTTTGAAGCCGAAATGCCTCTAACCGTATAAGTACCATAATTTAGAGTTGATGTTATCTTAAAGAAATCTCCGACATTAAAAGGTAGTAAAGTAAAATTTAAAGTACCTCCTAATTCCAAATATTCAGTTCCGCCATTGTAATAATGATTAAAAATAGATGAGCCATATATATAAGTAGCTATAGTATCTTTAGAGTCTATTATAAAAAGACTATCATCTTCTTGAGATGAAGTATTACTTGTCTGCTCTATAGCTTTTATTCTATTACTTTCTATAGAGAATGCATCTCTTGTCCATTCTATTGAGATTTCTTTTTTATTCTCTACCATTTTATTGGCTAATACCCACCTAGACTCTCCGTGAATAACATCAGAAGTGTTTAAGACTTCATTCTCTTTTAATGATTGAAACTTTTTATATCCATAATTAAATTCATTAATTTGAAATCTTGGATTAAATGACTTAGCAAATGAAGAAAACTGAGTATTTGTAAATTGTGCAATTTGAGTATCTTTATAGAAATCATCTTCAATTCCAAAGAATATATCTCCATTTTTATCTATTTCCCAATCTGCATTTAGTTCTACTAATGACTTTTCTAAATCATCTAATGATATTAAAAATGCTTTGTTTATTAGAATATTATCTTTATCTTTTATGGTATTTATCTTCCTTAAAAAGTTACCATTTACTAATCTATTATCATAAAATTCGCCTCCTACGTCAAATCTTGGAGCTACTATATTTAAACCAGATATTGATTTAATTACTTGCTTCATTACATCGACTAACCTAAATGAAAATACAACTGAATCAGAAACTACACTTTCTGCAGAAATATCAATAGTCATTTTAGTTTGATCTACATCTATTGCGCTATAACCTCCTCCAGAATGATTTATATATAAGCTATGATATATCCAAATATAAGAACCTGCGGCTAATGAGTTTATATCGTAACTAAATGAACTAGTATATGTTTTAGAATCTCCTCCAAAATAAAGAGAAAATATAGAATCGCTAAGTTTATATTCTGTAGCACTAGCAAAATCAGTTCCGTATTTTATTGCAAAATAACCATTTGCATTTCCACCTCCACTACTATTATAAAGAGCATAAGTGCAGGTAAACTTGTTTATACGTACTTTAATATTTTGTAATAAAGTATTCGCTTTTAAAACTTGTATTCCATTTGAACTTCCATCATTTGTTGGACTATAAGTATCTAGTATTGAAGAATCTACAAGAGTTCTTGACCATAATTTATAATCTGTTCTTCCGCTTCCATAACTATGTACTCCTTGCTCATTAGTAACTTCATCTTGTTGTAGTTTTGAAGTAAGATATATAGGTTTACCAGTTAATATTAGATTTTGCGTAACTAATGGAGTAATAGTATTTCCATCTATATCTTTACTACTAAATAAATCAACTTTAATAGATTTTCTTCGTTTAACTATTTGTCTACTTGCCTTTTGAATAACTTTACATTTAAAGTACTCTAAATCATCTGTAGTAGATGTGGCAAAATCTAATTCACCAACTGTTGTAGTTATAGTTCCGGAAGTGATTATTAAATCAACAATTGATTCAAATCCATATATCTTATTGTAACTTATTAACTTATCTAAATAGTGATTACGATATTTAACAAATTCAAACTGAACTTCTCCTCCGTTGAAAGATACGTCACGACCATATCCTTTATCTCTTTGTGACAATTGAAAATCTACCGTAGCAAAGTTGATAGGCTCATCAATGCTAAGGTATACGTCTTCATTGTTTCTAAATCTTAATTGAAAAGTTTCTCCTGCCATAATTATACGCTTATTCCAATTGATTGCGAACGATTACTATTTGAACGAGTTATGCTATTTCCATTTCTAACATAAGTTTGAAATCCGTTCTTGTCAAAGATAGTGTTTTGCGTTTTAATATTTCCAAAATGTTTTCCTAATATCTCATCCATTTCTTCAGAAGTCATTCCTTGATTTTGTGGTGACAACATAGATATATTATTACTTTGTAACATTTCAAATAATTGTTGTTCGTGGTTTAATACCTTAGTACCTTTTGGAGCATCCATCAATACATTTCTGCCTTGAGGCATTATTACTTTACCACTTGGCAATATTACTTTCTCTTGGAAATTAGATCCCGATCCATCGTTAACCAACATCAGTCCTCCATTATGGTTATCAGTACCTTCAGCATACGCAGGTGGTTTTTGTGAAAGTACTATTCCTGCTTCAACTGCACCCATAGCCGCAACTGCTAATGCTAATGGACTTCCGAAAAATCCTGTTGTCCCTAATGTAGCCATAACTGCTTGAGCAGTATCTATAGCTATATTTACGACTGCTATCTTTTGTTTTTCTTTAAACTGTTTAACATCTAGTTCATGTTTTTTCTTTACAAAATCAGCTTCAATCTTGGCTTTAGCAGCTTCATTATCTCCTGCAAATTTTAATGAAATTTCTTTTTGAGCATCTAATCTTTTTAAATCATTTTCATAATTTTTAGTAGATGCATCATCTATAATTTTAAATGCTTCTTGTGCTGATTCAGCTATCATATTAAATCTAGCTGCAAATTTTTCACTTTTACTAGCTCCACTTTTATCTATTCTATCCCACATAGTATTACCCTTTTCATCTATTTTTATAAATGAATTGAATGTTTCCTTAAGACCTAATCTTTCTCCTAAGTCACTACTAAATGATGATATATAACTATGTAACTCATCTAGGTTTTTCTTGATATAAGCTACTGATTCATCATTATTTTTTTTATCCTCTTCGCTTAATTTAAACTTATCTCCAAATATAGTTTTAGGGAATTTTTGTTCAGCAGCTTTGAATATATCAGAATACATTTTCTGAACTCTAGTTATATTATTTTGAGCCGCATTTTCTATAGATGTAGTTTTATCATTTTCAGCAGTTTGTATTAATACTTGATCCCCTTTTGCTAAACGTTTCTTTTCATCAAATACTATATTTGCTATTTTTACCTCTCTATCAGCCATCTTCATAGATAGTTCAGTTTGTTTTTTTAAAGTACCATCAAAGTCTACAAGTAAATCTTTATAAACTTCCTTTTCTCTTTCCGCATTTGATAGTTTTAACTCATATAGATTTTTAAGTCTTTCCTCTTCTGCTTTAGCCGCTTTTTCTGCTAGTGTATTATCTTTTTTATTTTGCTTTTCATTAGCAGTATTTAATTCATTTTTAGACCTTAAATCTTGAAGAGCATTTTTATCATTAGACTCTTGTAATTTCTTGTATAAATCATCTCTACTTTTTATTAGTTGTTTTCTAGTTTCATCACTATAAACGACTTCTCTTCTTTGGAATTCTTTTCTAGCTTCCAACATAGTTAGCCCTAGTTTCTTTTCTAAAAATGTTTCAGCCGCACCCCTATTTGTAGCCGCTAATAATCTATAAGCATCAAATGAGTCTATTTTTTGTACTTGCTTATCGTATTGTTTTTCAATAGCGCTAGTAGTGTCTACGCCTAACTTTATCCTTAAATCACTTAATTCTTTTTCGGTAGCTCCTCTAAGTTTTGCTAATTCTATTTCTATTTCGGTATTATATTCTAGCTTTTTTATAGTTTTATCTAATTCGTCATTTTGTAATTTTATAGAATTTGTTAAGGAGTCTGTTGCTTGTTTTAATTTATTAGCTCCAGACATTGCATCTATAAGTTTACCCCCATATACAGTAAGTAGCGTAACTCCAACTGAAATTAAAGTTTGCCAAGAGAAAAATCCATCAGCTAATTGTTTTAATACTGATACAGTAGGTTTTCCTGTCGCTGCTAATTCTTTATTTTTAAGTCTCAAATTATCTAATTCATCAGCTAATATTGGTAAGTTATTAGATAATGCCATAAATCCAGTATTCAAGCTATTGGCAAATGCAGGAGCTTCACGAGTAATTTGATTAATTGAGTTACCTAATCCATTCCAAGACCTAGAATAATCCCCTACGTGCCTTCCATGCTGACCTAATTGTTGGTCAATTTCTTTTAATTTTTTATCTAATGTATTAGCATTTGCTGCAGCAGTTAAGAATTCTTTTGAATTCACGCCTTGAATAGCAGCTAAATTAGCAGCACTTTCACGAGCTATTTTATGAGCAGCGCTTAATTTTTCATAAGCTCCAGCTAGTTCGGATGCTTTAGTATTTTGTAATGATAACTCTTTATTTACTAATCTTAAATCTGTAGTTTCTTGAGTAGTATATTTACTTTTCTCTACAGATTTACTTACATTTTCGCTTAGTTTTTTATTAAGACTTTCATAAGATTTGGTAAGTTCATTTATAGTATTAGTAAGCTTTGCATTTTCAGCAGTTAACTTTGCTAAATCAGCAGTACTCTTAACCGTATTTGCATTTTTACCAAGTGCGGCAAAATTAGCAGATAATTCTGTAAACTTTGTATCAACTTCTCCTAATGCTACCAATAATTTAGCTATCTGTGCGAATGCTTCACTTCCAACTACTAAATCTATTTCGTTTGCCATAATATATTAAATTAAGAAGGGGACTACCGTTTTCACACAGTAATCCCCGAACTACAAAGTTACGAACTTTTATTTATTGTTTTTGACTTGTTGAGTATTTTTTTCCTCTAACAAACGACATAACTCAATCCATTCGATAACGGTTGTTTGTTTTGCATCTATCTTATATGCTAATCCTAATCCTAGACTCACTAGTAACATTTGTTTGCTAAGACTAGATGTACTCTTTACTCCTTCTACTTTTAATTCAGACTCAAGCATTTCTATTTGAGTTTTAATATTTTGCATAGAATTTGTAATCAAAGCAATCTCTTCTGCATCTCCTTCAAGTGTATTTATCAAGGGCATTGTAAACCCAAACTTATTTACTATTTCAATGTATTGATACCTAAGTTCAGCTTGACAATCTGCAAATCCTAACCAAAGTCTTTGACACAACATTGATATTACATTATACTTAGTACGTAGATTATCGATTTTCGCCCATTTCTGCAACTTTTTTGTAAAAGTCCTATCATCTATAGCTTTAAAATATTCCTCTTGTAATTTGCCCTCTAATTCATCTAGTTCATCGTTTGATATTTTTGGTTGTCTACCATTAAAATCCACAATCAACCAATTGTTGTCTTTAGTGGTTGTGTATCTATCCCAATTATATAATGGTAAAACTTCTAAGCTATCATAGTATTCAATCATAAATATTGTTTTATAAATTTCATTAATTCCGGATATATTATTTGGTAGTTTACTTTTTTAGTATCTTCAGCATTTAATCCGTACATATATGGAGTTTGTGTCAATAGAAATGATTTTGAACCACCACCAGTTCCGGTACTATATATCTCTATTTTATTCTCACTAGTTATTCTAATCTGAAAGTTTGAAAGGAAATCTCCTGTCCATCCGAAGTTATATAATGCTCCTTTTGATTTTGGAAGAATACTACCTTCTAATAATGATTTTCCAACTGTTGAGTTTTTATATGTTCCGCTATATCCTCTAAGCGGATATCTTAGTTTAGAGTCATTACTACCTAAACCTGCTTGCATTTGAGTTATATTGAGATTAGTTATCTCATCTTCTTTTTGTAAAGCAATATCATCAACGTATCCTTTTACAGATTGTTGTACTGTTTTTGCTCTTTCCATATATTCTCTAATTCCCATAGTACAAATATAATGTTTTTAAAATAAAAAACCCATCACAATATCTGCAATGGGTTTAATAATATAACCTAAATATTACAATATAACTGCAGTAGTAGCATTTGATTTGTAAAGTAATTTAGTAGTAGCGTTTTGAACAATATTACTTGTCACAATACCTGCGGCAACAGTACCTGTTTGAACTGAATAAGTACTTCCAGTTACTAGTGCAGTAACAGTCAATGTATATGTTTTAGCAATAGCATCGAACGCAACAGCACTTGGATTTGCATAAGTAGTAACTCCAGTAGAAGTAACTGTTTTCTTAACTACAAATTGATTAGCAAGAAGTCCGGATACAAATTGAGAGCGGTCAGCTAATGTAGTTCCAACAACCCAACTAGTAGCTCCAACAATAGGAGTAGTAGAGTTTACTGCATAAACATCATTAATACCATCTAAATCGTTTTTAGCGTCAAAATCAAGAGTATCAGTTGAAATCCAAACTTGTCTTTCAACTTCATTATAATCAGCTAACTGAATATCCATTTTTACTTCAGAAGGAGAACTTCCTTCTTTACCTTTGTATTGTCCTACGAACAACATTTTGGCTTGGAATCCTTTGAATACATCGCCTTTTTTATTTGTAGTGAAAATCTTGTTTCCTTCTACATCATAAAATGCAACGTTATAAGCATCTTTAGAATTAAGTTTTCTTAATGCTTTCCAAAAGTTTACACCGTTGTTGTCAAACATAACTACATATTCGTAAGGCAATTCACCTTGAACAGTTTTATAACCAGATCCGTCAGCAGTAGCTATTTGAGGCTCAACGTTAGTTAATTTAAATGATTTTATACCTTGAAGTATAATTAAATCTGAAGCTACTTGACCCGCTTGAATTGTAGCTAATGTTTGGTCTGTAGATGGATATGCATATGATCTTGAAGATAACTCAATAGTTTCTACTCTATCCCAGTCAAATCCAGTTGCTTCTAGTCCTGTTCCTAATAAGTCTGTTTTAGAGCTTGGAACTACTATTATTTGATTTGCTAATGCCATTTTTTATAATGTATTTATTATTAATTAAACGTTTTATTAATTTTTGTGTATGGAGATTAATTACTTCTCCTTTTATATAATATTTATCAAATGTAAAAGGCTTTATTACTATAAACTCCATTTACTTTAATTTAAAATTATTTACTTCAAATGTAACCTTAAAACAATGGTTAGGATGCATATCAGTTTGAAACTCAAAATTATAACCAGAGAATACTGAAGTAATATCAGTTGTTATTTTTTTTGTAACTTCTACGTATCCTATAGAGGACAGTACATTAATTACATCCATTCTAACTTCTTCATCAGCTCTATGCTCTATAGAAGGCTTACAATCTTGTACATTCAAAATGAAATATACTTCTAATTCTGCATTATAGGTTGTAAAGCTATTTTGAACTATATCTTTTTTACAAGTGAAGAAAAATTTATTCGTATCACTATGTATCAGAGAAACATATTCATTCTTTTTAATATAATACTCTACAGTTGTTTTCTTATCTCTTTTTATTTCATAACATCTTGGATACCCATCTAAACTTACATTCCATAAAGCAGACAATTCATTATACAATTTCTTTTGTATTTTGTCTATTACTATGTCTAATCCAACTGGATTTACTTTTGTATAGTTAGCCATTATCTTAATGTATAAGTAAAAATTTGATTAGCTTTAACTAAGCCTTTTTTCAACTTACCTATTTCTGTTCTTATAGAAGCAATCTCTCCTAACAGTTGATTTTCTAATCCTATTACTTTAACTATGCTATCACTACCAGTTCCTTTTAATTCAATCATTAATTTCTCATACAATTGAGCTGATTGTGCTTGGTTTGAGTTACTTCTTAAAGATGATAAATATAGTTGAATACAACTAATGATACCATAAATTTGAATAGCTCTAGCGAATAACGTTTTATTATTTATAATGAAATCAGTATAATCTTCGTAAACACTAATGTCTAAATTTAATCCATTATGTTGTGATATACCTTCAATCTTAGTTAAATCGAACAATGTAGTAGTCAATTGATTTACTACTTTTATTCTATTTACTTCTAAGTATTTTGGAGTGGACAAAATATTACCTGCATTCCAATCTCTTTTATAAGGTGTTACCGAAAGTGAATTTGCAATATAACCAATGTAGTATTCTCCTTTATAAGTTGTATCCGTATTGTCTATAACCCAATCTAAAGTAACTTCTTGATGGTCTGTTGTTATTGTAATTACCTTAGATTGTATTGGATCTTTCTTAGCACTATTCCAAAGTAGTAATGTAAAACTACCTGTTCCTTGAAAATCAAGTAACACTCGGCTAATTTTAAAAGCTACATCATTTTGAGAGGTAACTCTAATTCTATATCCTACAAATCCAATTGGTAATGTTTCTACATCTATTTTATTAGAAGCATTTTTAAACAACATTGTTCTATCAATGAAATCGTAATCACTAAACACTTGATTGCAAATACTTGAGATTGATGATTTTTTAACATCAGCAAGTAGTAAATTAAAATCAGTTGTAGATATTCCTACATAATCTTGATTGTCCTTTATGTATTCGATTTTAGCATACGGATTATCCGTAATGAAATAACCGGAAGAACTTGCTTGATTAGTTGAATCTACAATAGCATAGTCGGGATTATAAGGTTGTTTAAACCCTACGATCCCCACTAATGCATTTTGTATTTTAGTGATGTTTATCATCTACTAGATAAGGGCAAATCCCATAATTGGTGTTGCGTTTGCTAAACTTAATGGAGCTACTGCGAATGCAACATCTTGAGATATTTCATATTGAGTAACAACATCTTGAGTATATCCATTGTTAGTTGAGTCATCAGCGGCAGTCATATACGTATGTACTGCGTAAGCCTCACCGTCAACAGGATTTATAATGTTAGAATAGTTACCTACTGGAGTATCAACACCAACTCTGTTTTGAGTAGGAATCCAAGGTAATGTAGCTACAGTTCCATTAGGAACAACTAACCAATATCCTTTTGTGTATAAACTCAAAGAAGGAGATACTTTAGCATATAATCCAACAGAGTGAACGAATGTAACTCCGTTAAATTGGAAAGATAAATTTGCATTATTTTGCGCACCTTGAGCAGCTTGATATTCAAATTTAGCATAAGCAATAGAATCACAGAAGATAGTACATCCTGCAGGATACTTATTAGCTTGTATAGCTATTTTAGTAATTTGCATCGCTCTAGTTCCATTTGTAGACTCAGTAATTTCGTAAGTTTTCTTACTTGCACCTGTATTATATGGAGCTTCAGCTACTGCTGTACCTACTACTTGAGTTCTACCATTCCAAAGAGTTGTGATAGCTGTATCTTCTAAACCTTCCATGAAGTTAGATACTGCGTTTGAAATCTCATTAAACAATTGCTCATCTGCACTATAAAGTGACTTGTCAGCTTGTTTTAATGACAAATTAAATTTATCAGAGTAAGTTGCCCAAGATGGAGTAAGTACTGCTGAATCTTGTTTTGAACCAGTGTGGTTATGCGCTCTAGCACTTCCTAAGGAACGAGATGCTCTTGTAATGAAGTTAGTGTCGATTGCTCTATCGTCTCTCGTTTTAAGTTCCATATAATTAGGAAACATAATAGGAGTCATAGCTTTAAGAGCTAGATAAGTTGCAGGATACGTGAAACGTAATTCTGATGATTGGAATGCTCCAAGCAATTTTGCTTGTGCGGTTGCTAAGTTAGCGGTTGCTTTATTCGCCATTGTGATTAAATTTTAATTGATAATACTCTTTTGTTGTGAGCATACCGCCCTAATCCCTCCAACTACCGCCAAAGTTTTACAAAATTACGAAAAATCCCCTACAAGTTATTAATTCATAGGGGAGTTTTTTTATTTTTCATAATATTAATTATGAATACTATTTCTTCTTAGCTTTCATTTTAGCCTTTCTAGCTACACTAAGAGCAATTGCAATTGATTGCTTTTGACTTTTACCGTGTTTCATTTCGGTCTTAATATTCGAACTAATAGATTTTTTGCTATAACCTTTTTTTAGTGGCATTTTTCCTTAATTTATTAAAATAAACTTTGTTTTGGTACTCAATATATTCTTTTTTTAACTCACAAGCCGCTTCTTTTTTAAGCTCTTCAAGTTTAGACTTATCAATGAATAAAGAAAAAAACCATTCTACTAATTTCCTCATATCTTTAATGTTCCATTGGAAATACGTTTGGACATTTCTTCATTTTGTTTCATTGCATTCCATCCTTGTTTTTCCGACTCTTTCATAAATGCTTCGAAGCTTCCAGCTTTTCCTTCTCCTAAATTATCTCTTTCTCCTCTGCCTCCTTCAATTTTAGCTAAGTATGGTGTTGAGAAATTAGAAACCCAGTCTTTAACAGAAATAGGAGAATAATTATCATCCTTTAGAATATTTCCATTCTCATCTTTAATCACGATTTTACCTTCTTCCTTTTCAAATGAGAAACCTTTTTCTTTTGCTTCAGTAAAAATAGTAGATTTAGATACTAGAACATTATCCGGAATATACTTAGTGAACTCTCCTTTGATTTCGTTGAGAACATTTGACTTCTCAATATTTGTTTTGAATGCATTAAATTCGGCATCCTTTTCAGCAAACTTAGATTGCAACCCATCAAAGTCATTCTTTAATAACTTAAATTTCTCTTCGGGTTCAACTTTACTTTCTAATTCAGACTTCGCCTTAATAGCACTTACTAAATTATCAATTGTTTTACCTTGGAAATCTAATCCAAGATTATTTCTTTGCTCCTTTACAGCAGTTTCAATTGCTATGGTTGCACTCTCTTTTTTAATATTAGCAATTCTTTCTTCGTAAGCAGTTTTATCTAAGAATACTTTTTCAGATAAATCCACTTTAAATGCTTCATCACTATTTATCATCTCAATTAACCTACCGCTTTCTACTCCTAGAGTAGTTTCAATTTCTGCAATATTTTCTAATGCCATATATTATTTATTAAATTTAGCAATTTCTTCGTTTAGCTTTTTCACTCCCCAAATAGGCTTTGCTTTTTCTCCCGATAATTCTTCGTACTTAGATACTAAATCTTCTTTATTTTCTTCCTTTTTATCAAGATTGATATCCCCAGTTAAATAAAGTTCTTTAGTAAGATCCTCGTCTTTTTCACACCACATACCATTTCCTCTATGGTTGTAATTTATGAATTCAGCATATTCTATTTCATAGACACGACCTTCAGATATCGTTTCTAATTTATAGTCCTTGTTGAATCCTGCTCCTTCTCTACCTAGTTTATAGACTTTGTAAACTGCAACTAATTCCATATTTATTTTTTATGTTTATACTTTAGCAGCTACTAGTGGAATAGCTACCTTTTTATTTAATTCAAACCAAGCATTAAATTCATTAGTCAATACCTCTTCTGACTTACTGTAATCTATAACTGTTTGCCACCATTTTTGATATAATACTTTTCTTTGCGCTTCTTCGTTTCCGAAAATATTTAAAACTGATTGTAAAGGTAAGTGTAAATATGGTTCAATTCTCATCTTCAGCAAATTAATTTGCAAATCAATAGGATTGTTTCTATATTTCGCTGATAGGTATTCACTAAATAACTTATCAAGAACCACACTATTCTCTTCAGCTTTAACTGACATTTCATATCTTTCTAATAATACATCGTAACTTTCAACAATATATCTACGACCTAAGTTAATAGTTATTCTACTTTCATTTCTATCTTTACCTAAATCATAAAAATTCAAAATCCACTCACAGAATTTCCATTCTATGTACTCGATAAAATCAGCATACTTATTTAATTGGTTTTCTAGTGGTTGTTTGTTGTAGATAATTTCAGTGGCAGTCTTAGCTACATTGCTTATGTTCTGAATACCGTAACTTGTTCCCCAATGTGTTTTGTACATCTTCTCTTCAAGTAGGTTTAACTCATTGCTATATTGAGTCCACACATCTAAATCAGGAGATATAAATCCTGCAATATTCGGAGCAATTACCGGGGTATCTCTATCATCGGGTATCGGAAGTTCAACAACTCCAGTCACATCACTTTTACCCATCATCTTTCCGTGACCATCACAAGTAGTACAACTATCCTCTTCTACCTTTCCAGTTCCTCCACAATCTCCACAATACTGAACGTACTTCCAAAAGATTGGATTGGCTTTGTAAATTTTGTATAATGTTAGGAATGATTGGTCACGTGCGTATTCTTTTGAAATATCTATGATATTGTCTATAGCGGCTAATCTCTCCTCTTCACCCGGTACTTGAATGTTAGAACATATTAGAGCAGGGACTTGTCCGAATGGATGTTGAAATGTTAGTTCCGGAATAATAAAGAATTGATCGCCAACTTGTTTAAATGTCCTATCATTTAAATCATCAACTACTCTCCAATATTGTTTAGTGCTATTTTCTTTTGGTTCAAATATCACATATTCAACCATCTGACCTTTTGACTCATAATAACGAATAGACTCGATTGATTTGTAGGTTGGATAGATATCTATTTCGGGATCTGTTTTGTATTCTAAGAACATCAGTCCATTTGGATCTGTATTCATCAAAGTAATGGCGTAGCTCTGTATCCATTCAGTTAATGACTTCCCATCTCTAACACTAGATATTTTATTTAAGAACTCTTCTTTAATCGTGTCGTTTAAAATGTCGTAATCTTTAACACCACCTGTTGCGTAGTGAATATTATCAATAGGCTGAAATATCCTCCCAAAGAGATCTTTTATGCTTCGGCTATACTTTCTCCTAGCTTGAGCTTTTACTTCGCTTTCAATGCCCTCAATGTTCTCTATAAGCTCTTCAATGAAGTCATTTCCGTTTACTAATGCACAAAGCTCATCTGAACTCTCTCGCATTTCCATAAATTCTTCATCAATCTTAAGGTTTGCCTTAATTGCTAATATCGCTTCTTCGTCTGTTTTAAATATCATAATTATATATTTACCAAATTATTCGTAATCTCGGTTTGCCTTTTAATTCGAAGAAGAATCTCATCATTAACGCATCTGCAAAATCGGGTGAGCGACCTATCCTTTTCTTAATCTCTTCTTTTTTCTCCAATGCTATCTTACCATCATCCTGCAATGGCAATCTATTTATCTGTTCCAATTCCTCAATAACCTGCTTTCTGTACTTAACCTCTTGAATAAATACCTTTGAGTCTTTTACATATTCTGCAAAGTACCAATAACATTGAGCTTTCAAATTCTTAAAGTTCTCTGTTTTACCGTGCATCTTTATAGGCTTACCATTATTGTTAAATGGAGTTGCTCCAACTAGATTACCCATCTTTGTCGATGCTCTAGTAAATGTTTGTAATCCATCAGCATCATATATCACATTCTTAAGCGGAATCCTATTCTCTATCCTTAACTCATTTATTTTCTTACTAACGAGTGTATCATCAATCTTATCAATGGCTATTATTTTAGTAGCTACAAATCCTGCCCAAACCACAATAACAAATTTATCTGAACCAGTGTACGCAATATCGCAAGTCATATACCTATCTTGAGTAGGCTTAATAAACTCATTTGTATACAATCCAATAATATCTGAATACTCAAACATCGCATATGGATTATCATCAAACTCCCAATTCCCATATACAAGTCTTTGAACCTCGTTATGACTTAAGATTTTCATCAAATTGGGAACATAATCCTCCGGCAATGTTTTATTATCAGTAGGCAATGCTTGAATGAACTTCATGTGGCTTGGTATCGTACCATCCATCGTAGCTTTATAATAATCCTTGTACAAATAGTTTTTACTTGGATTACAAGTCTGTAATAACTTTGGAGCTAGATTATATTCCTTATTCTTCCATCTGCCAATACTTGCCTGTAAGTTATTCTTACACTCTATATCAAACTCTCCTGCTTCCTCAATCCATCCTCTAGTATTCTGCATACCTCCAAAACGCATATAGTTTGGATCAGAAGGTAAATACTTAGCATCAATCAAAAATATCTTAGACTTATTGTGAAACTTGAAGTAGTTATCTTGACCGTTGAAGCTATAGTAATCTTCAGTTATCCCCCATCCAGTTAAAACCTCTTGAATAGAAGGTATCGTAAACTTACGTAAATCGGCTAATGTTTTCCTAGCAATAAAATAATGCGTTTCCGGATACATAAGTGCATCTGCACATATCAAAGAACAACCTATAAATGTTTTACCCGAACCTTTAGATCCACCATACACAATATCAATAGTGGTTGTATCAGTCCAAGCTTTAATAGCTTCTAATTGTTTAGAGTTTCCTCTAACATTCAAAGATAGACTTTTACTCAACTACTTCTTCCTCTTGATTAATAATCTGCATTCCTATAATCGGAACTATCTTCAACTTATCACCTCCAGAGGTTATATCAAGCTTCTCACTGTACTTTTTAGGGTTCATCCTACCTAATACCCATTTCCTAGTATCAAGTTGCAACCTAGACCTATTTACAGCAGTCATACTTTGTTGACGATTACCATTTACATCATAGAAATAATCCTTACTAGCATCATCAGAGATTTCCAACATATCATCAAAGATATTATCAGCTCTAATTTCTGTAGCTTTCTTATATAATTCTATTCTTTCGGGGTTATCGTTTAACCAACTGTAGAAGGTAGCTCTTGAAGGAAGATTAGAGTCCAATAAAATATTAGATACTGAACGACCCAATTCAATTTGTTGGATTATATCCAAGAATACTTTATCTTTATCCATAAAAAGACTTATTAATAATTGCTACAAAGTTACTAAATTAATTAATACTATTTATATATATATATATTTTTTTTAATAATATATTATTTTATAAAATAACGGAAAATAGACCCCCCCCCTATTTTTGTACTATCGTTTTAGGGGGGGGGTATAAAAGCGTGTTTTTTTTGTAAAAAGTGTTCATTTTATGATTAAAAGTGAAGGTAAATCAAAAAAGTTATAGAAAATGACGAAAAAAATTTTGACACTTCTGTTTTTAGTGGATTTGGAATATAAAAAAAGTATACGAAATGGGTAAAAATTTTTGGAGGGGGTTAAATATAGCATCCCTTTTTGCTCATTTTGGGGGGTGGGGGTACCTCTTTTTGTCCTAATTTGGATCATTCTGTCCCTACCTCCGACAAAAAACGTCGTGAAAACGCAAAACTGGGAAAAGTGGCGTGTAAAAGGGTGCAAATTTGACGTAAAAAAACCCGCTCAAAATGTTACTTCTGAGCAGGATTTTTATTTTACATTATGCGAAACTTGAATAGGTTGTCTGCGGGTTTTTTTGTCAAACCTCAACACTGACCTCTCTCACTCTTTGATTTTCTTGAGTGATAATTTGAAGTGGTACGGATTTAAACCGTAGTTACGTATGCGTGACAATGCCTTAAATGTGGCGTGTCTTCTATCTAAACAGTCCGTTATTATTGTACTATCTATTTCTATATCATTTAAATCTAGTAAGGTTAATTTATACATTATATTACAGTATTATAGTGGGTTACTCCTCTGAATTTGATTTTTAAGATGCTGTTTAGATTTACCATTCTGTAGGCTTCAGCATCACAACACCAAACAACTTTAAGACTGCGTTCGCTTGGTTCGAACTTTAACCCTTTTCCACTTGTGTGCTTATGTACCCCTATTCTAGCGGTCATTGTTCTAACCGTTCCGTCCTTCTTTACGAATGTTATACTAAAAAATTTTCCTGCTGTTCTATTGATTAAATTTTCCATAAATAAGTGTGTTTTTTTGGTTTCTAATTTGTGTTAAAAGTCTATAGTATTGTTCTATTCTAGTGTTCCCAATTTGCGTGAATTGGTGTATTTCGTTTAGGCTAATAAGCCTTTGGCGGTGCTGTTCTAAGCGGTCGTATTTGATAAAATCGTATAGTATCATATTAAATCTATTAAATATAAAAGTGTGTTACAAATTGCAAATATTGCTATTATAATAGCTGTTCCCAAAATATAAGCTATAAAGGGAACGTCTTGTTTTTCGTTTTTCATTTATTGGATAATAAAGTTAGATAAATCTTTGTTATTTGCTCCTTTGCCCGTTAATTTCTTGTATTTAAGTCCTACTATAACGTTAGGTTCATCTAAGAAACGCAAATCTGTTTCATCGCCCGAAATTACTTTATAGCTTTTATACTCGGTCGGTATATCTTTAAAAACTGCAGCTACATTATACCCTAACTTAAGCATTTCTAATGCCTTGTTTTCATTCGTTTCTGACCTCGAAAATGTTATGTGATAATTAGCAGGTAAAACTCTTTTTTCAAGCCTTACATAGTTCTTTGTGTAGTCGTAGAACTGTGCTTCGGGAAATAATTGAAAAATATTTTTATTGTCTCTAATTGTGAACTTTTCAAAACTTATATCTGTAGTTCCGTTCAATCTAAATGCCAACTTTTCTCCTTTCTTATTATTGCGTATTGCAGCCGAAATTTCCTTTTCTAGTTGTACTAAGAAGTTGGTTCTATCATTAACAAAAAAGTTGCTTTTAGCTGTTCTTGCTTTTTGCACTGAAGTGTAAATGCCTCCCAACCCCGAACCGTAGAGGCAAGCTTTTAAACATCCATCTGAAGCGTGCGAACAAAGGTTAATACCTTTATCATTTTGCCTTGCGGGTGCCATATATAGAATATAGGTTTTGTAGTTGTATTTTTCGCCTTTTATTGTCTTGGCGTTTGAAGTTGAAAGTAATTTCATAATTTAGTTGAATTTAGCCCTTAAAACGTATTTTAAGGGCTTATTAATGATTAATTTATTAAAAGCTTAAGTTAACTCTAATTTTATCACTTTGTGACGTTAAAAATCCGTTTTTGAGTTCAAAGTTTTTTATTCCGATTTCCTCGCAATAGTCTAAATTTTCCTTTGTCAATTTGCCTTGCAAGTCTAGTCTATTTTTCCAAACTGTAACACAGTAAAAATTCTCGACCTTGATATTCTCGATTAATTTTGCAATCTCATTCATAATATTAGTTATTTAGTGTTAATTTAAATTTTTCTGCTTCTTCAATACTTCTAAATTGTCCGTGATTTTTTACGATTATGTTATTTGCTACAGTTACAAGTTCGAACCAAAATAAGTTAAACCGACTGTTAATTATTATTATTTCCATTATTGCATTATTGTTAAACTGTTTAATAATTCCGTTTGTGTTTTATAGGTTTTTGTCACTATATCATAATAGTGGTTTTTTGCAAAGTATCCTTTTCTAATACCATTGTTATAGCTTGCATATAAGTTATACCCTTTTTTGTAAATCTTCTCTTTTGTAGTCATAATTTTAGTTTTTATGTTCCACGTGGAACGATTAATAAATTTGTTTTTAGCACCCTTTCGGGTGCTTGTTATTATTTTGATACTAATACCATTTCTTGAATTTGGATTGAACTGTAATTTTCGCACTCTACATCTACTCTTTTATATAGTGTTCCGTTTTTTGATGAGTCATTTAATGCCTTAACTAAATTTGCATAGCTATATTTTAACTCCTCAACTTTTATAGGTTCATACCCTATCTTTTCTATTGAATTAAACATGCATTTAACGTTTGTGAAAACTTTGTTATATAATCCGTCTTCACTTAAGTATACTGTGTATATTGTCATAATTTTAGTTTTTGTGTTCCACGTGGAACAATTAATAAATTTATTTGTTTTAATCTCAGTTTGTCAAATAACGTATTGTTTGTAATTCTGAAGCAAAGATATAACTTGTTTTGAATTACGCAATACCTTTTTAAAACTTTAACATAAAATACTTTATTCTGTAATATTTTAACAAATTACTTGCTATATTCTCATATAATTAACAAATTTATTAAACATATGCTATTTCCAGTATTTTGATGCCTTGGGAAGCCTTACTATCAAAGGGATTTTGCTTTAAATCGATAAACTCAAAGTTTTAATACTAGGATACATTTAGGTATAAAATCGTGCCTTAAATGTGCCTTAAAATCGATTTTAGCCTTTTTTTAGCCTTATTTAAAATGTAATTATCCTAATTTAGGACATTTTCCATTTTGGATCAATTTTGTAGCTATTTCCTTATTTAGGATGTTCTACAACTAATTAGACTTCTCCTTGAAAAGATCACTTTATCCTGGTTTAGGACATTGTGATTTGTCCTCATTTAGGACATTTACTTTTGGGATATTTTATCCTTATTTAGGATAGTTACTATTAGGGACATTATGCAACTAATTAGGACTATCCTTAAACAGATCAGTTTGTCCTTATTTAGGATGTGTGATTTGTGCTGCTTGGCATGTCCTGGTTTAGGACATTATGCAATTAATTAGGACTATCCTTAAATAGATCGGTTCATCCTTATTTAGGACATCAGAAATTACGCATCTTTTAACTCTACTAATTCGGTATAACTACTATAACTTGGGAAGCAACTTAACTCGACTAATTTGGTAGAACTACTATAACTATACTAATTTAATATAACTCTACTAATTACATAGAACTAATGTACTTTTTATATAGAATTTATACCCACCGAGGCAACCCACCGAGGCAACCCGGCGAGGCAACCCACCTATTAAACCTAGATCCCACCGAGGCAACCCAGCGAGGCAACCCACCTATTAAACCTAGATGTTAAAATTATCATAAAACTATTGTGAGATTCAAATAACCGACATATATTTGCAGAGAACAAAAACAAACAAACTATGACGCCAATTAATATGAGAACCAACAAAGTAATCAGAACCTTAGTAAATATGGGTTTTAACTGTAAACAAATTAGAGCGCATTACGGAGAACCAAACAATGCGGAACTGAACAATTATATTAACATTTACGTAAACAAATTAAGATAATGAATAAATTATTAGGATTATTAGTAATAGAACATTTAGATTTAGACCAATTCTTTTCAGTAGATATTGGTAGTGATAGACTTAGAATAATGGGGTATTATAATGAAACCTTATTTGATAATTTACAAAGTATTGGTTATGAGGTATTTGATAAGATATATGAAGATGATGATACTATGATTGAATTAATAAAAAATGGAATAGAGATAATACTTGTAAGAAATGGCTATTAATTTATTAGAATTATTTGCCGGAGCAAGGTCTGTAGGCAATGTAGCGGATGAGTTAAATATGAATGTATTTTCAGTGGATTGGACTCCATATGATAAGATAAATCTCGCAATTGACATTGAAGAGCTTACATTAGAGCAAGTTCCATTCGTACCCGATGTAGTATGGGCAAGTCCCGATTGTACAACTTATTCAGTTGCAGCAGTAAGTAAACATAGAAGAGATGGAAGTATACCGATAAGTGAATATGCTATAAAATGCGATAATGTAAATCAGCATTGGATTGGACTGATTAAAGAGTGGTTAGAGATAAATCCTAAATTAGTATTCTTTATCGAAAATCCTCGTGGAATGTTGCGTAAAATGCCATTTATGCAAGAGTTTAAAAGACATACGGTTTGGTATTGCCAGTATGGTGATGATAGAGCCAAACCCACCGACATATGGACTAATTCCACTACTTGGGTACCAAGACCAATGTGTCACAATGGAAATAAAAATTGCCATCATCAACCTGCTCCAAGAGGATCTATTACTGGGACTCAAGGAAGAAAGGATAGTTATAATCGCTCAAGAATACCTAAACAATTGTGTAACGAAATATTAAAATCATATGCCATACATCAGTAAAGAAGAAGTAAAAGCAATAAGAGAAGAACTGAAGCAAGCATTCCCTTCAAAATTAGGTTGGAAATTATCGATAGTTAACCAAGATGGTTATAATTTGAGGATAAGTATCATGGAAGCTCCAGTTGAGCTTAGAAATAATCCCAATAGAGGATATGAGCAAGTAAATCATTACTATTTAAAAAATAGAGCTGAAGAGTTGTCGCAGATAACAGAGATAGCTAACAGAAATAATTATGATAGGTCAGATGTTCAGAATGATTATTTCGATGTTGGTTACTATTTAAATATAACTATAGGAAAGTGGGATACACCATTTGTGTTAAAAAAGTGTTAATATCAAACATTTATTTATATATTTGTAATCAATAAAACTATGAGAGATTTTTATGCAATATTCGGAGAAGAATGCCATTATTTTATGTCTTGGAATTTAGTAGGAGCTAAACAGTGGATTAAAGACCATCTAAGCGAAGAAAAGACTTGGATTATAAAAGAAGTAGTATGGAAGAATTAAATAAACAACTAGAGCAGATTGTAATCGATAATCAGAAGATACTGGATATGAAGATTGTCGATTACGATTTTGTTAATAGCGTTAGAAAATATATGTATGATACTGCCTTAGCCTATTTTAGACTAAAAAACAAAACAGTATTATTAAAGAGATTGTCTTGGAAGAATGTACCAACTGAACAGATTATGCAAATAACTGAACGTGGACTAGTTCAACTAAGATACGACCTAAAGTCCGAAGTGGATCTTAAGTTATTGAAATTCATAATCCCCATTGATTAAGTTAATCTATATAAAAGATATATCGTAGGCGGTGTATATGCGTGAGTCAAAGTTGGGAATCAATCGGGGAAGAAAATTCATAGTACCAACAAATATACATATTCTTGACTATTAGGAGAGACTGATTAAAAATGCCTGCATTGAAGAATGTGGGCATTCTTTGTATCCCACCGAGGTAACCTATAATTCAGATTTCAATCGCTCCAAATATAAACAGAAGTCCATAGCCTCTTGTTGAGCGTGATTGATCCAATCTAACTTACTTAAATCTGTTCTCTCTAGTGTTACTCCATATTTATTAATTCCAACAGTAGAACGGTCTTTAAATTGCTTTATAACACTTTCTACTATAGAATCCACAATTACAGTTTCTTTATAAGGATTACCCTCTGTTCCAAAGAATACTACTCCAGTATGATTTATACTCATAATTTTATATAAAAGATACAAAGATACTAAATTATATTTTAATATCCTATATATTTCTTAATAATAATAATAATAATACTTTTTATATAAAATAATAGAAAATAGACCCCCCCCCTATTTTCGTATACTGTTTTTAGGGGGGGGGGTATAAAAGCGTGTTTTTTTATTTTATTGATGAATCGATGAATATTTTTTGTTAAAGTTTTCTAAATTGTTTTTTTTATTTGGATTTGATATGTAGATTTGTACCCGAAGTCAAGGAAGCAAAATTGCAGCAGACTTTAAACAAATACAGATGGATTTAATATTAGAACAAATCGAGTCATTAGAAATGGTTATAGACAACCAAGCAAAGAAATTAAGTAAAGCCGAATATTATTTAAAAAGATTAGCTGAAATTGAAACTAATTTTAGTACCTTTGGCTTTCTATCATTTGAGGAACAAGTAGATAAACAACTAATCCTTCAAAAATTTCAATAATGGAAAAGATAGAGAAGTTTGATAAGTGGATGAGAAGTACAGTAAAATCCATATATTATTATGATCACGAAAAAATGTCTAACGCATATGATAAAATAAAAAGATAATGGAATTAAATAGTAACTATAGGATAGTATATGATAGCGATAATACTATCCTTCAGTATTTTGAACAAAGAGAGAAAACAGTATATGATGCTTTAACGAGAAAACATATTGGAACAGGAGAGTTTAAAGAGCATACAGTTAATTACTACTATCCTAGTTTAAAAACTGCTTTAAACGGATTTCTTATCAAATGTCTTTGGGATACAGAAACAGCTACTGATTTATTAGAAAAACTAGAACGTTTAGAGAAGTTAATTAAATCAATTAAAAATGAGTAATAGACAACAAGCATTACAGAATAATGAGCTTTATACAATGAACCATACTGGGGAGGCAATTGCTTGCTCTAATGCTCCTCAACGTAGTGAAGATTGGTACAAAGAAAGATATGGTAAGTTTACTGCCTCTACGATCCACAAATTACTTGGAGCTAGAGGTCTAGGTCAGACTGGAGAGAGTTATGCAATTGAGAAAGCTATAGAACAATTATATGGACAAATTGAAGATGGATATAAAGGCGCTGATATGCAAAGAGGAATAGACCTTGAACCACTGGCTTTTGCAAAGTTTAAAGAATTGTATCCTGAAACTACAGAATCTTTTATGTATCCATATGGAGAACACGCAGGAGCATCTCCAGATGGAGTTGTAGGAGCTGATGGAATACTTGAGATTAAATGTCCTAGAGCTACTAAGTTTTTTAAGATAGTTGCTGATGGTAATATCGATAGTGAGTACATTGCTCAAATGCAAATGCAAATGTTGTGTAGTGGAGCTAAGATGGCGTATTTCTTCAATTATTGTATTGTTCACGGAGAGGAATTACATCATTTGATTAAAGTGCCTAGAGATGAAGCTATGATAACTTTAATTAAGGAAAGACTTGAGATGGCTATTGCTATTAAAGAAAGTTATATCACTAAGATAACTAATAATTTAAAAGTATAATGCCACAGTGTACAACACCCGAAACAATTGGTAGACAATTTGGAGTAGGGAAAAATGCTATAATAAGAAGATTTAAAAAACTTGGAGTTGAACCATTTAATTTAAATCATAAGTTATACTTTTTGAATAGCGATATAGACCTATTAAGAGAGAAAAAAAGAATTAGTATCCTAACAACGACTGTTGAACGATTTCATATAATAGAGTACTTCTTATCAAATAAACACAATGGCTCTAAAGTAATAGCTGATTTCTTAGATATTTCAGTTAGAAAAGTAGATAGAGTTATCTCTGATTATTTCAATGCGGGATCTTTTGTTGTAATACAAAGTAAGTTATGATAACTAAATGTAAAGGAACAGATTGTCCTATAAGAATGTGGTGCTACAGATTTACTTCAATGCCGGAGAAGTTAAACCAAAAGTATTTAGAAGTAGTTCCTAAAATTGTAGATGGCGATTGTGATGAGTACTGGGAAAATCAATGCCCATACTGTAATGAGTATAACGGAATACATAAATTTGATTGCGCCACTAATAAAATAACAGTAATACTATGAATCGAGATGAGTACATAAGAATAAAGGAATCAACTCCAATGGAGCTAGTGTGGATTTATTACAAAGAACACTCCGATACGCTAACTAAAGGAGAATTATATATGTACTTAAACTCTTATGATAATATAAATACAATTCTAAATACTGTAATATCTAGGTATGATAAAAAATTTGATATAACAGTTGTACTTACAGCAGATGGCAAATACATAAAATCAATATGAGAAATCACGAAATAAGTAAAATACTGGTAGACGCTGGTATTAAAGAGCATAGACTTTGGGATAAACCAAGACCAAAATGGGACGATTACGATTTCATAGTTTTAGACTGTCTAAAACGTGGGGTTGCAATCGAAAAAAAAAACATGTTAG
>Ga0209499_1000203_pt1 | contig 44073 bp, 34 predicted proteins | sample C_130208_EF_Meta_FD_187306 | JGI IMG/M metagenome (GOLD analysis project Ga0209499, IMG submission 187306) | Freshwater microbial communities from Lake Croche, Canada to study carbon cycling - C_130208_EF_MetaG (SPAdes) (version 2) | ecosystem: Environmental > Aquatic > Freshwater > Lake... | reverse complement strand
TCCCGAAACAGCCTTAAATCCAAAAGAGGTTCTAATCATAAAAAACCACCCTGAAGCCTAGGCTCTCAGGGTGGTTCTGATAGAAGCGATCGTCAAGGCTGTTCTTATCTGGGATTGTAAATCCTACTGCCCCGGACGGGTGCCACCTTCGCGGCGGGCTAGGAAGGCCAGGCGTTCGAACAGGTGGACGTCTTGCTCGTTCTTTAGCAGGGCCCCGTGCAGCGGTGGGATCAGCTTGGTGGGGTCCTTTTCGCGCAGGACGCTCTCGTCAATATCTTCGACCAGCAGCAGCTTGAGCCAATCGAGCAGTTCAGACGTGGAGGGCTTCTTCTTCAGGCCGGGGACCTTCCGCATGTCATAGAAGATGCGCAGGGCTTCGGCGACCAGCTTTTGCTTGATGCCTGGGAAGTGGACATCGACGATGGACTTCATCGTGTCGTCATCTGGGAAGCGGATATAGTGGAAGAAGCAGCGGCGCAGGAACGCGTCGGGCAGCTCTTTTTCGTTGTTCGAGGTGATGATCACGACGGGACGAACCGCAGCCTTAATGGTCTGATTGGTCTCGTAGACATAGAACTCCATCCGATCCAGCTCTTGCAGCAGGTCGTTCGGGAACTCGATATCGGCCTTATCGATTTCGTCGATCAGCAGGACTGGACGGACGGGCGCGTCGAACGCTTCCCAAAGCTTGCCCTTCTTGATGTAGTTACCAATGTCCTTGACCTTCTCGTCGCCAAGCTGGCTGTCCCGCAGGCGGGTCACGGCGTCATATTCATAGAGGCCTTGCTGGGCCTTGGTGGTCGACTTGACGTGCCAGGTCAACAGCGGGGCATTGAGAGCCTTGGCGACCTCATAGGCCAATACGGTCTTGCCGGTGCCGGGCTCGCCCTTGATCAGAAGAGGACGCTCCAAGGCGATTGCGGCATTAACGGCGACTTTAAGGTCTTCGGTGGCGACATAGTCGCTGGTGCCCTGAAAACGCTGGCTCATCTGTGGTCGTCTCCTAAGGGGTCGCTTCCCAACGGTGGGGCGATCCTCAAACCCGTTTTTAAACTCCCCCCAACCTAAAGGCCGTTTGAAGGGTTTCAAGCACGATTACGGCTTTGAGGCCGTGCGAGCCACTTAAAACGTTCGTTTGAACCGGAGTGACCTAAGGGCAGGGGGTTAGGCGGGCGAAATGAAGGTCTCGGTGAGGGCGTCAGAGATCTGTTCCATCACCGGCTGCCAGTCCCGGAAGGCCTCGGGGGTGAAGACGCGAACCTGCGGATACCAGGGCAGAGAATCGGTGCCGAGCCGCGTCCATGCCCCCGGAATGGATATGATCCAAACCGGCGCACCGCAGGCGGCAGCGATGTTGGTGGTCGCATTGGAAAAGCCCAGCGTCAGGTCGAGGGCGCAGGCGAGCGCACCCACATCGGCTAGATCGTCTTTCAGATTGATCTCCGGCGGCTGCCAGATATCGATGCCATATTCTGCCTTGGCTTGCACAATCTCGGCCTCAGTTTCGCCGTACTGCATATTGACGAAGGTAATGCCGGGCGTCTCCAAGACCGAGCGCCACTGCTCAAACGGCGAGAAGGACCGCAGGCGCGATCCATCCATGCGCAAGCTCTTCCATAGGATGCCGACCTTCGGGCCAGGCGGCGCTGATTTCAATTGCTCCGTCCAGTAGGCGACCCGGTCGGGATCCGCCGTCAGGAAGTTCTTTTTCTGGGGGAAGTCGACAATTGACCGGCGGTATCTGCGCAAAAGCGAGGCCAAGGGTGCCCAGGCATCAATGATCGACGGGTCTTCGATAAATTTCGCTGCCCGCATAATGCGGTGCTCGTAGCGGAAGGTGACGTGGGCCCCGACCTCGATGGTCGGGAAGGACTGTTGGAACAGATCAACCAATCGCTCTTCAACCGCCAGGGTCAATTTGCCGGTTGGGCCGATCTCTTCGATCAGGTCTGGAATGAGGTTGCCGAACAGGACCTCGTCTCCCAGCCCCTGTTCGCCAATCACCAATATGGACTTGCCCCGCACGTCCATTTCGGGAGTCCATTTGGGGCGGTCTATATAGAAGTGCAGGACGTCGGCGAAATTGGGGTCAAGGCGGACCTCATACTCATCCCAACCTTCACCAATCTTGCCCAAGCACATCAACATGGTCGAACGTGACATGCGCATCATGGCGATCTCATCAAGGCCGATCCTGCCGGTCATCGCCTCGTCGCAGGCCTCGATAGCCGCGCTCAGGTCTCCGAGAATATGATGGGCATTACCCAAGTTATACCGCGCCTTCGCGAAGGTCGGATCGTTTCGAAGTGCTTCTTCGTAGAACAGCTTTGAGGATGCGACCTCGCCCTGTTCGCTGAGTACCGTGCCGAGGGTGTTCCACAGTAAGGGGTCTTCGCGATGTACGTTCAGAGCGGACTTCAGGACGTCGACCGCCTCGTCATAGCGCTGCCCGTCACGCAGGATGCAGGCCAGATTGTTGGCGATCTCGTTGGAGGTGGGGTCTTTGGCGAGGCAGAGGCGAAAGAGCTGTTCCGCGATCTCCTTCATGTTCATGCGATAGGCCAATCGCCCGAGGTCAGAGGCCACCATTTCGGGGTCATCGAGCAGTTGGAAGGCCGACTCATAGCATTTGAGGGCGTTCATCAGATCGCCCGTCTTCTCTTTTGAGATGGCCAGCAGGTACCAGCCGAGCCCGTTTCGTTCGTCTATATCGAGTACAGCAAGTGCTAGCTCGGTCGACTTGGCGTAATTGTCCTTTTTGAGGAAATCCAAACTCCGGTTGATCAAAGGGATCAGGGATTGGTGGCGCAACGCATCCGCGTGAGACTTGATTCGGTTTAGGGAGCGCTTGGATGTCGAATCGCCTGCGGTTTGTGACGCGGCCACGCGAGGCGGCACTTGAGCGCCGGTGGCGATCTGCTCCCCCAATTTGGCGGGATCAAGTTGAAGTCCAAAGGCAGTGGAGGACTCTAAGTGGTTGCGCTTTGCCATAGATGGCCCATCGGTTTTCGGTGCCAATCTTGGCTGTACAGACTTAAGATGGCGCTAAAACATTAACGCTGCGCTAACCATAAATCGGATAGACCAATCCCGAAGCCCCTCATCGTTTCCCTGCAACATTAAATTCGCAATCAACGGGTTACGGTATAGGGTTGACGAGTGTGGGGGGCTTTTGGTCTCCTAGGCGGACGGCTGTCTAACCCACGGTCTGAATATCGGAGCCTGCCCCTATGCCCCTAAAGCTGTCACTCAAACCGGGCGAGAAATTCGTTCTCAATGGGGCTGTCGTGCAAAACGGAGATCGGCGGGGAACGCTGATTTTGCAGAACAAGGCCTCCGTCCTGCGCGAAAAAGACATCATGCAGGAGGCAGAGGTTACGACACCGTCGCGGCGTATATATTTCCCCGTAATGATGATGTACCTAGATGAAACATCGGCTCACCAGTACTATGACGAATTCGTTCTGCGATTGAGTGAGTTTATGGCCGTGATTGAGAACCCGAGTGTGCTGACGGACTGCGTTGGCATATCGAAGCACGTTCTGGCGCGGGAATTCTACAAAGGCTTAATGCTGGCCCGGAAGTTGATGGAATACGAAGACGAGAGGTTGGCGAATGTCGCTGCAGGCCTACCAAAAAGCGTCAGCGCGGGCTGAAAACCCCCGTGAGATGGAGTACCGACTTTTCGGACAGGTGACCCGCGCCTTGATGGCTGCGGCGGAAGTTGACGTGTCTGATACCGCGACTCGCATTGATGCCCTGGACTGGAACCGGCGGTTATGGTCGGTCTTAGCGACCGACTGTGCTGACTCTGCCAACAGTTTGCCGGTAGAGTTGCGGGCGCAAATCATATCTCTGAGCATCTGGGTGAATAAGCACAGCAGCGCTGTGATGCGTCGGGAGGAAGATTTTGCCCCCCTGATCGACGTCAATCGGATCATGATGCAAGGCTTGGCTGGACAGGTCGATAGCCCGGCAGAATAGTCCCTGTTGATTTGGGCCAATCTGCGTTGAGCGCTAACGCCTTTCGGCTCCATGATGAGGAGCCGTAATCCTCAATGGATTATCACACTGATTTTATAGTGTTTTTGGCTTTTTGTCGGCGATGAGATTTAGTAATTAATATTATTGATTTATTAGATAGTTCGAGTTATCAACAAGAGCGGCATAAATTGCCGGGGGGTAAAAATTACCCTGATCATACAGAAGGATCGTTGATATGGCGCTATACAGCGTTAATACGAACCGTAATGCCATGATTGCGCTTCAAAATTTGAACGTAACGGGCGCGGAACTGGGTCAGACCCAGATGCGTATTTCGACCGGACGCAAGGTCGACAGTGCGAAAGACAATGGCTCCACCTGGGCAATCGCCCAATCAATGCGGGGCACGTCAACATCTCTGAATGCGGTGAAGGACTCTCTTCAACGTGGGCAGTCCACACTCGATGTGGCGCTCGCGGCAGGGTCTGCAGTCTCTGACCTGCTCGTGCAGATGAAGGAAAAGGCGCTCGCCGCTTCGGATACCACCCTTGATACGACGGGTCGTTCCGCCTTGAACGAAGACTTCAAGGCGCTGCGCGATCAGTTGGCCAAGACCGTGGCCAATGCCGACTTCAACGGCACCAACATGATCAAGACGGGCGGCGCCACCCTAGCGGCCCTCGCCAATGCGGCGGGCACCAGCAAGATTACGGTTGCCGCCCAGTCTCTCGGTTTGGGCAGTGCCAACCTGACCGGTATCGGCAGTACTGCGTCTCTGTTTGCGGCGTCTGCGGGTACAGCTCAGGCCATGATTGCAACGGTCAACACGGCCATTGGTAAGGTCAGCACCGCTCTGGCAAAGATGGGTACCGGTTCCAAGGCGCTCGATCTGCACCTGGCCTTCATCATGAAACTGCAAGACACCTTAGATAACGGCGTGGGCAACCTCGTCGATGCCGATCTGGCCAAGGAAAGCGCCAAGCTACAGTCGCTGCAGACAAAACAGCAACTGGGTGTGCAGGGCCTGTCGATTGCCAACCAGTCTACCTCTGCCCTACTCGGCCTGTTCCGATAGGGTTTAGCTCGCAGTAAGCGAACCTACGGCGGGGGTCATGGCCCCCGCCGATTAGGCCCCTTGCGGGGTTAGAACCAGCCGGCGTCTCGCAGGCCCGCAGCATAGCTGCGGCTGACCGGCACCCTTGTCCCGTCCTTTAGGGTCAAGGTGGCGCGGCCGTCACCGCGCGCCGCTTCGACAATCCCCGCCTTGGCGACCCACCAAGAGCGGTGCGTTCGCGCGCCTTCAATACCGTCAAGCTCACCAATGGCGTCCGCCAAGCGCATCAGGATCAGGTCCGAGCCCCGATCCGTGTGCAGCCGCAGATAATGGTCTTCGGCCTCGACGGCCAGCAGGGACGCGCCCTTAAGTTTTGTTGGAAAACGGCTCAGAAAGCGAACCGTTTCGGTTTGCCCTTCAGTGGATGAGGTCGTCTGCTGACGCTGTTCGGTGGCATAGTTCAGCGCCGTCATGGCGATCGTGATGATCAGAACCTGCGGCAGGTAAGTCAAAGCCGTCAAGGTTTCGCTGGGCTTTGGCAACATCATCGTGGACGCGAAATAGACCATCAGGTCAATCGGCCCCGTAATGATCGCCACGATCAGCAGGCCTTGAAGCCAAGGGCGGGTTTCGAGAATTTCAAACCTTTGGATCAGGCTGATGGCGACGGCTCCCATCGCGCTACCGCCGATCATCAGCCCGGCCCAATAGGCGAGGCGCAAGGCAACGGGGGCTCCGTCCGTGCCAAAGGCTCCGGAGAAGGAGAGGAACAGGGCCGCAATGGCCCCGATTCCCAAGCCCCGCGCATTTCGCAACAACAACCTTACCGTTGGCGAAGCGCCAAGGGCGACACCCTTCCATTGACGAAGGCTAGGCGGTGATTGGCGAAGATCGGGCTGCACGGACGGGTCAGGCCTATATTGAGGGGGCGGACATTTACACCGATCAGGCCCCCGCCTGATCCATTCAAGATCGAGGCACTATCATGATCTTTGGGGCTGGCAAACGTAACCTCTTCATCGTCACCGTCGGCCTTGGCCTGCTGGCCATTATCTATGCCGCCGTCCCCCTGATCGGCCTGCCGCGAGTCCATGGTCTCCATTGGCCCAGACTAGAGCTGTTGGCGGCTCAGCCCCTGAAGGTTCAGGTCCATATAGCCGCCGCCCTTTTGGCCTTTAGCCTTGGGCTCGTGCTCTTTGCCGCGCCCAAGGGCACCTTGCCTCACCGGACCTTGGGGTGGATTTGGGTGGTTTTTATGACTACCGTGGCGGCCTCGTCCCTGTTCATGACGGGCCTAAATGGGAATGCCTATTCCTGGATTCACATGCTTTCAGGCTATGTCCTGATCTCTTTGCCCGCCGGGGTCATTGCCGCGCGGCGCCATAAGGTTCTGGTCCATCAACGCGCCATGACCGGCATGTTTCTCGGCGGCATGGTCATAGCCGGAGCCTTCACCTTTTTCCCGGGCCGATTAATGTGGCGCGTGATAATGGGTTAGGGCTGAAGGCCTTGGTCCGGCCATGATTTGGGCCGACGAGACGCTTTCGATGTTTAATCGGTACGCGTCACACCATGGCCAGTTCTATCTTTCACGATCCGTCAGGTCAGCGCGCGCGGCGGGCCGGATTGGTGCTTGCTCTCGTCGTGTCGGGCATCTTGGCCGTCATTGCCGCCTTTTTCATGACACTGGCGACAGCGCCGCGATTGCCGGACATGCAGCTTCGCGATCCACGCGCCCTGTCGGCCCTGCACCGTGAAAATATCCAAGGTCTCAAGACCAAGCCGGGATGGACCCGCGTGCCTCATCCGCATATGGCCACGCGCGGCGGGCAGGCTAAGCCGCTGACGGTTGGGTTCTATGTCAGTTGGGATGAGCTTTCGCGCCATTCCCTGACCGACCATCTGGCCCAGCTTGATGTGGTCGCGCCGCAATGGCTTGCCTTAAAGGACGCCAAGGGGGCCATAACCCTCACCGAAGATCCTCAAGCCACGGCGATGATCGCGGCGGCGGCCCATCGCCCGTCAGTTTTGCCTGTTCTGTTTAATGCCAAAAATATGGCCTTTAACGGGGAGATGGCCGACCGTTTCTTAGCCGATCCAGAAGCGCGCAAAAGGATGGTGGCGCAGCTGGTCGACCTCGCCAAGCGGCGTGGCTATGGCGGCTATGTCTTCGACTTGGAAAACCTATCGACTGCGGGCCTTCGCGCCTATCCCAGCTTTGTCGCCCAAGCGGTTGCGGCCCTGCGTCCGTTAGGCCGGGAGGTCTGGGTGACCGCTCCGATGGACGATCCTGAATGGCCCCTCGCCAAGCTGCAAAAGGCCTCCGACAGCCTGATGCTAATGGCCTATGACGAGCACTGGTTGACCGGTGATCCTGGTCCCGTGGCCGGGCAAGACTGGTATCAGTCCCATATGGCCGAGAGCTTTAAGGTCCTTGATCCGGCCAAGACCATGATGATCCTCGGGGCCTATGGCTATGACTGGACCCTCGCATCCGGTACCAGCAAGGGCCGGGCCGATGTGGTGACCTTCCATGAGGCGTCGGTTCTTGCCCGTGATGCGGGCGCGGATGTGCGCATGGATCACGCCTCGCTCAATCCGGGCTTTGCCTATCAAGATGACCAAAAGCAGCAGCATTCGGTTTGGTTCTTGGATGCGCCGACCCTGTTTAATCAGATCAAGGTTGCCGACGCATGGCATCCCCGGGCCTATGGGGTTTGGCGGCTCGGCTCAGAGGACCCCGGTATCTGGCCGCTCTTGGGCAAGCCCTATGGGACCGTATCCTCAGCAGGTCTAACCAAAATGGGACCGGGAGAGGGCGTTGATTTTGATGGCACGGGAGAGGTTTTGCATGTCGCCTCGACGCCATCGGCAGGAAAACGCTCCTTCACGGTTGATCCCAGTCATGGCCTGATTGTCGATCAGCACTATGAGGTCTTGCCGTCGTCCTATGAGATCAAACGCTATGGGGCCCATCCGGGGCTTGTCGCCTTGACCTTTGACGATGGCCCGGATCCCCGTTGGACCCCTGAAATACTTGATATTTTGAAGGAAAAGAAGGCGCCCGCGACCTTTTTCATCATTGGCGAGAATATGCAGACCTGGCCGGGCCTGGTGCAGCGTGAGCTGGATGAGGGCCATATGGTCGGTAGCCACACCTATACCCATCCCAATATTGGCGAGATCTCTGCGGTTCAGACAGTGCTTGAGCTGAATGTGACCCAGCGCCTGTTCGAAACCCTGACCGGACGGTCCATGCGTCTGTTTCGCCCGCCCTATTTCGGTGACGCTGAGCCTTCAACGCCGCGCGAAGTGGCGCCGATCCTCGCGGCTCAAAAACAGGGCTATCTGACGGTCGGCCTTCGGATCGATCCGGATGATTGGCAAAAGCCCGACGCCCGGCTGATCGTTGATCGGACCTTGGCGCGGCTCGCGGACGATAATCCTGAGACGGGCGGGCAGGTGGTCTTGTTGCACGATTCTGGCGGCAATCGCGAGCACACGGTCGCGGCCCTTCCCAAGCTAATCGATGCCCTTCGCGCCCATGGCTATCGGCTGGTCACAGTTTCAGAGTTGGCGGGACTGTCGCCAAGGTTAGCCCTGCCGCCGACATCGCGCGATGATCTCGACATCACCCTTGATCGCTTGGGGTTTGGATTTTTCCGCATCGTCAATGCCTTTTTGCGGGTGCTGTTTATCACCGCCATTGCCCTTGGCGTAGCGCGCTTAGCCTTCTTGGCCAGCCTGTCCCTTGTCCATCGGTTTACGGTTGAGGTGCGCACGCCGCCCGAGCTTGATCCGGCGACCGGGCCAATGGTCACGGTCCTGATTCCTTGTTTCAACGAGGAAATGGTCATTGTGAATTCGGTGCGCCAGATTTTGGCATCGAACTGGAGCCATATGGAGGTCATTGTCCTTGACGATGGATCCAAAGACCGCACAGCCGCTGTGGTCACGGAGGCCTTTCAAGACCATCCACAGGTTCGCCTGATGAGCTTTGAAAATGGCGGTAAGGCGCTGGCCTTGAACCGAGGCCTCGTCGAGGCCAAGGGCGACATCATCGTGGCGCTCGATGCCGACACGCTCTTTGCACCAGAGGCCTTGGGTCGTCTGGCCCGCTGGTTTGTTGATCCGCAGATCGGCGCTGTGGCGGGCAATGCCTTGGTCGGCAACCGGCTCAATCTGATTACCCGCTGGCAGGCGCTGGAATATGTCACAGCGCAAAATCTTGAACGGCGCGCGCTGGCGGCGCTGGGGGCCGTGACGGTGGTACCGGGTGCAGTCGGGGCGTGGCGCAAGTCGACCCTCATCGATCTGGGCGGCTATCCGCCCGACACGCTGGCCGAGGATCAGGATCTGACCATCGCGGTTCAGCGCGCCGGTTGGGATGTCGCCTTCGATCCCGATGCGCGAGCCTATACAGAAGCCCCTGATACGGTGGCGGGCCTGCTTAAGCAGCGGTTTCGATGGTCGTTCGGCACCTTGCAGTGCCTGTGGAAACATCGCGACGGTCTTTTCAATATCAAGACGCCTGTCCTCGGCTTCATTGCCCTGCCGCAGATCTGGCTCTTTCAAATCCTGTTGGCGGTCGTCGCCCCCTTGGTCGATCTCGCGGTTGTCTGGGGCGTGGTTAGCGGGATCTTGGCCCACATCGCCCATCCGATCGAATGGTCGCCGGATGAGACCACTAATATCCTGCTCTATTGGGGCGTCTTTGTGCTGATTGACCTGATGGCTGGGGTGATGGGGATGGCGATGGAGCGTGAAGCGCCGTGGTCTGACCTGCCTTGGCTGCCGCTTCAGCGGTTTGGCTATCGCCAACTGATGTATTCGGTGGTCGTCCGCGCTGTGATCACGGCCGTTCGTGGCCCTCAGGTTGGTTGGGGTAAGTTGGAGCGCCGTGGGACCGCCTCTGCGCCCCTATTTGCGCCCAAGTCTTCAGGGGGTTGAATTTCCTCTTGGGCTCTGTTGATCTGGCCAGAAGGGGGCGTTCATAGCCCGATGCTGGGCGTCTGTTCTGATGGCGGGCGCAATGGCGCAAAATCCCGCTGCCCATGTCGCGTCGGATAAAGAACAAATTCGGCGCAAAGCGTGTTTTCCTTGGCCTGTTTGGTTGCGCCTGCGGATAGCCGTCTCTATAACGCGGTTCAAGATTGGTGCTGAACCTGTGTTCGGTGCTGTGTTTTCCGCGATTTTCTAGCCGCGACCGGACCTCATGAACATTCACGAGCATCAAGCCAAGGCCGTCCTCAAAGAGTTCGGCGTTCCTGTTCCACGCGGCTTTGCCGCCTTTACGGTCGATGAGGCCGTTAAGGGTGCTGAAGCCCTCGGCGGTCCTGTCTGGGTCGTCAAGGCCCAGATCCACGCCGGCGGCCGTGGTAAGGGCGGCGGCGTCAAGGTCGTCAAGTCGATTGACGCCGTGCGCGAAGAGGCGACCCGCATGCTGGGCATGACGCTGGTCACCCATCAGACCGGCCCCGCTGGTCGCTTGGTTCGCCGCCTCTATGTCGAAGAGGGCGCGGCCATTGCGCGCGAACTTTATCTGTCCTTGCTGGTTGACCGGGTCACATCGCGCGTCTCCGTCGTCGCCTCGACCGAGGGCGGCATGGACATTGAGGAAGTGGCAGCCCACACGCCTGAAAAGATCATGGCCTTCTCGATTGACCCTGCGACCGGCGTGTTCCCGCATCATGCGCGGACCTTGGCATCGTCCTTGGGCCTGACCGGTGCAGCGGCCAAGCAGATCCAGACCCTCTTGCCTTCGCTCTATAAGGCCTTTGTCGAGCGCGACATGGAGATGTTGGAAATCAACCCGTTGATCGTCACCGCTGACGACCAGCTTCGCGTTCTGGACGCTAAGATCTCTTTCGACAGCAATGCCCTCTATCGTCAGCCGGAAATGCGCGAGCTTCGCGACATGACCGAAGAGGACGAAAAAGAGATCGAGGCCTCCAAGTACGATCTGTCCTACATCACGCTCGACGGCGAAATTGGCTGCATGGTCAATGGCGCTGGTCTGGCCATGGCGACCATGGACATTATCAAGCTCTATGGGGCTGAGCCTGCCAACTTCCTCGATGTTGGCGGCGGCGCGTCTAAGGAAAAGGTTACGGCAGCCTTTAAGATCATCACCTCCGATCCGGCGGTGAAGGGGATCTTGGTCAATATCTTCGGCGGCATCATGCGCTGTGACATCATCGCCGAAGGTGTGGTGGCTGCGGTCAAGGAAGTCGGCCTGAAGGTGCCTTTGGTGGTTCGTTTGGAGGGGACCAATGTCGCCCTCGGCAAGCAGATCATCAATGAGAGCGGCCTAAACGTCATCGCAGCGAACGACCTGTCGGACGCCGCAGAAAAAATCGTCAAGGCCGTGCGGGCCGGAAACTGAGCTGGATCCCACCGGGTCCGAAGATCGATTTCTAGAAAGCTGAAGCAGGGCGCATGTCCATCCTGATCGACAAGAACACCAAGGTTATCTGCCAGGGAATCACCGGTTCTCAGGGCACATTCCACACCGAGCAGGCCATAGCCTATGGCACGCAGATGGTTGCTGGGGTCACCCCCGGCAAGGGCGGCATGACGCATGTTGGCCTTCCCGTCTATGACACGGTGGCCGAAGCCCGCGAGCGTACCGGTGCGACCGCTACGGCCATCTATGTGCCGCCGCCGTTTGCCGCCGACTCGATCCTAGAGGCCATCGCCGCTGAGGTCCCGCTGATCGTCTGCATTACCGAAGGCATCCCCGTGGCCGACATGGTCAAGGTGCGCCGCGCGCTCGACGGCTCCAAGTCACGCCTGATCGGTCCAAACTGCCCCGGCGTTCTGACGCCAGATCAGTGCAAGATCGGCATCATGCCCGGAAATATCTTCTCCAATGGCTCGGTGGGCGTTGTTTCTCGCTCCGGCACCCTTACCTATGAGGCTGTTTTCCAGACCACGAACGTGGGCTTGGGTCAGACCACGGCTGTCGGCATCGGCGGCGATCCGGTCAAGGGCACCGAGTTCATCGACATTCTGGAAATGTTCTTGGCCGACGAAGCCACCAAGTCGATCATCATGATCGGTGAAATTGGTGGCTCTGCCGAAGAGGATGCTGCGGACTTCATTAAGCATTCCAAGATTAAAAAGCCTATGGTCGGGTTCATCGCCGGCCGCACAGCCCCTCCGGGGCGTCGGATGGGTCACGCGGGCGCGATCATCTCCGGCGGCAAGGGTGGCGCTGAAGACAAGATCGCAGCGATGGAGGCCGCGGGTATCCGCGTGTCGCCGTCTCCCGCAGCACTTGGCCAGACCTTGGTCGAGTTGCTTAAGAGCCTGTGATCTACACACGCAAGGGAGCGATCCGCATCGGCTGATGTCCTGCGGCGGATCGCCTAGGAACGAAGACTATGGCGGACGATACCGGGCGGCTGAATCAACTTCTTGAGCAGACCTCCTTCCTCTACGGCGGCAACAGTGCATTCGTAGAGGCGCTCTATGCGCGGTGGGCGAAAGACCCAGCCTCGGTAGAGCCTTCGTGGCAGGTCTTCTTCGCCGGTCTGCATGAGCCGACCGCCGATGCGGTCGATGCTGTGCGCAAGCCCGGTTGGGTCGGCGGCCAGACGCCTCAGGCTCGTCCCGATTGGCTATCGGCCCTTGATGGTCAGTGGCCTGCGGTCGAGGCCAAGATCGCTCAAAAGATCACGGATAAGGCTCCGGCGGCGACGCCTGAAGCGGTTCGCGCCGCGACGCTCGACAGTCTGCGCGCCATTATGATGATCCGCGCCTATCGTGTGCGCGGCCATTTTGCGGCCAATCTCGACCCGTTGGGCCTAGACGAAAAGCCCGATACGACGGAGCTCGATCCAGCCAGCTATGGCTTCTCTGAGGCCGACTATGATCGCCCGATATTCCTCGATTATGTTTTGGGCCTAGAGACCAGCACCGTGCGTGAGATCGTCTCGATCCTGCGCCGGACCTACTGTGGCAATGTCGGCGTGCAATATATGCACATCTCCGACCCGGTCGAAAAGCAGTGGCTGCAGGAGCGGATCGAAGGCAAGGATAAGGAAATCACCTTCACGCCTCAGGGCAAGGTGGCGATCCTCAAGAAGCTGATTGAGGCCGAGGGCTTCGAGCGCTTCTTGCACAAGCGTTTCCCCGGCACCAAGCGCTTTGGTCTGGATGGCGGTGAGGCCACGGTGCCCGCGCTCGAACAGATCATCAAGCGCGGCGGGGCTCTGGGCGTCGATGATATCGTCATTGGCATGCCTCACCGAGGCCGTCTGAACGTGCTGGCCGCCGTGATGGGCAAGCCCTATCGCGTCATCTTCCACGAGTTCCAAGGCGGATCGTCGGTTCCGTCTGATATCGGCGGCTCAGGCGATGTGAAATACCATATGGGCGCGTCCTCGGACCGCAGCTTCGACGACAACAATGTCCACCTGTCACTGACCGCCAACCCGTCTCACCTCGAGATCGTCAATCCGGTCGTGCTCGGTAAGGCCCGCGCCAAGCAGGCCGAAAAGCTTCGCCAAGATCCAGAGGGTGGCCGCGGTCACGTGCTGCCGCTGCTGCTCCACGGCGATGCGGCCTTTGCCGGTCAGGGCGTGGTGGCTGAATGTTTCGCCCTGATGGGGCTGAAGGGCTATCGCACGGGCGGTACCATTCACTTCATCGTCAATAATCAGATCGGCTTTACCACCAGCCCGCGCTTCTCGCGCTCGTCCCCCTATCCATCGGACGTGGCTTTGATGGTCGAGGCCCCGATCCTGCACGCCAATGGGGACGACCCAGAGGCTGTGGTCTTTGCCGCCAAGGTCGCTACCGAATATCGTCAGAAGTTCGGCAAGGACGTGGTCATCGATATGTTCTGTTATCGCCGGTTCGGCCATAATGAGGGCGACGATCCGACCATGACCCAGCCCTTGATGTACGCCAAGATCAAGGGCCACCCCTCGACCCGCGAAATCTATAGCCAGCGTTTGATCGAACAGGGTGTGGTCACGGCGGCCGAGGTGGACGGCTGGTTGGCCGGCTTTGAGTCCTTCCTCGATGCCGAATTTGAGGCCGGTAAGGTCTATAAGGCCGACAAGGCCGACTGGTTGGACGGAGCCTGGAGCGGGTTCGCGCGTCCTGACGGCGATGATCGCAAGTTCGACACCGCCGTGCCACTGCAAAAGCTCAAGGATATTGGCTCGCGCCTGACGACGGTTCCCAACCACATTGACGTCCACAAGACCGTCAAGCGTGTGGTCGAAGGACGCCGGACCGCCATCGAAGCCGGTGAAGGTCTGGACTGGTCAACGGGCGAGCATCTGGCCTTTGCAACCCTGCTCGATGAGGGCTTCCCCGTCCGCCTGTCTGGCCAGGACAGTGTGCGCGGCACCTTCGTGCAACGCCATTCGGACCTAATCGATCAGACGACCGAAGAGCACTATACGCCGCTGAACAATATCCGCCCCGGTCAGGCCCACTATGAGGTCATCGATTCGCTGCTGTCTGAAGAGGCTGTTTTGGGCTTTGAATATGGTTTCAGCCTTGCCGACCCCAACACCTTGGTGATGTGGGAAGCGCAGTTTGGTGACTTTGCCAATGGCGCACAGGTGGTGGTCGACCAGTTCATCAGTTCTGGCGAACGCAAATGGCTGCGCATGAGCGGTCTGGTGATGTTGCTGCCCCATGGCTATGAGGGTCAGGGTCCAGAGCACTCTTCGGCCCGTCTTGAGCGCTATCTGCAAAGCTGCGCCGAGGACAATATGCAGGTGGTCAATGTCTCGACCCCGGCCAACTATTTCCACGCCCTGCGTCGCCAGATGCATCGTCCGTTCCGCAAGCCGCTTGTGGTGATGACGCCCAAGTCGTTGCTGCGTCACAAGAAGGCGGTCTCTAAGCTGACGGACATGGCCGATGGCTCCTCCTTCCACCGCGTGCTTTGGGACGATGCTGAGATCAATCCGGCCCTGACCTCGACTAAGCTAAAGTCTGACGATCAGATCCGCCGCGTGATCATGTGCTCGGGCAAGGTCTATTATGACCTTCTAGACGATCGCGAAAAGCGCGGCATTGATGATGTCTATCTGCTGCGCTTGGAACAGTTTTATCCTTGGCCCGTTAAGTCTGTGACCAAAGAGCTGTCGCGCTTCAAAAACGCTGAGCTCGTCTGGTGTCAGGAAGAGCCAAAAAACATGGGGGCCTGGACCTTTGTGGATCCTTGGATCGAGCTGACCTTGGCCAAGATGAAGATCAAGGCCAAGCGTGCCCGTTACGTCGGACGTCCGGCCTCGGCCTCGACGGCGGCGGGCCTGATGAGCCGTCACGTGAAAGAACTTGAAACCTTCCTCGGTGAGGCCTTCGCCTAAGCGAGGTCCGCCCTTGGGACGCGATCGCGTCCTGCCGTTTTGACTGGAGTAGATAGACCGATGGCCGACATCATGACCCCCGCCCTTGGCGAGTCCGTTGCCGAAGCGACCGTGGCCCGCTGGACCAAAAAGGTTGGTGATGCGGTTAAGCGGGACGAGATGCTGATCGAGCTGGAAACCGACAAGGTCAGCCTTGAGGTCGTGTCTCCGGCTGACGGTGTCTTGACCGAGATCGTCGCCGCTGAGGGCGATACGGTCCTTCCCGGCGCTCTGCTTGGGCGAGTCACTGCCGGTGCTGCGGCGAGCCCCTCGGCTCCCGCGCCTGTCGCAGCCCCTGTTCCAGCGCCTGCGCCCGCTGCTGTTGCCGCTTCTGCCCCTGTCGCCCCATCGGTCCGCCGCATTGCCGCTGAGACCGGTCTAGACACCAGCACCGTTGCCGGGTCTGGCAAGGATGGCCGCGTGACCAAGGGCGACGCTCTGGCAGCCCTCGAAGCCCGCGCCGCTGCCCCTGCCGTCGCCGCAGCCCCTTCTGCACCGCGTCCGGTCCATGAGCGTGAAGATCGGGTCAAGATGACCCGCCTTCGCCAGACCATCGCGCGTCGCCTGAAGGAAGCTCAGAACACGGCGGCCATGCTGACGACCTTCAACGAGGTCGATATGAGCGCGGTCATGGCCCTGCGTAACCAGTACAAGGACGTTTTCGAGAAGCGTCACGGCGTGAAGCTTGGCTTCATGTCCTTCTTTGTGAAGGCCTGCGTCGAAGCCCTCAAGGATGTGCCCGACGTCAATGCTGAGATCGACGGTACCGACCTGATCTATAAAAACCATTATGACATCGGCGTCGCAGTCGGCACCGAAAAGGGTCTGGTCGTGCCGGTGGTGCGCGATGCTGAGACCTTGAGCCTTGCCGGTATCGAAAAGGCTATTGGCGCGTTGGGTAAGAAGGCCCGTGACGGCCAACTGTCGATCGACGACATGCAGGGCGGCACCTTCACCATCTCCAATGGCGGGGTCTATGGCTCGCTAATGTCGACCCCGATCCTCAATGCGCCCCAGTCAGGCATCTTGGGCATGCACAAGATTCAGGACCGTCCGATGGTGGTTGGCGGTCAGATTGTCGTGCGTCCGATGATGTATCTGGCCCTCAGCTATGACCACCGCGTGGTCGATGGCCAGGGCGCCGTGACCTTCCTGGTCAAGGTGAAGGACTATATCGAAGATCCTCAGCGCCTGCTGCTCGACCTCTAGTCGGCGGGCCGGAAGTTCTGGCCCTAACCGCCGTTCCAATTTGACCATTCAACGACCCAAAGCGGATTAAAGCTCATGGCCCAGTACGACGTCGTCATCATCGGGGGCGGCCCCGGCGGCTACAATGCGGCGATCCGCGCCGGTCAGCTTGGCCTCAAGGTCGCCTGTATCGAGGGGCGTGGCACCCTTGGCGGCACCTGCCTGAATGTCGGCTGCATCCCGTCTAAGGCGATGTTGCATGCTTCTGAGCTCTATGAACTGGCGAACAAGGATTTCGCCAAGATGGGCATCGACGGCAAGGTCACGGTCAATCTGCCGGTCATGCTGCAACAGAAGGCCGACAGCGTTCTGGCCTTGACCAAGGGCATCGAGTTCCTGCTGAAAAAGAACAAGGTAGACTATGTGAAGGGCTGGGGCCGCATTGCCGGTCCGGGCAAGGTCGCGGTTAAGGCCGAGGACGGCACTGAGACGGTTCTCGAAACCCGCAACATCATCATCGCCACGGGGTCTGAGCCCACGCCTCTGCCGGGCGTTGATGTCGATCAAAAGCGGATTGTCGATTCCACCGGCGCTCTGGTCATTCCTGAAATCCCCAAGTCGATGGTCGTCATTGGCGCAGGCATTATCGGGCTAGAGCTCGGCTCGGTCTGGCGCCGCCTTGGCGCCGAGGTCACGGTGGTGGAATATCTCGACCGCATCACCCCGGGCATGGACGCCGAAACCGCCAAGACCTTCCAGCGCATCCTGACCAAGCAGGGTGTCAAGTTCAAGCTGGGCACCAAGGTGACCGGGGCTAAGGCCTCCAAGACCGGCGTGGCCCTGACGCTAGAGCCTGCCGCTGGCGGCACCGCCGAGACCCTCAATGCCGACTATGTGCTGGTCGCCATCGGTCGTCGTCCCTACACGAACGGTCTGGGCCTTGAGACGGTCGGGATCGTCCCGGACAAGCGCGGCTTCATTGCCAATGACCATTTCAAGACCTCGGCACCGGGCGTGTGGGTCGTGGGGGATGCCACCTATGGCCCCATGTTGGCCCACAAGGCCGAGGATGATGGCGTGGCCTGTATCGAGCTGATCGCGGGCAAGGCCGGACATGTGAACTATGATCTGGTCCCCAGCGTCGTCTACACCTTCCCGGAAGTGGCTTGGGTCGGCAAGAATGAGGAAGAGCTCAAGGCCGCAGGCATTGCCTACAAGTCCGGCAAGTTCCCCTTCACCGCCAACAGCCGCGCCAAGGTCAACCATGAGGGCGAGGGCTTTGTGAAGGTGCTGGCTGACGCCACCACCGACCAGATCCTCGGCGTCCATATGATCGGCCCGCAGGTCGGAGAGATGATCGGCGAATATTGCGTGGCCATGGAGTTCTCGGCCTCGTCCGAAGATGTGGCCCGCACCAGCCACCCCCACCCCACCCGCTCCGAAGCCCTGCGCCAAGCGGCCATGGGCGTCGAGGGCTGGACCATGCAGGCCTAGGTCAGGCCTCGCCCCATCAGACGATCTTAGGCGCATCCTCACGCATGGGGGTGCGCCTTTTCGTAGGCGGCCATCAGGCCTGCGGCATCGACGTCCGTATAGCGCTGGGTGGTGGAGAGGGACGCGTGGCCGAGCAGGTCTTGGATGGCGCGCAGGTCGGCTCCCGCGCCCAACAGATGGGTGGCGAAGGAGTGCCGAAGGGCGTGGGGTGTGGCGCTGTCGGGCAATCCCAACCGACCGCGTAGGTTCTGCATCAGGGCCTGAGCGTGGCGCGGACTATAGGCCCCGCCGCGTTTGGCCCGGAACAGGGCGTCTTCGGGCGTTAATTTGAACGGCACCTCGGCCAGATAGATGTCTACCGCCTCGGTCACGGCGGGCAGGACCGGCACGATGCGGGTCTTGCTGCCCTTACCCGTAATGCGCACCGAGCCTTGCAAAGGCGCATCAGCAAAGGTCAGGGACAGGGCCTCTGAAATGCGAAGGCCGCAGCCATAGAGCAGGGTCAAAACGGCGCAGTCGCGCGCCACCTCCCACGGTTCGTGCTCCAGATCGCCAGCCGCCTCCTCGATCAGACCGAAGGCCTGATCTTCACTGACGGGACGCGGCACGCCCGGTTTGACCTTGGGGCCACGCACCAGACTCATGGCGGCATTGGGCATGCCCATGCGCCGGTCGAGCCAGCGATGGAACGAGCGAATGGCAGACAGGGCCTGCGACAGCGAGCGCGGCGACAGCGGCCGTTCGCACTGGACGCGGCTGGCCAGATAGGACCGCACCTCGGCGGCGGTGACCCCTCCCAGATCGGCAAAGCGCAGGGCCTCGCCGCGATAGGTCTCGATGAAATAGAGATAGGGCCGCACGCAGTCGCCGTAAGCCCGAAGGGTGCGCGGCGAGGAACGGCGCTCATGGTCCATATAGGTCAGCCAAGCGCGCAGCCCGTCTTGGGCGGTGCTCAGATCACTAGGCGGGTCTAAAGCACCGGCCATCGTTCTGCCGTCCGTTCCACCACCCGCGCTAAGAAGGCGACCAGTTCAGCGCCCATATCGGGGGTAAAGCCGTCTGGATCGGACGAGCCAAAGGCCAGAACCCCTTGACGGGCCGGGTTCCACAGGACGATCCGCACGAGCGCGACGCTCTGGATACGCTCCGCATCTTCGTCAAAGAGCACATCGGCCAGCCTTGGCTCACCCAGCCGGGACTGTCCCTCATGGCCGAGCACCGAATCGACTGTGCCGGGACCGAGCGCGCGCCACCCAGCAGGCGTCCGCTCTGGCCCTTCAAGGCCAATGACGCCGCAGGATAGGCCAAAGCGCAGTTGGGCGGCATCATTGAGCCGCCGCGCCAGATCCGAATGGTTTCGGGCTTCCAGTAGATCACAGACCGCCGCATAGGACTGGGCCTGGGCGGCGAAATTGGCCTCGGCGGTGTCTTCCAGCTCCTTGCGCGCGCTCGATTCGCGGCACTTGGCAGCGCTGAGGCGGGCCAGAGCGGCGGGGCCAAATTCTACAACATTGGCCGCATTGATCCGAAGGCCAAGCTCTTGCAACAGGGCCTCGTCGTCGCGAATCAGGCTGGGATGTTGGACGAGAAAATCCCGCACCTGATGCCAGTCGGCGTCTTGGTCCATGTCGCTCTGGGAAGGCGGTTGATCGCTCACGGCCTGACCGTTCCTAAAGGATCGACTGGCCGGTCTTGGCCCAGTCGGCGTTGAACTGTTCCAGGCCCCGGTCGGTCAGGGGATGCTTATAGAGCTCCAAGAACACGGACGGTGGGATGGTGGCGCAGTCGGCCCCGGCCAAGGCGGCCGCCCTGACATGGGCGGCATTGCGCACGGATGCGGCAAGGATCGCCGTGCTGAAATCATAATTGTCGTAGATGGTGCGAATATCGTGGATCAGCTCCATGCCATCGGCGCCGTGGTCATCGAGCCGTCCAATGAAGGGCGAGACGAAAGCGGCCCCGGCCTTGGCGGCCATCAGGGCTTGGGCGGCGGAGAAGCAGAGGGTGACATTGACCATGATCCCTTCAATGGCCAGAGCCCGGGTTAGCATCAGACCTTCGCGGGTCAGGGGTGCCTTGACCACGACATTGTCGGCGATAGCGGCCAGCTTGCGGCCCTCGGCAATCATCGATTCCAGATCCGGTGCGACCACTTCGGCGCTCACGGGGCCCTCGACGAGCGCGCAAATCTCAGCAATGACCTCCAGCATGGGACGTCCAGACTTGGCAATCAGGGTAGGATTGGTGGTAACCCCATCCACAAGGCCGGTTTGCGCCAGATCCTTCAGGACCGCCGTGTCTGTGGTATCGAGAAAGAGCTGCATGTTCGAGGGTCCTATGTCGGTTGCGTTGTCGCTTTTAAACTGCTTCGCGGCCCCCGGCCATGGCTGCCCGCAATCATGAGCCGTATCGCTGAAATTCTCCTGCCGCTGCCGGTGCCAGAGGCCTTTGACTATGCTGAGCCTGAGGGCATGGACCTATCGCCCGGCGCGCTGGTCAGCGTGCCGCTGGGCAGCCGGACCCTGACCGGCGTGGTCGCAGCCTTGCGGGACGGGCAAGGTGGCAACCGGCCCCTCAAGCCGGTGTTGGAACATTTGACCGGGTTGGCCTTGCCGCCCACCACCTTGGCCTTCGTGCTCTGGGCCGCGCGTTATAGCGTTGATGTGCCCGGTGCCGCCCTGTCGATCGCCTTGCGGGGGGCAAGAGCGCCTCGGCCCCGGCAAGAACGGCGGCTTCAGGCCTCTGGTACGGTTCCGGCGCGCACCACCCCGGCGCGCAGCCGGGTTCTGGCCGCCGCCCAAGAGCCGATTTCAGGTCCCGATCTGGCCATCGCTGCCCAAGTCTCCGCCGGGGTGATCAAGGGGCTGGTCGATGATGGGGCCCTCAATGTGATCCTCACCGACCCGGATCCCGGCTTTGGGGTTCCCGACCTTAGCCTGACCGGCGCCCAGCTCAATCCGAGCCAATCCGCATCAGCCAAGGTTCTGACCGGTCTGGTTCAGACTGGCGGCTTTTCAGCGGTGTTGCTCGATGGGGTGACCGGGTCAGGCAAGACCGAGGTCTATCTGGAGGCGGCTGCGGCGGCGCTGGCCCAAGACCCCACCGCGCAGGTTCTGGTCCTGTTGCCGGAAATTGCCCTGACTCAGGCGGTGATTGCGAGGTTTGAACAGCGTTTCGGCGCGCGTCCGGGAGAGTGGCATTCGGCCATCGCCTTGCCGCGCCGTCGCCAGCTTTGGGAAGCGGTCGCCGATGGTTCCTGCCGCATTGTGGTTGGCGCGCGCTCGGCCCTGTTCTTGCCCTTCAGCAATCTTAAACTGATCATTGTCGATGAGGAGCATGACGGCTCCTACAAGCAAGAAGAGGGCTTTATCTATCAGGCCCGCGATCTGGCCGTGGTCCGGGCCAAGCTCGAAAATGCGCTCGTGGTTTTGGCCTCGGCCACCCCGTCGATGGAGACCCTGTGGAACGCCGAATCCGGCCGCTATCGCTGGCTGAAGCTGTCGGCGCGGCACGGCGCAGCGGTCTTGCCCGATATTGACCTGATCGATCTGAGATCAACGGCGCTGGAGGCGGGTCGATGGCTGTCCTTGCCGCTGGTTCAGGCCATGGCCGAGACCTATGGCCGGGGGGAGCAGTCTTTGCTGTTCCTCAACCGCCGAGGCTATGCGCCGCTGGTCCTGTGCAAGGCCTGCGGCGAGCGGATGACGGCGCCCGATACCGAATCTTGGTTGGTCGAGCATCGCTATACGGGGCGGCTGATCTGCCATCTGACCGGCTTTTCGATGCCCAAGCCCAAGACCTGTCCCCATTGCGGCGCATCCGATAGCCTCGTCTCCATCGGACCCGGGGTCGAGCGGGTCGAGGAAGAGGTCAAGGAACGGTTCCCCGAGGCACGGGTTGAGGTCTTTTCTTCCGACACGGTCCATAGCGCTGAGGCGGCGCGTGATCTGGTCGAACGCATGACGGCGGGCGAGATCGATATTCTTGTTGCGACTCAGGCTGCCGCCAAGGGCCATAACTTTCCGAACTTAACGCTGGTTGGGGTGGTCGATGCCGATCTGGGCCTGAGGGGCGGGGACCTGCGCGCAGCCGAGCGGACATTCCAGCTTTTGGTTCAGGCTAGCGGGCGGGCCGGGCGCCATGAGCGAGCGGGCCGCGCGCTCCTCCAGACCTATCTGCCCGAACATGAGGTCATGCAGGCCCTGAAGGCCCAAGACCGCGACGGCTTCATGGCCGCAGAGATGGCCGAGCGCGAACTGGCTAAGCTGCCGCCCTTTGGCCGGTTGGCGGCGGTGATCGCCTCTGGACCAGATATTCCTGCGCTTGAGGCCTATGTTCAGGCCCTAGCCGCTGCTGTACCCAATGCGGAGGGGGTCGAGGTGTTTGGTCCGGCTGATGCCCCGCAGGCTCTGGTGCGAGGCCGTCGACGCAAGCGGTTCCTCGTTCGCGCTGACCGCACCGTCGATCTGCAAGGGTTCCTGTCGGCTTGGCGAGCAAGGGCGAAGGTCCCTAACTCGGTTCGCGTGGTTTTTGACGTCGACCCCTACAGTTTCCTTTAAGGGAGGGCGGGACTAGTGCGCCCCGCCGCCCTTCTTTTTCGCCGATGCACTTCGCGCCATCATATTGAGCCCCTCGACGAGGCCAGAGAAGGCCATGGCGGCATAGATATAGCCCTTGGGCACATGGTGGCCGAGGCCGTCCGCGATCAGGGTGGCACCAATCATCAACAAGAAACCCAGGGCGAGCATGACGATGGTCGGATTGTCGTGGATGAAATCGGCCAAGGGATCAGCCGCGACCATCATAACGATGACTGCAATCACAACGGCGACCACCATGATCGGCAGATGCTCGGTCATGCCCACAGCGGTCAAAATCGAATCAACCGAGAAGACGATGTCCAGCAACAGGATCTGCACGATCGCAGCGGCGAAATTCGTGGCCACAGGCGCCTTCTTGTCGAGGATGTCGTCGCTCGGGGCCACATCGACCGTGTGGTGAATTTCCGTGGTCGCCTTCCAGACGAGGAACAGGCCCCCGACGATCAGGATCAGGTCGCGCCAAGAGATGTCTTGGCCCAGCGCGGTAAATAGGGGCGCCGTCAATCCGACAATCCAAGCGATGGCCGATAGAAGCGCCAATCTCATGATCAAGGCGAGGCTGATGCCAATCCGGCGAGCCTTTTGCCGATCCGCCTCGGGCAGTTTGTTCGACAGGATGGAGATAAAAACCAGATTGTCGATGCCGAGCACAATCTCCATCACGACGAGCGTCACGAGCGCTGCCCAAGCGGCTGGGCTGGCGGCAAGGGCAATTAAACTGTCCATGGAGGTGTCCTCATTGTCGTTCGAGGCGCGTCAAACGCGCGCGGGGGCGGCAGTGTGACCCATCTTAAGGCGAGACTTCCCGGAAGAGAAAGCCCCAATACAATCGGGCCGCGTTTCAGATAGGCACTCGAAGCGCAAATGGAAGCGTTTGCCTTGGTTGCAGCGATTTAGATCGCATGCTATGTCCCGCGCGGCTTTGGGTTAGGGGGCTTTTCGGGGCCCTGTCTCCCTCGCGATTCTTTAAGCGACGTCATGCCTTCAGGCACTGACAGGCCCCTAAGCTCTGATGACGGACACTGTTCGTTGGCAGGGCATAATCGCATCGGACGGATGACTAAGTGGCGGACGATTCCAAGACGACGGATGTGGGCGCGCGTTATGCGCAGGCCCTGTTTGATTTGGCCAAGGACGGTGATTCGATCACTGCCATTGAGGCTGACCTAAAGACCTTGAAGGCCATGTTGGCAGAGAGCGCGGATCTGCGCCGCCTTTTGCCCTCACCGATCTTTAAGTCTGATGTTAAGGGCAAGGTGCTTTTGGCCCTCGCCGATGCTGGCGCCTTCAACGCCACCACCAAGAAATTCCTCGGCTTTCTGAGCCAGAATCAAAGGGTCGCGGCGCTGCCGTCGATCATCACCTCCTTTGAGCAGTTGTCGGCTGCCCATCGCGGTGTGGTGACGGCGGACGTCGTTACAGCAGTGAAGATGACTGCGGCCCAGACCAAGGCTGTTGCTGCCGCCCTTCAAAAGGCGCTTGGCAAGGCTCCTGAAATTGAAACCCGGATCGATCCTTCTATTTTGGGTGGGATCAAGGTCCGGGTTGGTTCGCGTCTGTTCGATGCTTCGCTTCGTTCGAAGCTCGACTCCCTCAAGTTCGCTCTGAAACGGGCATAGGTTAAAAGGTTCTGGGCATGGATATCCGCGCAGCCGAAATCTCGGCGATTCTGAAATCCCAAATCGCCAGCTTTGGCGAAGAGGCTGACGTTTCTGACGTTGGTCAGGTTCTGTCGGTCGGCGATGGTATCGCTCGCGTCTATGGTCTGGATAAGGTCCAGGCTGGCGAGATGGTCGAGTTTCCAAAGGCGGGCGTGAAGGGCATGGCCCTCAATCTCGAGCGCGACAATGTCGGTATCGTGATCTTCGGTGAAGACCGTGCCATCGGCGAAGGCGACGAGGTCCGTCGTCTTGGCGAGATCGTGGACGTTCCTGTCGGCCGTGGCCTGCTGGGCCGCGTCGTCAATCCTCTGGGCGAGCCTATCGACGGCAAGGGTCCTATCCTTGATGTGGCAGAGCGTCGCCGCGTGGACGTCAAGGCGCCGGGCATCATCCCGCGCAAGTCGGTGCACGAGCCTGTGCAGACCGGCCTCAAGGCCATCGACACCCTGATCCCCGTTGGCCGTGGCCAGCGCGAGCTGATCATTGGTGACCGTCAGACCGGTAAGACCGCTGTCGCCATCGACACCATCTTGAACCAAAAGGCCGCCAATGCGGGCACGGACGAGAGCGCCAAGCTCTATTGCGTCTATGTCGCTATCGGCCAGAAGCGTTCGACCGTGGCCCAGATCGTCAAGACCCTCGAGGAAAATGGCGCGCTGGACTATACCATCGTCGTTTCGGCGACGGCTTCTGAGCCTGCGCCGCTTCAGTTCTTGGCCCCGTTCTCGGGCTGCGCCATGGGCGAGTGGTTCCGTGACAACGGCATGCATGCCCTGATCATCTATGATGACCTTTCAAAGCAGGCTGTGGCCTATCGCCAGATGTCCTTGCTGCTGCGTCGTCCTCCAGGGCGTGAAGCCTATCCCGGCGACGTGTTCTATCTCCATTCCCGTTTGCTGGAACGCGCCGCGAAGCTGAACGAAGCCAATGGCTCTGGTTCGCTGACCGCCCTTCCGCTGATCGAGACTCAGGCCAACGACGTGTCGGCCTATATTCCGACCAACGTGATTTCGATCACCGACGGCCAGATCTTCCTCGAAACCGACCTGTTCTATCAGGGCATCCGCCCCGCCGTGAACGTCGGTCTGTCGGTGAGCCGCGTGGGTTCGTCCGCTCAGATCAAGGCCATGAAGCAGGTTGCCGGTGCGATTAAGGGTGAATTGGCCCAATATCGCGAAATGGCTGCCTTTGCGAAGTTCGGCTCGGACCTCGACGCCTCGACCCAGCGCCTTCTGGCCCGCGGTGAGCGCCTGACCGAGCTGCTCAAGCAGCCGCAATATTCGCCTCTCAAGGTCGAAGAGCAGGTCTGCGTGATCTATGCCGGTACGCGCGGCTATCTGGACGCCTTCCCGACCAAGTCGGTGGGCCGTTTCGAAGCCGAGTTCCTGTCGCGCCTGCACAGCCAGAACGCTGGCCTGTTGGAAGGCATTCGTACCAAGAAGGCCCTCGACGCCGACCTCGAAGCTGAACTGAAGGCTGCTCTTGAAGCCTTCTGCGCCACCTTCGCCTAAGCGCTGAAAGACGGGGAAAGCAACGCCGGATGGCTAGCCTGAAGGAAATGCGCAATCGGATCGCCAGCGTGAAAGCCACGCAGAAGATCACGAAAGCGATGCAAATGGTGGCAGCGGCCAAGCTGCGCCGGGCTCAGGAGGCCGCCGAGCAGGCGCGTCCCTATTCCCAGCGTATGGCTGCGGTCATTGCCAATCTCGCCGCCGGTGTAACCGGTGACGCCGCTCCGCGCCTTCTGGCCGGTACGGGCCGTGATCAGAACCATCTGGTGATCGTGGCTACGGCTGACCGGGGTCTTGCTGGCGGCTTCAACACCCAGATCGTTCGCGCCGCGCGTGAGAAGATCGTCTCCTTGCTCTCTGCGGGCAAGGATGTGCGCATCATCTGCATCGGCAAGAAGGGCCGCGACCAGCTTAAGCGTCAATATGGCGACCGCTTTGTCGAGACCTTCGACCTGTCGGCAAACCGGGTCATGACCTTGGGTGCTGCTCAGCCGATCGCCGATCTGGTGTTGGCCGAATATGAGACCGGCAAGGTCGATGTGGTGACCCTGATCTACAGCCGTTACAAGTCGGTGATTGCTCAGATCCCAACGGCCAAGCAATTGATCCCAGCCACGGTCGAAGAGGGCGCCGCCGTCATTGATCTGGGCGGCGCAACCTACGACTATGAGCCCTCGGAAGAGGCCATTCTCGAGACCCTGCTGCCTCGCAACATTACCATTCAGATCCTTTCGGCTCTGTTTGAAAATAATGCCGGTTTCTATGCTGCTCAGATGAGCGCCATGGACAATGCCACGCGCAACGCCGGCGAAATGATCAACAAATACACCCTTGAATATAACCGCTCGCGCCAAGCGATGATCACGAAAGAACTAATCGAGATCATCTCCGGGGCCGAGGCCATCTAACGAAAGACCGACCATGACCATCATGCCCACCGGCAAAATCGCCCAGGTCATCGGAGCCGTTGTGGACGTCGAGTTCGACGGTCACCTGCCTTCGATCCTGAACGCGCTCGAAACCATCAACACCGCCTCTGGCGCGCGTCTGGTTCTGGAAGTCGCCCAGCACTTGGGTGAGAACACGGTTCGTACCATCGCTATGGACGCCACCGAAGGCCTGGTTCGCGGCCAGCCCGTGACCGACCTTGGCACCGCCATCAGCGTTCCGGTTGGCCCCGCCACCTTGGGCCGCATCATGAACGTGATCGGCGAGCCCATCGACGAGGCCGGCCCGATCAACACCACCGAGCGCCGCTCGATCCACAAGGACGCTCCGTCCTTCGCCGATCAAGCCACCTCGGCTGAGATTTTGGTCACCGGCATTAAGGTCATCGACCTGCTCTGCCCCTATACCAAGGGCGGCAAGATCGGCCTGTTCGGCGGCGCTGGCGTGGGTAAGACGGTTCTCATTCAAGAGCTGATCAACAACATCGCCAAGGCCTACGGCGGCTATTCGGTTCTGGCTGGCGTGGGTGAACGCACCCGCGAAGGCAACGACCTCTATTACGAAATGATCGAGTCGAAGGTGAATATCGACCCGAAGGAAAATAACGGCTCGACCGAAGGCTCACGCTGTACTCTGGTCTATGGCCAGATGAACGAGCCTCCCGGAGCGCGCGCTCGCGTCGCCCTGACCGGCCTTAGCCAAGCTGAATATTTCCGTGACGAAGAGGGCAAGGACGTTCTGTTCTTCGTGGACAATATCTTCCGCTTTACCCAAGCCGGTTCGGAAGTGTCGGCTCTGCTGGGCCGCATCCCCTCCGCCGTGGGCTATCAGCCAACCCTGGCCACCGAGATGGGCAATCTGCAAGAGCGCATCACCTCGACCAACAAGGGTTCGATCACCTCGGTTCAGGCCATCTACGTGCCCGCCGATGACTTGACCGACCCTGCACCTGCCGCCTCCTTTGCCCACTTGGACGCCACAACCGTTCTGAACCGGGCCATTTCGGAGCAGGGCATCTATCCCGCCGTGGACCCGCTCGACTCGACCTCGCGCATCCTCGACCCACGCATCATTGGTGAAGAGCACTATTCGGTGGCCCGCCGCGTGCAGGAAATCCTGCAGCAGTACAAGGCCCTGAAGGACATCATCGCTATCTTGGGCATGGACGAGCTGAGCGAAGACGACAAGTTGACCGTCGCCCGCGCCCGCAAGATCCAGCGCTTCCTGTCGCAGCCCTTCCACGTGGCGGAGCAGTTCACCAACAGCCCCGGTAAGCTGGTTCCGCTCGAAGACACCATCGCCTCCTTCAAGGCCGTGTGTGACGGTGAGTATGACCACCTGCCAGAAGCGGCCTTCTACATGGTTGGCGGCATCGCCGAAGCCGTTGAAAAGGCAGAGCGTCTTGCGGCTGAAGTGGCCTAAAGCCGATGGCCAAGCTGCACTTCTCTCTGGTCGCCCCTGAGCGGCAGCTCTTTTCGGGCGATGTTGATCAGGTTGACGCGCCCGGTGCCGAAGGTGACTTCGGCGTTCTGGCGGGCCATGCGCCCTTCATGACCACCCTGCGCGAAGGCACCGTGACCATCACGGACGGCACCACCCGCCGCGCCTTCACGATCCAAGGCGGTTTTGCCGATGTCACGGGCGAAGGCCTGACCATCTTGGCCGAACAGGCCGTCGAGGCCGAGGTCTCAGCGGTCCACTAGGGCCACCGACCTATCGCGATTAACGAAACCGCCGCTGGAGTGATCCGGCGGCGGTTTTTGTTTGGGAGTATTTCAAGCTGTCCATTACACCTCTAATCGTACGGCCTAGCTTCTAAGCAATGCTTGTAAGAAAAATCAATAGACTCACCGTCGACTCTAACAATCCAAAAGCACTTTTTTGAAAATGGGGGCGAGTCAACAGGGGGCAACCGAACTTCAAAATGACTGATCCCAACCCCGATTTTTTCTGTTACTTCTTCATGTCTCTGAATTAGTGCAGTTAACTCGATTGCATCAGCATGAGATATGCGATCCCCTATTGCATAACGGTGTAGCATATCCTTGAAGAAAGCTGTTGCGTCGCCAACTTTTTGAAATGTGCGGGTCGACAGTACGACCGATCTTGCTTTACCCAATGCATCATCTCCCTATTTCAGTTTTTTGTCCGTCTTGGGTTTTTCTTTGGAAAATGCTTCTATTGCTTTGTTTGCGACAACTGATGGCATTTTACCCTTTTTTGTCTGCCCAATTAGATAGTTAGGAAACTTGTTAACGATGTAGTTCTGCCTTAACCACTGCCTGAAAATGCCCAAGGCAGAATCTGGATAGGCGAAAGAGGGTTGAGGATTACTTTTAGCTTGAGGGTAGTAAGAGGGGTATTCGTGATCGTACTTCACGCGGTCGCCATATTGTTGACCCAAGCCTTCATTTTCCCAATGAGTACTCCATGCCTTTCCGACCGAAATGTCGGGTAGGACCTTGTCGCTGATTATGATGCCCGCTCGGATCATAGGCACAATCATCACCGCTATTTCTCTGAAAACACTGAAGTAGCCAAGTTGCACTGAGTCCATCGTCATATCGACGCGGTCGTGAAAATGTTTCCAACTATCTAGGGCTTTTTGGTTTGGGGCATATCCAACCGCTTTATAAATAAACAGGCGGAAAGTTGTTTTCGCTAAAATGCGAAATGCATTTATCGCCTCATCACGTTTTTCATCTGTGTCGAATGCGTAATATTCCAAAATAGCCAAGCATACAGGCTCTGTGTACGCATTTATTTCGACTCCTTTGTGATCAGATTTCAAATAAAGAGTTGGTTCGAAATAATTGCTGTCCGCAAGAAGTTTATATATTTGTGCTCCTCGGGGTTTAAGTTTTTCCTCATCCCAGTTGATAGCAAGGCGGTTCAAAACCTTGCGGTCAATCCCACACATGCGGGCCAGCCCACTCTCGCTCAGATATGGGACACCGTTTTCTAGCACCCCCATTTCGATGCCGTTATGCTCTATTTGTTTTTCAACATGGAATAGGTCTGGCTGAAAAGGGTTGGAGATTGAATTATTCATTTTGACTCTAATCCATTGCTCTTATTCGATAAAACCTGAGATTAGTTAGGTATCGCTTAGGTGAGCATTCTGATCTCACCATAAACGGGCTCGGCCACTGAATGCCACATCAGAAACTTTTACCCTAAGCTGTAAAAAGTGCAATACGTAAGGCTTCCCATCCAAACGACTTTTGCGGTAGTGGACATCCCTCGCGGAGATTTGCCTCACGTACTGTTGTCCCATAGCGACAAAAGAATTGTGTCCCTGCGACCGAAAACGGGCTTGCGCGCGGAAGCGAAAAGGCGTCTATCGCCCTCGGGCCACGCCTCCCCAACGGGGCGCTGCTCATCTGTAAGGATGGGAAACACAGATATGACAAACCTCGCTAAGCCAGCGATGCGCCCTGCGCGTCCTGAATTTTCTTCCGGTCCCTGTGCCAAACGGCCGGGATGGAACCTTGACCAGCTCTCGAGCGCCGTGCTCGGCCGGTCACACCGATCAAAATTGGGAAAAGGCCGTCTCAAGGACGCCATCGATCGCACCCGTGCGGTTCTGGGTGTGCCTGACGACTATCTGATCGGCATCATGCCGGCCTCGGACACGGGCGCTGTCGAAGCGGCCATGTGGTCGATGCTGGGCGCGCGCCCGGTGCAGATGCTGGCCTTTGAAAGCTTCGGCAAGGACTGGGTGACCGATGTGGTCAAGCAGTTGAAGCTGAAGGACACTGAGATCCTTGAGGCCGACTATGGCCTCCTGCCCGACCTCAGCAAGGTTCGCGCCGATGCCGATCTGGTCTTTACCTGGAACGGCACGACCTCGGGCGTGCGGGTTCCCAATGCTGATTTCATTTCCGCGGACCGCGAAGGCATCACCATCTGTGACGCCACCTCGGCCGCCTTTGCCCAAGATCTCGACTGGGCTAAGCTGGATGTGACCACCTTCTCTTGGCAAAAGGTGCTGGGCGGAGAGGGGGCGCACGGGATGCTGATCCTGTCGCCGCGCGCTGTTGCACGCCTCGAAAGCTATAGCCCCGCTTGGCCGATGCCGAAGATCTTCCGCCTGACCAAGGGCGGCAAGGTCAATGCCGAAATCTTTGAAGGCGCGACCATCAATACCCCCTCTATGCTCTGCGTTGAAGACTATCTCGACGCCCTGACCTGGTCGGAAAAGATCGGTGGCCTGACCGAGCTTCGTCGCCGCGCCGATGCCAATCTTGGCGTCATTGCCGACTGGGCGGCCAAGACCGGCTGGGTCGATTTCCTGCCCGTCGATCCTGCGACCCGCTCCAACACCTCGGTCTGTCTGAAGGTGGTCGATGCCCGCGTTGCGGCCCTTGATGCCGCTGCTCAGGCTGATTTCGCCAAGAAACTGGCCAGTCTGCTGGAAAAGGAAGGCGTGGCTCTGGATATTGGTGCCTATCGCGACGCCCCTCCGGGTCTGCGCATCTGGTGCGGCGCTACGGTCGAGACGTCTGATCTGGACGCCCTGACCCCTTGGCTCGACTGGGCCTTTGACAGCGTCGCTGCCGAGCTTCTGTCCGCCTAACCAAACCTAAGGCCTCGCCCTGACCTGCCTGTGCGCGCCAAGCGCCGAGGCGGGGCGAGGACCTATCCCCCTCATCCGACCCTCGGAGATAAAACCATGGCCCCTCGCGTTCTCATTGCTGACCAACTGTCCCCCGCCGCCGTCAAGATTTTCGAAGCGCGCGGCGTTCAAGCCGATGTCATTACCGGCCTGACCAAGGACCAACTGCTCGAAATCATAGATCAATATGATGGCCTCGCCGTCCGCTCCGCGACCAAGGCCGACAAGGACGTCATCGCCAAGGCCAAGAACCTTAAGGTGGTTGGCCGCGCTGGTATCGGTGTCGACAATGTCGATATCCCAGCCGCCACTGCCGCCGGTGTCGTGGTCATGAACACCCCGTTCGGCAACTCGATCACCACGGCCGAGCACGCCATCGCCATGATGTTCGCGCTGGCCCGCCAGCTTCCTGCCGCCGACCTGTCGACGCAAGCGGGCAAGTGGGAAAAGAACCGCTTCATGGGCATCGAGCTCTATAGCAAGACCCTCGGCCTGATCGGTTGCGGCAATATTGGCGGTATCGTCGCGGACCGTGCCAATGGCCTGAAGATGAAGGTCATTGCCTATGATCCGTTCCTGTCGCCTGAGCGCGCCGTCGAGATCGGCGTCGAAAAGGTCGAGCTGGATGAGCTTCTGGCCCGCGCCGAGGTCATCACTCTGCACACCCCCCTGACCGACAAGACCCGCAATATCTTGAGCGCCGAGAACCTGGCCAAGACCCGCAAGGGCGTGTTCATCATCAACTGCGCGCGTGGCGGTCTCGTAGACGAGGCAGCTCTGCGGGCCGGTCTAGACAGCGGTCATATTGGCGGCGCAGCCTTTGATGTCTTTGTCGAAGAGCCTGCCAAGTCGAACGTCCTGTTCGGTCATCCCAACTTCATCGCCACGCCGCATCTGGGTGCGTCGACGGCGGAGGCTCAGGAAAATGTCGCCCTGCAGGTCGCCGAGCAGATGGCCGACTATCTCTTGACCGGCGCAGTGTCCAACGCCCTGAACAGCCCCTCGGTCAGCGCCGATGAGGCGCCAAAGTTGAAGCCCTTCATTGCCTTGGCCGAGAAGCTGGGGGCCTTTGCCGGACAGATGGTCGACTCCGGTCTGAAATCGATCGAGATCGCCTATGTCGGCGAGGTCTCTAAGCTGAACGTGAAGCCCCTGACCGCCGCCGCCCTTGCTGGGGTTCTGCGGCCCATGCTGGCCGAGATCAATATGGTCTCTGCCCCCAGCGTGGCTAAGGAGCGCGGCATTACGGTTTCGGAAAGCCGCCAAGAACTGTCGCCCGTCTATGACAGCCTCATGCGGATCACGGTCACCTCGGCTTCGGGCGAGCGGGCCTTTGCTGGAACCGTCGTTGGCGGCATTGCCCGTGTCGTCGAGGTCAAGGGCATGGATCTGGACGCCCCCTTTGCGCCCGCCATGCTCTATGTGAACAATCTCGATAAGCCGGGCTTTATCGGCGCGGTTGGCGCGCTTCTAGCCGATGCTGGGATCAATATCGCGACCTTTAATCTGGGTCGGACATCTGCAGGCGGCGACGCCATCTGCCTGGTCGGCGTTGACAATGCGCCGAGCGAGGCTGTGCTCCAGGCCGTTAAGGCCTTGCCGCACGTCAAGGAAGCCCGCGCCCTCGTGTTTTAAGATCAAAGAGCAACAGGCTGGAGCGATCTGGCCTGTTGCTCGACCTATACAGTCCGTAGGCAAATCGGTTTAGGCTTTGCGGCTAAGTCAATTGTGGGCGGTCTAAATATGAGCACGCATAGGTCTCTTCACTTGATCTGGGCCGCGATCGTGTCGCTCACCGTCGCGCCGCTCTCAACCGCCCGCGCGGCCGAAACCTTGGTCGGTGTCTTTGCCCACGACGTCACCTTTATCGGCGATGTCATCGGTGTCGGATCGGCAGGACGAGAGGGCGGTGAGGATCTGCAGATCGGCCTGCGCTCAGATCGCATTGAGGCGCTCAGTCTGATCGGACGACCTCAGGCCCATGGGCTCGTGTCCGTCAATTCCGATGGGACCAGCAATTTTGTCGCTGCAGGGCTGTCTTGGCCGATCGCTTTGCCCGGTCAGTTCTATTTCAGACCGGGGTTGGGCTTGGCCTATACCGACGGTGAGGCGGGTCTTCCCGCGGTCAATGCGCCCGGCCTTGCGCCGCCAGAGATCCAGCGCCGGTTGAAACTTTACCGTTCGCGCATCGATTTTGGCTCCCATCTGCTGTTTCAGCCCGAGCTGTCGATCGGACGGGTTCTCTCCCCGCGCTGGTCCGCGGAGCTGACCTACCTTCATTTAAGCAATGGCCAGGTCTTTGCCCACGGTAAGAACCAAGGGCTTGATGACGCGGGCCTTCGCTTGATCTACAAGCTGGGTTCTATCCGTTAGCGCTACCGGTTTGGTCGCGTGTCTCTACGACCTATCATCTAAGGAATAGTCTATTGGCCAACGTCACCGTGGTCGGCGCTCAGTGGGGCGACGAGGGTAAGGGCAAGATTGTCGATTGGCTGTCCAATCGCGCGGATGTCGTGGTTCGCTTCCAAGGCGGACACAATGCGGGCCATACATTGGTCGTGGGCAATGTGACCTATAAGCTCTCGCTGCTGCCTTCGGGCGTGGTGCAGGGCAAGAAATCCATCATTGGTAACGGCGTCGTCGTTGATCCTTGGGCCTTTTTGGACGAGATCGCCCGTATCGGTGCGCAGGGCGTGGTCATTGGTCCCGAGCTGTTGGCCTTGGCCGATAATGCCGTTCTGATCTTGCCCCTACACCGCGACCTTGATCAGGCCCGTGAAGCCCAAGCCGGTGCCGGTAAGATCGGCACGACAGGCCGGGGCATTGGTCCGGCCTACGAAGATAAGGTGGGCCGCCGCGCCATTCGCGTTGCCGATCTGGCCGAGCCGGAGTCCTTGCCAACCAAGATTGCCCGCCTTCTGGCCCACCACGGTGCCCTTCGCCGGGGTCTGGACCTGCCCGAGGCTGATGCCGACGGCTTGCTCGCGGCCCTGTTAGAGGTCGCGCCCAAGATTTTGCCCTTTGCACAGCCTACTTGGCGGCTGCTCGACCAAGCGGTCAAGGACGGCAAGCGCGTGCTGTTCGAGGGGGCTCAAGGCACGCTTCTTGATGTCGATCACGGCACCTATCCCTATGTGACCTCGTCCAACACGGTGGCCGGACAGGCTGCCGCTGGTTCGGGTCTTGGCCCCCGCGCACCGGGCTTTGTTCTGGGCATTGTCAAGGCCTATACGACCCGCGTGGGCGAGGGGCCGTTCCCGACCGAACTGTTTGACGAGCATGGCCGGCGCCTTGGCGAGCGGGGTCATGAGTTTGGCACCGTCACCGGCCGTCCGCGCCGCTGTGGCTGGTTCGATGCGGTTCTGGTGCGTCAGTCCATCGCCATCAACGGCATTCACGGCATCGCCTTGACCAAGCTGGACGTGCTCGACGGCTTTGAGACCCTCAAGGTCTGTGTCGGCTATCAGATCGGCGATAGGCTCTATGATTATCTCCCGGCGGGTATGGCCGCTCAGGCTGCCGCCGTTCCTGTCTATGAGACGCTGGAGGGTTGGAGTGACAGCACCCGAGGCGCGCGTAGCTGGAAAGATCTTCCTGCAAACGCGGTAAAATATGTTCGACGCATAGAAGAATTGATCGAGGCCCCCGTCGCTCTATTGTCAACAAGCCCTGAGCGCGAAGATACGATCCTGATGCGCGACCCGTTCCAAGATTAATTATGCCCGGAAAGATTGTTTTTAGAGTTTAGGCATGCTACTATCCTAGCTGGTTTAATATTTATTCGCACCCTTGCTGCGGATGGAGTTCCGGTTGGCCGATAGTGAACAGATCTCAGCGCGGACACTCTCGAAAAGCATGAAGCGCGTGCTGATCGTTGATCCTAACCCCCTAGCGGTCAGCATCATGACAGATCTCATTCGGCAGGTGGGTTCGACGAGGGTTTTCAAGACAGATCGGACCGATTACGGTCTCGAAATGGCGCGTGAGGTTAATCCTCATCTGCTCATCACCGAGTTCGAAGCGGACCAGTTCGAAGGCCTAAATCTTGTTCGAAAGATCCGGCGCAGTACTATGCCGTGTCGTAAGGTGCCGATTATCGTCACAACAGCAGCCTCCACACGTCTGGCAATCAACCGTGCCCGTGATGCGGGGGTGCATGAATTCCTAGCCAAGCCCTTTACCGCCAAAGACCTTTACCGACGCATTGCCGCCGCGGTGCTTCAGGATCGAGATTGGGCGGAATGGCCGGACTATGTTGGACCTAACCGTCGGCGCTTTAACTCCCGGGTCTATCGCGGCAGGCTGAAACGTGAGTTTGATCAAGAATTGCCGACGATGCAGGAACGCATGAGTGCGTTGTTCATCCAGATGAAGGCGGCAATTGAGCGGGTCGAAAGCGAGCCCGCGAACTCGGCGCGCGACCTTTTAATACAGGCCGAACAGCTCAGTGCCATCGGCCTTGAGATTCATGACTTCGCCATTGGGCAAGCTGCCTTTGAGCTCAAGATGTTTGTTTTGTCATCCGTAAAGGCCGGAGGATTGACGAAAGCCAATATGCGCAAACATGCGGCCAATCTGATGACCGCCATGTCAGCCATGGCCAGCGTCGGAAACCCGGTTCAAAATGCTGTTAGCAGCGGATCTGGCCGAGAGAAGAGCCTGTCTGGCTCAAGGGTTCAAAGCCTCTAGGCCAATCACCGCTAGTGACTGTCGATCCGCTGTTCCTCTGCGGCGGCCATCATGGACTTTTGCAACTTCTCGAAGGCGCGGACCTCGATCTGGCGCACCCGTTCACGGCTAACGCCATAGTGACTGGCCAGGTCCTCAAGCGTCGTGGGGTCGTCCTTGAGCCGACGCTCAGTCAGAATATGACGCTCACGGTCTGACAGGTCGGTCATGGCCGATTGCAGCAGGGTCGTGCGGATGCTCTGTTCTTCGCTATCGGCCAATTGGGTCTCTTGGCTCACCGCATTGTCGTCGGCTAGCCAGTCTTGCCACTCGCCGTCACCATCGACCCGCAAGGGCGCATTGAGGGACGCATCTGGACCGGACATGCGCCGGTTCATCGAGATGACTTCCTCATTCAGCACGCCCAGACGCGTGGCAATGTGGCTGACCTGTTCAGGACGAAGGTCGCCCTCTTCAAAGGCGCTGATCTCTGACTTGGCCTTGCGCAGGTTGAAGAACAGCTTCTTCTGTGCGCCGGTCGTGCCCATCTTCACCAGCGACCAAGACCGCAGGATATATTCCTGGATCGAGGCGCGGATCCACCACATGGCATAGGTCGCTAAGCGAAAGCCGCGCTCAGGCTCGAACTTCTTGACGGCCTGCATCAGGCCGACATTGCCTTCGGAGATCACCTCGCCGATGGGCAGGCCATAGCCGCGATAGCCCATGGCAATCTTGGCCACGAGGCGCAGGTGTGACGTGACCAGACGATGGGCAGCGTTGGGGTCTTCATGTTCGCGCCAGCGCTTGGCCAGCATGAATTCTTCGTCCCTTGCCAGCATCGGAAACTTGCGAATCTCAGTCAGATAGCGGGACAGGCCGCCATCAGGCGACATCACCGACAAGGATTGAGCTGCAGTAGCCATCGATAGAACCCCTAAGATCTTGGCGAGCGACGCATAGTGCTCCGTCGTCCTCCCCTTCGGTTGGTTAGATAGGGAGCGTTCGTGGCCTGTTTAAGTCCCGCCGGACAAAAACTTACGCCTTCAGGGCCAAGATCCCATTACAAATTGGAGAGGTGGACCTTATAGCGCACCTAAGCGCGCCGCTAAACCGGCCATATCCGGCGGCAATTGGGTCTCAAATCTCAGCTTTTCGCCCGTAATCGGGTGAATAAAGCCCAAGACCGACGCGTGCAGGGCTTGGCGCAATAGTCCCGCCTCCGCGATGGCTTCGCGCACGGCGAGGGCGGGCGGTCCGCCGCCATAGACGCTATCGGCCAAGCAGGGGGTGCCCTTATGGGCCATATGGACCCGGATCTGGTGCGTTCGCCCGGTCTCTAATCGGCAACTGATCCGCGCCGCATAGGGTTTGGTCTCAGGCCCAAAAGTCTGTTCGACCGTGTAGCGGGTGATGGCCTCGCGCCCACCGCTCTTGAGGACGGCCATCTTCTTGCGGTCGGTGGGAGATCGCCCGATCTGGGTGACGATGAGGCCCGCTTGAGGCTCAGGCACCCCTCTAACCAGCGCCGTATAGACCCGGTCAATATCGTGGGCGGCAAAGAGGGCCGAAAGTCCAGCATGGGCGGCATCGGACTTGGCTGCGACCATGACGCCGGAGGTGTCCTTATCGAGCCGGTGAACAATGCCGGGCCGCGCCACGCCGCCAATGCCCGATAGGCTGCCCGCGCAATGATGCAAAAGCGCATTGACCAGTGTGCCCGCTGGCGTCCCCGGCGCGGGGTGCGCGGCCATACCGGCAGGCTTATCGACAACGATCAGGTGAGCATCTTCGAAGAGCACGATGAGGTTTAGATCTTCGGGCTGAGGCTCTGCGGTACGCGGCGCAGGCAGGTTCAGCCGATAGGTCCCGGCCTTAGCCTTTTCTGAGGCGGCCAGAACCGTACGGCCTCCAAAGCTTAAGGCCCCTTCCCCAATCAGGGCCTGAAGTCGGGCGCGGCTGATCGCGGCGGCGTCGAGGTCGGGATGGCTTGCCAGAACCCTATCGAGCCTTTGCCCGGCCTCTCCGGCTTCCAACCTAATCTCCAAAACCCGCCCATCGAGGACCTCACCGGCGGCGGCGTCAGGGGCCTCGTCGAGCAGGTCATCATCGAAAATTGTGGAATCTGAACTCAAGGGTGGCCGTGGGATTGGGAGCGGAGCGCTTGTCGCGCTAGAGGCTACAATCTAACGTCACAAAGCTGCGTTAAAGACAACATCAGGCTATGATTCCTGAGGGGACCCCACATGACCATCAATCGTCGCAAAGCGCTTACCCTTCTGGGCATGGGGGCAGCTTCGCCCGTTCTATCGGCCGGTTCGGCGTCGGCGCGGGAGGCTAAGGTGGCCTTTGCCCATGGGGTCGCTAGCGGTGATCCCCTCGCCGACCGTTTGATTATCTGGACGCGGGTCAGCACGGCGGCGGACGCCAAGCCTGCCTTGCGCTGGGAACTGGCCACCGATGCCAGTTTCAAAACGATCGTTGCCAAGGGCCAAGCTGTGGCGGACCCGGCGCGGGACCATACGGTTAAGGTCGATGTTGGCGGCCTCAAGCCAGCGGCGGACTATCACTACCGTTTCATCTGCCAAGGCGTGACCTCGCCTGTGGGCCGTGGGCGGACCTTGCCGACCGGTTCGGTGAAGGATGTGGTCCTGGCGGTAACAACCTGTTCGCTCTATCCGGCGGGCTATTTCAACGCCTATCAGGCCATTGCCAAGCTCGAGCGTGTCGATGCTGTGCTGCACCTTGGCGACTATATCTATGAATATGGCGCGGGTCCGGACGACTACGGGATGTCGATCGGGGCCAAGATTGGCCGCGCGCCAGAGCCGGCCCATGAGATCGTGTCCCTCGCTGACTATCGCACACGCCATGCCTGCTACAAGAGCGATCCAGACCTTCAGGCGGCCCATGCCCGTGCGCCTTGGATCGTGGTTTGGGATGATCATGAGACGGCCAATGACAGCTGGACCGATGGGGCCGAAAACCACCAGCCAGTGACCGAAGGCGATTGGGCGGCCCGTAAGGCGGCGGCTCTGCGCGCCTACAACGAGTGGATGCCGATCCGCGATCCTGCGCCCGGCCAGTCCCTCTCCGCCATCAACCGGTCCTTCTCGTTCGGTGATATCGCGACCTTGATCATGACCGAGACCCGTCTAACGGCGCGCGATAAGCAACTGACCTTTGCGGCCGACCTGATGGTCAAGGGCGCCGATGGCCAGCTCGGGTTTGACGAAGCCACCTTCAATGCCAAGCTCAATCACCCATCGCGCCAACTGATGGGCCCCGCCCAAGAGGCTTGGCTGGGTCAAGAACTGGACCGTTCTGTGAAGGCTGGCCAAACGTGGCAGGTGCTGGGCAATCAGGTGGTCATGGCCCGGGTCAAGGGTCCACAGCTGGCTAAGGTCATGGGCCCTGAGGCTTGGAGTGCTATGTTGGCCAAGGCGCCAGCCTATTATCGCGAACAGATGATTAAGTCGTCAGCGCGCAACGACCTAGAGGTTCCCTACAATCTCGACAGTTGGGATGGCTATCCTGCGGCACGCGAGCGGGTCTATGACCTGTTCAAGGCCACCAAGGCCCATCCGATCGTCCTGTCTGGCGACAGTCACGCCTTCTGGGTCAATGCTCTGTTTGACGCCTCGGGTAAGGCCCGCGTCGCGGCCGAGTTTGGCGCGACCAGTATTACGAGCCCCGGTCTTGGAGATGCTTTGCCCGATGCTCCGGTCAATGAGGCCTATGTCACGCGTAATCCAGAGGTTCTGTTCACCGACCAAGCGGCCAAGGGCTTTGTGCTTTTGACCCTGACCAAGGACAGCGCGCGCGGTGAATTGATGGCCGTCTCGACCGTGGTGCGGAAAGAATTTGAAACCAAGACCCTAGCAACTTGGGTCGTGACGCCTGAACAGGGCGGGGGCGTGGGGCCGCTCAAGCGGGTCTGACCCCTTAGGTCGCGGCCTGATCTTGAGGCCGCGACCTTTGCCAAGCGCCCCAGGCAAAGACCGCCACGCCCGTCCAGATAAAGACGAAGGATAGGGCGCGCAGGGGCGTGAAGGCCTCGCCATTGGCCAGTCCGATACCGAACTGCACCGTTGGGCCAATGAACTGCAAGAACGACATGGTCGATAGCGGAATGCGCCGCGCCGCCCAGCCGAAAGCCGCTAAGGGGGCGACGGTCGCGGGGCCGAGCAACAGAAGCAGGCTGGTTGCGCTAAGGCCCTGACCCAGATGGCCTTGGCCGTGCATCTGTAGCCAAACCACATAGGCCAGGCCTGGCACGGTCAGGATCAGACATTCGATAAAGAGACCGCTTTGGGCATCGGCGGCGATCTGTTTGCGCAAGACCCCATAGAGGCAAAAGGACAGGGCCAGAGCCAGCGACATAAAGGGCGGATGACCCAGCGCTGCGGTCTGGAACAGGACGCCGATGACCGCAAGGCCAATGGCCACCATGCCCACCCGACTGATCTTCTCGCGAAACAGCAGGGCTCCGGCCAACATGTTCATCAAGGGATTGATATAGTAGCCGAGGCTGGCCTCGAGCGTATGGCCGCTATTGACCGTGATCAGGAACAAAAGCCAGTTCAAGCCGATCAATAGGGCCGAGAGGGTCAGCCATCCCATCAGCTTGGGATCGCGCAGGATGGCCAGGACTTGGCCGCCTTGCCGCGCGAGCAGCACCAGACCGCCAGCCCAGAAGACTGACCATAGGGCGCGGTGACCGGTGATCTCCCAAGGGGAAATGCCGCTGCGGCCCATGGCTTGGAACATCAGGGGCATCAGCCCCCACATCAGATAGCAAGAGATGGCCGCAGCGACCGCAGCGCGCTGTTCTTTCGCTGCGGCCTCTAGGTTCACGAGCCTGAACGCTCCAGCAGACCTCTACGGTCGAGAAGCTGAGCGATTTGCACGGCATTGAGGGCCGCGCCCTTGCGCAGGTTATCGGACACGCACCACAGGTTCAGACCGTTCTTGATGGTCGGGTCCTTGCGGATGCGGCTGACATAGACCGCATGCTCACCGACAGATTCGACCGGGGTAATGTAGCCACCCGCTTCGCGGCGGTCCAAGACCACAACGCCGGGGGCTTCGCGCAGGATTTCGCGGGCTTCGTCCTCATCTATAGCGGTTTCAAACTCGATATTGACCGATTCAGAATGGCCAACAAAGACCGGCACCCGGACGCAGGTGGCGGTGAGCTTGATCATCGGGTCGAGAATCTTGTGGGTCTCAACCATCATCTTCCACTCTTCCTTGGTCGTGCCGTCGTCCAAGAAGTCGTCACAGTGCGGAATGACGTTGAAGGCAATCTGCTTGGAGAACTTCTTGGGCGGTGGTGCACCGAGGACGAAGACGCCCTTGGTCTGGTTCCAAAGCTCATCCATGCCTTCCTTGCCCGCGCCAGAGACGGACTGGTAGGTGGAGACCACAACCCGCTTGATCCGAACCTCATCGTGCAGGGGCTTGAGGGCTACAACCAGTTGTATGGTCGAGCAGTTCGGATTGGCGATAATGTTCTTCTTGCGGAAGCCCTCAACCGCGTCGGGGTTCACTTCCGGCACGATCAGGGGAACGTCTGGGTGCATGCGCCAGGCCGACGAATTGTCGATGACCACGGGGCCAGCCGCGCCGATCTTTTCAGACCATTCCTTGGACACGGTGCCGCCAGCGGACATCAAAACAATGTCCACGGTCGAGAAATCGAAGCTGTCTAAGGCCACGCACTTAAGGGTGCGTTCGGCGTAGGAGACCTCCATACCGACGGATTTTCGCGAAGCCACGGCATGGATTTCATCAATGGGGAACTCCAGTTCCTCAAGGACGTTCATCATTTCTCGGCCCACATTGCCGGTGGCGCCGACGACGGCCACACGGTACCCCATCGCATTACTCCTCTGTCTCTTAAAGAGAGGCCCGAGCGATACGCTTCAATTGCCTTGGGTGCAAGACGAGGATGGCTGATTCGGGCCCGTGCACGCTCAGCGTTGCATTCGCGCAGCGCCCAACGGTCCGTGCGCTGCATTTTTTGCGATGACAGCGTAATCATTGCCAGACTCGCCCTTGGGGGGTTTGCCCCGGCCGTCTTGATCTTCTAAACGGATTTTTAACGTGATCTTTTTGGCTTTGCATCCGCTTCTATCGTGCGGCTGTAACCAGCAGTTCACACTGTTCGATGATGGCGTAGATCGTCGAAGTGATTGGGACCAGTAGCGGATCGGACAGCCTCTTTAGCCGTCTGATTTTGTTATATTTGTTATCGATTGACGCCAGTTCAGCAGGGCGTAGTCGGATCGAATTGTGGAGACGACCCTGTGACGAATGCTTCCTCTGTTCCCGGACTTGATCCTGCGCCAACCAAACATACCAAACTGGTCGCTTGGGTCCGTGAGATCGCGGCCCTGACGACCCCGGACCGGGTCCATTGGTGCGATGGCTCTGATGCCGAGTGGGAGCAGTTGACCGCCGGGTTGGTCGCTTCGGGCACCATGGTGCGTCTCGATCCTGCCAAGCGGCCCAACTCCTTCGCTGCCAATTCTGATCCGCGCGATGTTGCCCGGGTGGAAAGCCGCACCTTCATCTGTTCTGAAAACGAGATCGACGCTGGTCCAACCAACAATTGGATGGCCCCGGACCAGATGCGCGCCAAGCTTCAGGGCCTGTTTGCAGGCTGTATGAAGGGTCGCACCCTCTATGTCGTGCCCTTCAGCATGGGCCCGATCGGCTCGCGCATCAGTGCGCTGGGCGTTGAGATCACCGACAGCGCCTATGTCGCCGTTTCCATGCGCGTCATGACCCGGATGGGCACAGCCGCGCTGGAAGCCATTGGCGAGGATGGGTTCTTCGTGCCCGCCGTCCACAGTCTGGGTGCGCCCCTGGCCGAGGGTCAGGCCGATGTGGCGTGGCCCTGCAATGACGACAAGTACATCGTCCACTATCCCGAGACGCGCGAGATCTGGTCCTATGGCTCCGGCTATGGCGGCAATGCCCTGCTGGGTAAGAAGTGCTACGCCCTACGTATCGCCTCAGTGATGGCCCGCGACGAGGGCTGGCTGGCCGAGCATATGCTGATCCTCAAGCTGACCTCGCCGCAAGGCGCGGTTCATTATGTAACGGCAGCGTTCCCCAGCGCCTGTGGCAAGACCAATCTGGCCATGCTGCAACCGACCATCCCCGGCTGGAAGGCCGAGACCATCGGCGACGATATTAGCTGGATGCGCTTTGGCGATGACGGACGGCTCTATGCCATCAATCCAGAGGCGGGCTTCTTTGGCGTGGCTCCGGGGACCGGCAAGCACACCAATCGCAATGCCATCGAGACCCTTCACGCCAACACGATCTTCACCAATGTCGCGACGACGGCTGATGGTGATGTCTGGTGGGAAGGTCTGACCGACACCCCGCCTGAGGGCCTGACCGACTGGAAGGGCCGCGCTTGGTCACCTGCCTTGGGCGAGCCTGCGGCCCATCCCAATGCCCGTTTCGCCGCCCCGGCGGGCCAATGCCCCACCGTCGCATCGGAATGGGAAGACCCCAAGGGCGTGCCGATCTCCGCCATCCTGTTTGGCGGGCGCCGCGCTTCGGCTGTGCCCCTGGTGACCGAAGCCTTCAACTGGCAGCACGGCGTGTTTTTGGCGTCGAACGTCGCGTCTGAGGGTACGGCTGCGGCGGAAAACAAGGTCGGCGAGCTGCGCCGTGACCCCTTCGCCATGCTGCCCTTCTGCGGCTACAATATGGGCGACTATTTCAACCATTGGCTCTCGGTCGGCAAAAAGGCCGATGCGGCCAAGCTGCCACGCATCTATTTCGTCAACTGGTTCCGCAAGGACGAGGGCGGCAAGTTCGTATGGCCCGGTTACGGTGAAAATAGCCGCGTCCTGAAGTGGATCGTCGAACGTCTCGAAGGCACGGCGCAGGCTGAGGCTACGCCGATTGGCAATCTACCCGCCAAGGGCGCGATTGATACGTCTGGC